>ENA-UEQX01000922-UEQX01000922.1-human-gut-metagenome-genome-assembly--contig:-NODE-922-length-18740-cov-5.814499_pt1 | contig 18740 bp, 18 predicted proteins | sample MGYA00242952_ERZ507952 | MGnify/ENA primary metagenome ERZ507952 (study PRJEB26167, sample SAMN06115425) | human gut metagenome | host: Homo sapiens | place: China:Sichuan | collected 2015-04-07... | reverse complement strand
AGGAAGCCACGAAAACAAATCTAATATCCTCATACCATCTCTCCATAGAATTCAATTTCAACTTCTCTTCATCCATACAGTTCTCACTGCATACTCATATGGACAATTTCATTTTATCACGTCCTTTCATCAATATCTATCAGTTTTGTCAAAAGAGAGCAAGGCAATTTTTCACCTTACTCCCCATTTATATTTAGTGTCCATATTACATTTCTCAACTTAATAGGCTCACGATATTTTGTGAACCCTCATTATGTAGACTCTTTATCAACCAGTGACAATTCCGCTTCTATATCTCTCCCCTGCGTCCCACAATTTTTACACACCCATCTTGTTATTTTCTGCGTAACAATTGTTTCTGCTGATGTATCTGAAAATATTTCTGAATTATCTGAAACTTCTTTTGCTGAATGATTTCCCGTTCTACATCCATATTCACTTAAAGTAACTGACGTGGGTTGGTTTTCAATCGTTGCTGTTCCTCTTTGAGATTTCGTTCCGTCTTTTTTAAGACCGTCTGAAACCTTTTGATTTACAATGCACTCTCTAAATTGTTCATCTGTACTTGCTTTTGTCGTAGCGTTTTGACCGATGTCACTTGCTGAAACAACAAATGGAACAGATAAGGCAACCGTTCCTACTACAAGCATTTGAATCATCTTTCTTTTCATTCTCATATAAATCGGACCTCCTTTTCAAATAGAGTTTATAGTTATTTAGATGATATCAAACACAATTAGGCTATACAATCAAATCTGTGTAAAATTTCTGTGTCCAATTTTCCCGGTCTTCTTTATCGCCACAGTAAGCGCTTAAATTTTAGGCGTTAGTAGAAAAGTGAAATATTTATAACTTTCATATTATCCGTCGAAAAACAAACAAGACTGATTCGATGATATCTTTGACACACCATAAAACGCCAGTATAACTGACGGCCTTTCTTAACACATTTCAATTATCAAATTTCTCCTCATTTACAAGCTGATAACTGTTTGTCCTCCCCGGTTCAAGATCTGCTTCCTGAAACGCGAATTGTCCTGAATTTTTATAGTATACCATAGACACATCCGTTCCCTTGAAATTACATACAAAAGTCACATATCCACCTTTATCTGCAACTTTTTTGATTGTTACTTGAACTTCTGGATACTGGATTTCGTTGCCTTGCTTCACCCCATTTCCCGAACCTTTCTCCGCAAGAAATACTTTCAGATTGTCTTCATTTTCCCGAATTATCTCAACTCCTGCAGCATCTTCCGTTCGCTCATATGTCACAGTCACACTATCTATTTTTTCCTCTCTTTCTTTCGCATCGGTTTCTGCTTTTTCTTGACGATTCTTTTCCATTATATCATCAGACTCTTCCTGTTCATCAGACTGTGTCCGCTTCTGAACCTCCTCTTCACCGCTTTCTATCTTATTTTCTTCCTGTACTTTATCTGCATTTCTTTGCACCGTTTCTTCCGGTTTTGGGGACAAAAACATCGTAGACAATAACAGTAATATGATCCCCACAACGATGATTCCCTTTGTTACATTCTTTCTTCTTTCTGACATTACTTCTCCTTTCCTTACTTTGGCACACCGCCGGGGTAAATCCATCCAATCCATCCGGTATGCCCCTGACAGGTTGCCGTCTGCCATGAGATCCAGTTTGATAACGATTCAATGGAAAAGTGCCCCACATTGTTTGCTACCATTCCATCTCCAATATAAATTCCTACATGACCATACAAGGAACCCATGTATCCGGAGCCACTGCCACACACGATTGCCCCCGGCGGGATATTGTCCATGCTGGTAGAACCGGTATTCTGGTACGTGTTCCACATATCAATCGCATCGCCATATGGAATCTCACTCGCACCGGCAACTTGATAAACGCCAGTCACCCATGCTGCACACATATCCGGTATACAAGGATAGGTACTTCCATTATTTTTTGCAATGTCTACGATGGTCTGCATCAGCGGAGTGACTGTTCCATCGTAAGAGCCACCACCTGCCATACTCTCCTGATACTGTTCCCATGTCATATTATCGAACTGATACAAATTATATCGTTCCATGACACTGAAACAGTGATCCACATAAGCCTGTGCCGTAGCCCATCCTGCAGCACGTATCCCTTCCACGAAATATTGTGCTTCTTCTTTGCTATAACTTCCATCATTTCTGTTTAAATATGGAGAAAGGTGTGGTTCATAGGGAGAACGCCTTAACATCCATGCCCGCTGCTTGATACAGGACTGATAGTCCGGATACACTGCAAAATCCGCATCAATGATAATATTTCCAGCACTCGTCTCCTCTCCGGTTGACATATTGACACCTCCGGATGCAAACGGATCGCCGGAAAAATATTTGATTCCAAACAGGTTCTTGTATTCATATGCTAGTTGTGACATCCCCTGTCCTTCCTCCCCTCCCGGTCCATAAGAACCGAATCCAGATTCTACGATAAGCTGTGCGATTCCGGACGATACCGGAATCCCGCTCTCCTGCTGGGTTTCGAAAAAAACCTGCATCATCTCTTCTGTTACAAATGTCGGGAGTCCATGCCCCGCCTGCGTATCACTGGACAACGATGCCAGGATACCGATCAGAGTCGCGACCAAAGCAATGACCGCGATCAGGGGAATGAATACTGCAAGTACCGCTGCAATGATGGCCGTTAAGAACGAAAATACTGCCTGTACCACTGCCGCAGATACAACGGTCACAACAACTCCTATCGTTGCTGCCGTATACCGAACTGCTTCCGGCATGGTATCCATAGCATGATTGACTTCCCGACTGTTGTTTAATCTCTTCTCTACATCCTGCATTGCCTGTTCCGTTGCCATTGCTTTTTCCTGCATATATGCTTTGAATTTGTCTGCTGCTTTTTTCCCTGCATTCCACGCTATGCTAGCACCACCAGTTGCTGGAGCTGTTGTGGAAGCTGCTACACTTTCTGTTGCTGAAACAGATACATTTTGCATGGTCGTATGACCATCGCTAATCCCAGACCGACTCCTTGTCCGTGTCCCTTTTTCCTGCCGATTCTTTATCGTCTGATTGGAATTCCATGGATTACCCATATGCTTCTGCTCATGCTTTGTAACCGGATACCGACCTTTCCACTGTCTCGAACGATTTCCGGCGAGCTTTCCATATAAAATACGCTGGATTCCACTGAACTCCTGCTCTGGCAATGTCTGTCCATAGGATTCAAACTCATGGATCCCCTGTATTCCATGATTCTGTATATTCGATTGCAACTCCCCTTGCAAATCTCCGACCTCTTCTGAAACCGGGTTTTCCATCCGATAGGCATAAGCAGTTCTTTCCGAAATAACCTCCACTTCATCTGCTCCCGCTGAGATTCCTTTCCTGCTTTTCACTGTATGCTCTGCTTCAGTCATTCCCTCTCGTATATAATATTCCTGTTGGGATCGGGACAAACGATTCCAAAGCATTGTCTCTCTCCGGTTCAGATATCTGGTGGGATCTATGTCCATCCAGATATCTTCCTGTTCCTCCGGTTCATTTCCCATATTCAGTGCAGTCAGATGTTCCTTGGAAAACCGGACAGCTTCCCTTGAGGATTGAAGTGTAGCTTTTGCAAGATTTAATTGCTTATCCCTTGTTTCCTTTATCTGCATACTCAGACTGCCTTTCTGTATTTCTCTTCTCCATCCAGTTCTTCCAACAACTGCTCTTCTTTCATGGTCTGCAGATACCATTCACAGGTTTCCTTATCTTTTCCGGTTATCTGCATCACATCTGTAGCGGTAACATCTGTTAGTTCTGCTATCTGCAGAATCAAATTTTTGTCCGCATCGGACAATAGATTTTTCTGCTCTCTTCGATTTTTTGCCTTATTTTGTTGCTTTTCATCCTCCATGTTCGAATTTGTTTCCCCACGCTCTTCTTTCGCCTTTTCATGGAAATCCGTATTATACATCTGGTACAACACATTATCCTTCTCAATTAATGAATCAAACATCACCACCTTTTTGTTCCAGACCATGACTCCCTGTCCACGTTTTCCGGAGCTTAATGCCTGAAATTCCTTTGCACTGAATTCCTGGATTGCACCAAGGCTTTGCGCATCCACTCCGCCCTGATCCAAAAAACACTTGTAGGAACAGTTGGAGTATAATTCCGTAAGTACCTGATTGGATAATGCTGCTGTTACGTTTTGCATTGCCATGGTTACGATGCCGCCAAACTTTCGAAAGGTAATGACCGCATTGTTCAACTGTCTTGCGCTACCCGGCTTTTTGGACACCACCTGTGTCTCATCGACCACCAAGTGGGTGGCTCTCTGGAACCGCTTATTATAATCCATCCGAACCGACAGATAATGAAGAATGGTCACCATCACCGCCTCCCAGTTATTCTCCGGGACATTGGACATCCCGAAGCCGATCAGACGGTTATCAATCTTTACATTGGATGGATGCGCCAGCATATCGCAGCTTCCGGTTGTGTACTCTTCCAAACTGTTATAGATAATCCGAATCAACTCTTCATCATGCGGATTGTTCACATGCTGCAGTTCCTGCTGGATTTCCTCCCGTAACCACAGAAGCGTTGGCTGTTTCTTCAATCTCTTTTGTGCAAATACCTGCGCAAACATCCGCTCCGTACACCGACTGATGATGGAATCGTGTTCTTGGGTAACGTTGATATTCTTCATGGTGGCTGCACACAACGTCTTTGCATATTCCGTCTGAGTAGCAATGAACTTCTTCTGAACCGCGATGTCCGCGTCAAACACTTCCTGCGATACCTCAAATCCATTCAGATAGATCCCACTCTTCGGAGTCAGATCAAAATAGCTGCCACCATAAATGCTACAGATTTCCAAGAACTCATTTTGTGGATCGATAATCATAATGTCATCGTTTGTTGACAATAGCGTTTGCGACAATTCTGTCAGCTTAATGAGCATGGATTTTCCGGAACCGGAGAACCCGACAATAATCCCATGTGGGTTTGGCAGCATTTTTCGGTTTCCGATAATGAAATGCTTGGTTGTCCGGTTCAGTCCCATCATCTGTCCGCCCGGCTCAATGATATCCTGTGCATAGTAGGGCTGAAAAACTACCAAAGAAGAGGTTAGGAAAAACCGCATATAATCCACCTGTCTTCCTCCCATCGGAAGTGCGGTATTCCATGCTTTCAACTGGGTAAAATCACAGGTTTCTAAGATGACCCCCTCTTTCTTTCCAATTGCCTGCATCTCATGCATCCGCTTGGCAAGGGTATCTTCCTCCTTTGCTGTTACAACCACCAACAAATTTAGAAAAAATCCCTTTTCATCATTCTCATCCAGCTGATCGATATAGTTCTCGATCTCCTGTTTTTTCTTTTCTCTCGGATAGGATGGAGAAGTTGCCGGAATCCCCGCCTTTCGTTTCTGATCAATTTCTTCTGTGATTGCCCGCTCATTATTCATCTGTACTGCGGTCAACTTATCATTGACAATCTCTGTCTCTACCGGAGCAAAATCCATAGTGATTATGGACGGATAGGACACATTGGTAAGGGAACGAATAAAGGAATCTGAATTGATGGTCTTCCGATATCTGCCGCCAAATAGTACCGTTGCATAGGTATCCCCCATAATCAGAAAGTTCTTATACTGTTTGACACTTCTTGGCAGAATATCATTCTTCCAGTCTCTTCTGTTAGATTTGTGTTCCTCCGGGAAATTGATATACTCCTGCTCGTCGGCTCTTCCCGGCATAGTTAGTGTCTGCAGGGAACACAACCGTTCTTTTGCACTCAATCGCTCAATGCGGCTTCCCCAGCCTTCAAATGCTTCGGTAATTGTCGCTTCCATCGCATTGAGATAGACCCTTGCATTCCGTTCATTGTCTGCTCTGGCGGTAATCACCAGATAACGCAGCGTCGTAACCGATGGATTGGTTTCATCCAATCGTTCATCCTGCCACTGCCGGATTCCTTTTGCAATGTCTGGGTAGGTGTCCACATTCTGTTCGCTTCGGATCGACTGCAGAAATTCTTCCGTGCTCTGATATTCATTTGCAAGAGAAATCTTAAATTCCACCTCCATGGAATTGAGCCACATCATCAGTTCCATCAGAAATGCTTTCTGCTCTCCGGTATTCTTATTGATGTAATTGATATCCTCAAATAGATAACATCGATCATACACCGCCATTTTCTCTTTTGGTTCAATCTGAAAAATCCCATTCTCATATGCTTTTACAACCTGAAATGCCTGTTTTACATTTTTTGGTATCTTTGCTATGGGAAGTGACTTCTGCTTTTTGGAAGAAAACGCACGGTTTCCGTTAAATACTGCCATTACGATACTCCTTTCTTCTTTCCTACCGGATGCTGCATCGAAAAGATTCTTCGATGTGTTTTATCCAGCTCTTCCATTTCCGTTCCCAACTCCCTTGTTTTCATAAAATACAACAGCTCTTTTGCCGTATCCAACATGGTATGTCCTTGATATTTCAAAAGCCCCAGTACCACCACCGGAATCATGATTGGAATGCCAAAGTACACGCATACATTGATTGGAAGCCCGGTCACATGCCAGATAGAGAGCACCACAATTGCAGCCAGTCCCAGGGCAATTCCTCCGCAGACCACCTCACCGCTACTAAAGCCTTTCCAAGACTCCGATTTGAACTGAGTTTCAAAATCCTTGTTTAAATCAATCTTCATCGTCTTACCTTCTCCTTATAGATTGAATGTTTTATTCATAAATGCTGCCGCCCCTTTCACGGATACCGCCATCAATATCATATAGATCGTGGAATTGAGAGCCTGGGCAAATCCGTCAAACACTTCTGCAAACGCATTGTCCGTAAATGGTGTGATTCCGGATACAATCCTTCCTGCAATCCCCATCACCAACGCAATGGTTACGATTTCAAACACATTGGACAAAAAACTCTTCCCCCATGCATATGCGGTATGCTCCACCCCTCTTCCACCAATCAAGGTCGGCATTGCAATAGGATAAAACACAATCAGCACATACAGCTTGATATAACGTCCGTAAAGTGTAATCAAAATCAGAAATCCACAGACCAGTGCCACAATAAAATACAGCAGTCCAAACAGAAAGAAAAATAACCGGGATCCTGCATCCACATCTCCGGTGAAAAATGCAGGTGTTTCCATCATCATCACATTTCCCGCTAGAGCCGATGACATGTTAAATAGTGTCGTAATGATGGTCAATCCATTTACTAACAATACGTTGAGTACCACCAGTTTAAACAGCGATTCAATCAGCAGCTCCAACGTGATATTTTCTTTCAGGTTCGATGCCGCTTTGAAAAATCCCATAATGAAAAACAAGTTCAGACTGGCGATTCCAATGGACAATGCCCATGGATACAGTTCGAAGCGGACATACTGCCACGCCTCCGTGGAAAACCACTGAGGCGTTGTTGTCATTAACCCGGTACATGCGGTCATAAGTGCATTCCAGATCGCATCCGAGATTGCGAAAAAGGGGCTGACCGATAACCAGTCACTAATAAAGGTACTTAACCAACTCGGCATATCCCACTCCTTTCTATGCCCCAATCTGTGATGTAATCAGTGGAATCAGCTGCGGTCCAATGGTTGCGATCAGTCCGGCAGCAATCCTTTTAAATGCCATCGACTGTGCACCACCATCCTGCACGTTCAAAGACTGCGCCCACTCAAACACGCCCCATAACAGTAGGATGGTTCCGATGGATGACACCACCGCTGCGATTAGGTTATAAATGACATCGAAAGCACTGTTCACGATATCCTCTCCTGCTGCAAAGGCAGGAACCCCGCACTGCAGCACGCTCATGACCGACAAAAAACAGGCAAAAACAAACATCCCTGCCAACTGTTTTCTATCTAAACTTTTACGTTTCAACTTCAATTTCATACTCTTCATTTCTTTAATCCCTCCCGATATGAAAAATCTTTACACAAGCCACTACAATAATCATAGAAACCAATGCAATGGTTCCAAACACAATCAGTCCCCGATACTGCGCATACAGTTCCGGTGTGAGGACTCCTGCTGTAATTCCGGCAGCAATCCCGATGATAAATGCGACCATAATGATTACTTTTGCTTTCCAATCAGTTTTTCTCATAGGTATTCCTTTCTGCTTCCTTGTCCGGAAGTCTTCGTCTTTTTAAAACATCTTCCAATAAAACCTCTGACAAAATGAACGATGCCACTTGCCTGTCATCCAGTAAATAGCGATATAATGCCGTTTCATAATCTCGGTAATGACTGCGTTCCAGATAATCAATTGCAGCCTCGATTCGTTTTGCATACATCCTTTTCGGATACAGCTCCCGCATGATATCCAGCGTTTCCCTGATATTTTCTGTTCTCTGATAATTCTCTTTGAATTCATAGTAAAATTCTGCTGAGATACAAATCTTTCTTCTCCTCTTCCTGTAAGCAGGTTTGCGCGCATACAGCATCCCGATTCCCACTACCAATCCAACCAAACAGATACCAGATAATCCGCTTAGTAAAATTCCCATCCATATATATTGTGTTGCTGACATTCCTTTTTCTCCTATCCGCTACTGTTTAAAACAATCGCTTATGACATGCACTCGCTCCATCAAACGTTCCGGTCGGATGGTGTTCATAAAGTACCCGGTCGCATAAACACTTCCATCCTCATATTGGAATTTTACATCCGGATACTTTTCATTCATTTTGGCAAGTACTTTCTGCAGTACCCTTCCGTTTTTTCGAGGAGCCGATACTTCAAATGCTGCCGGAGAAGAAAACAGAAATGCATAATTCAATCCATTCATTGTAAAATGCAGCTGTTCACAGTCTTCGGAATGCCGAATTTCCATCTGTTCGCACCGTCTTTCATTTTTCTGTAGGTAACTCTGCAAAACGGTGGCTGTCAATTCCTCATAAACAACTTCTTGTTCTTTCATCTGTGCTGCCATCTCTTCTGCCATGTTATCTTGATCTTCTCTTTCCACCTCTACCGACTCCCAAACTGGCTCTTCCCAATCCACAGAATTGATTGTTTCTCCCGGTACCTCTTTGCTTGGTTCCTTTGTTGCCTGAACTTCCTTTTTTTGTCCAGATCTTTGCAATTTCGCGATCAATCCCAACAGTTTCTTTCGTTCCTGTTCGAAATGTGCGGTCGTATCTGCCAGCTCTTCATTTTCCTCTTCCAGCATTTCTTTTTCTTCCTGCAGATGTTCCAGCTGTTTTGCCAAGCCCGCATTCTGTTCCTGTAGCTGTAGGTTTTCGGATTTTAATCGTTCGTTCTCTGAACCCATTTCATCGGTTTCTTTCGTTGATTGCCCCTCCATAAACGAATGGAAAAATTCGATTACCTTTGTTCCGTCCTCACCCTGTTGATTCAATAACAGCTCCACCACGGACAACTGATGTTCAAACGCTTCCTTTACCTGTTGAGCCTTGATTTTTTCATTTTTCGCAAGTTCCAGTTCCATCCGGGACTGCACCAGAAAGTGTTCCTTTTCTTCCTCATATTCCTTTTTGTTTGCTTCCAGTGTTTTCCGGGTCTGTACTTCCTCGTCATACCATCCTTGCAACATCTCCTGTTTTTCGTTAAGCTCTTTTTGCAAAGATTCCTGTTCTTTCGCCTGTTGAAGCAACCGATCCTTTTCCTGCTGGATCTGTCCTAACATCACAGACAATGTCTTCTTTTGTTTCTGATATTCCTGTTCTCTCTTTTCGAATATCGCTTCCCGGTCTTCATACATCTTGTTCATGTTTTCCAGAAACGAACTCTTCTCTGTTACATTCATCACTGTTCTCTTCTCCTTTTTAACTCTTTTGTCCGTTCCAGATCAGAACCGCTCCCATCACCGCAAGGGACAATCCCGCCAGCAGTGAATATGCCATTAATATTCCGACATCTCCGGTCTTTGGAACCTTCATTCCTGCTACATTTCCAGCTGCAGTAACCGGCTGTGGCTGTTCAATCTCTGTTCCCGAACTATTTTGGGGTTCATTTGTTGTCTCTATCTGAGAAAATCCGATTTCTTCGTTTGTTTCTGTCTTTTCTTCTGAAATCGGCTCCGATCTCTCCTCTTGCTTCACAACGGTCTGTTGTTCCGTTTGGATTTGTCGTTTCTCTTCCATAAATTTTTCATTTCCCTTTTGGAAAAAGAAATATGCTCCAATGCCGCACCCGACACAGAGCATAATCAATCCCATACTTATCACATATTTTTTCACCGTGTGTTCCTTTCCCTACAGCACCAGTTTTTCTTTTGTCACCTTGCAGTTCACAACCAAGCGATCTGTAGTGCTGCTATATCCGGTGCATGTAGCAAGTGTCACCATCTGCTGTTCGGATTCTGTTTTCCAATCATCCTGAAATATCGCATCTTGATTTTGACACGTATACACCGACTCCACTTCCAGCTCCTTTACCCGTTCCGGAATGTACAAATATAACTTACTGTTTTCCTTTCGGAAGGACTCTTCTGCAAACGCATCCAGCCTTCCAAACATCTGACCGGACATCATGTTATGTCCGAACAGACAAAGATGTGCATCTGATAATCGTTCCTCCGCATGTGCCCAGGTGAAGATGGAACCCAGTGGACTGTAGTTTCCTTCAAAATCCCGGTTAAGATATTCGGTATCACTGCTTCCTTTCAGGATTGGTTGGTCTACCTCAATCTGCGGAGCATAGATCCATCCGATGATGTCCGGATTTAACCTTTGTAGTGATTCAAAATCAATTTGTCTATCCATCGGATCCTCGGAACCCTTCTCCAGTTCTGCTACTGCCATTTGTACAAGTGCCTCCTGCTTTACTCTCGCCTCGGCAAAGGGCTGATGTTCCCGGTATGCCAATCCTGTCAAAACAATGCCCATTATAAGCATTCCACACGCGACTATCTTTCTGATTGTCCCTGCCATTTCATCGTTTCCTCTTTCGCCCAATCAACAGGAGAACTCCCGCAACTGCGATACATCCCCCTGCTCCTGCAAGATAATACAAGGTTCTGTCCTGTAATCCGGTCTGTGGAGCTGTATGGTTCGGTTGATCCGGTCGTGGCGTATGCTTCGGTTCCATAGTTACCTCATAGAGCATTTCTTTTTCCTCATCACTCCATGTTGGAATGGCAATCAGAGCCGGTTCGATTACATCAAAGGTTGGATTGTCTTCCCCTTGGATCAAATACACTCCTACTTCCAGATTGGAAAAGCTGACTGCTCCATTCTGGTCTGTTGTAGCTGTTTTCTCTTCTCCGGTCCGGTATCCGCTTAACTTCTCCGCTACTGTTTTCAAAGCTGCGGCACTGTCCACACCGTTTAAATCTACCCCAGACTGCTGATATCTTGTATCCAGCACATACTCCCCGGCTACAACATCTGCAACTTTTACACAGGAGAACCGGATTCCATTCTTATTGCTTCCCGCTTTTCCATCTGTCAATTGGATGGCAATACTGCCGGTCTTTTCTTCCTTGACCTCTGCAAGCTGTTCTTTGGTTGGAAGCGTCTGTTCTCCTTTGGAATTCTGGTTTGTTGAATTCACAACCAACTCTTCTTTTGTCACTTCTTTTGTTGTATTATTTTCTGTCTGTTCTGCAGCAAATGCGGTATTCGTGCAAAGTGCCGCGATTGCAAACGACACGGCCAGCAGCTGCTTAAATCTTCTCATTTTCATAATCAATGTGCCTCCTGTCCTTGATCCATAACCCGATTGATACAGCAATAAAAGCGAACGGCAATATCGTAAACAACAGTTCGCGCACAGACGGTATCTCGGTCTTGATACGTTCATACTCTGCCTTTTTGTACGCTACACGCTCCCCGGTCACTACAAGCCTGTGAGTGTTGATTCCGTAAGGAGTACATGTCACAATGGACACCAAATCTTTCCCCGGCTGAATTTTAAGACAGGACGTCTCTTCCGGCTTCACAACCTGAATGTCTGATACCCGATATGCAAGGGTTTCATTTGCAACCCGGACAAAAAATAAATCTCCTGTTTCCATCTCATCCAGACGAACCAGCAGCTTGGAACTTGGCAGTCCCCGATGTCCGGTCAGAACACTGTGTACATTCTCTCCGCCGATTGGAAGACTGGTTCCCTGCAGATGCCCGATTCCGTTAGACAGTGCTTCCGCTTCCGTCCCATGATAGATTGGAAGTTCTACGTTGATTTTTGGAATATCCAGACTTCCCATCGTTCCTGTGCCCGAAATATCCAGCACCGTTTGGTAACTCTGATCCGATAAAAGCTGTGTATCCATTCCATCTACAATTGCACCTTCCGACTGGTAAAGCATATCGTTGTACTCTTTTGCTTCTGAAAGCATCTGTTCCAATGTATCTTCGCTTTTGTCTGCTGCTTTTTGATAGGTTGCAACGGCATCTGCCTGATGCCGTTGCTCAATCACGTTATTGACAATTGGAAAACAACAGAGCAGAAATCCAATTAGGAAAACGGCTCTAATGCCCCATGTTCTATTCATTTGTCATCCTTTCTACAGCTCTTCTTTTTTCTTATGCCCCTTCACAACTGCACCTGTCATCATAGCAGCACCTGCAGTGAGCATGATCAGAACTACAGATGTACCTGTCACCGGAAGTTTCTTTCCGACCTTATTGATGACAGTCATATTCATCGAACCCTCCGCCACATCTGTTGTCAGTGTCTGATCCTCTTTTCCGAGTAATCCGTCGTAAAAGCTTTCAATGTGTGCACTTGCTTCCAGCTTCTGCAACGTATCTTCCGTTGCTCCATTTCCTTTCACATAAGTATCACGGCTTGCAGTAAATGTTGGTTTTACCGTCAGTGTGATCGGTGTTGTCAGAAGACGGTAGCCATCCGGTGCGTCTGTTTCTTTCAGATAGTAGGTGCCGCCATCCAATCCATAGATAACAAAAGTTCCATCTTCTGCTGATACCATTTCCACTGCATTTGTTGGTGTTGTTCCTCCGGTATGGTCGGTTCCTCCAAGCGTATCCCGGTTGATTACAACATATCCGGTTCCATTCTCTGCATTCTTCACAAACACTTCGTTTTTGCATTCCTTATCGGAATACAGACGGAATTTTGCACCTGCAAGGGTCTTCTGATGGTCATTGAGCTTCTCTACATTTAGCTTATAAGTAAAGCACACAACGGTATCCCATGGCGTAAATCCTGTTTTGCCTACACCGGTTGAATCCGGATCGTTTGAGAATTCCAAGCGAACGTCATTTTCGAATCCCGGACGTCCGGTGTGGTCGGCTGCCTTCTCATTCAACGTCGCATTGTAAGTCAGCAGCACGGACTGACCGTATACATTTTCCCCCAGATCATTCATCTGATCGAATTCCCGGTCTACGATCGCTTTGATATCATTGACAACTATGTTAAATGTTTCATCTCCGATTCCTTCTGTTGTTACAAGATATTCGCCCTCTTTTAACGTGTACGTTTTATCTTTTCCCGCTGCATCTTTCCCTGTAATGGAAATCTTCACCGACTTTGGATGGAACGTAAGTGCTTCATCCATCTTGTCATGCCATGCATAATAGTAAGTATCATATCCATTCATATTTGGGATATTGGAATCATAACGATAAGGTACGGTCTGCCCGATTTCATAATCTCCAATGTCATTCCAGCGATCTGCATCTGTAATATCTGCATTTTTATCGTCTTCCTGAATCTTCTTGGTCACACTTGGATAATCCGACTTGATGGTGATTTCTGCTGTTGGATTGGCGGTATCCACCATACAAAGGGAGCTTGCAGAATGAGTATTCTCCACCGCACTGACTTCGTCAATAACATAATATCCATAATCCAATCCAGCCAGTCGAACGGTGTTGTCGTTTCGGACATTTTTTACATTCACCATATCCGGTACGATGTTTAATGCTGAAATCTCATTTCGTACCTCTTCCACAAAATATCGGAACAGGCTGTAAGAACCTTCTAAGGTCTGGTCTGTCTGGGTTTCTTCTACCGGATTGGTATTCAAGGTCTGAATATAATCAATTACCATGTACTCGGTCACCTGATCGGCACTTGTCTGTTTTCCATCTTTAGAGAGTGCCTTTGCAACCACATTTTTCAATGCCTGTTCATAGGTGGGATTGAAGGTGTAATTGATGGATTCCCCATCTCTTGAATTCTCTGCATAAAACAGCTTATAGACATTGAACCGCTTCCCAATCAAGGTCTGTCCACTGTTTCCGGCAATGGTAATCCCGGCAGTTCCGGTTCCCAATGTTGCCACGCCATTCTGTGTGTTATACACCTGACCTTCTGCAGCTGCCTTTACCACCGACAGATTGTCTGAAAACATGGAATACGGAAGCTCCGCTACCAGCCCGGTAAATGCCAGTGTTCCAGTCAACAACATTACCATATTTCGTTTAGTTTTTCTTTTCATTCTCACAATCCTCTTTCTTTCCTTTTCTCACAGCGTAAATCAATGCCCCTGCCATACATCCTGTTCCTGCCAGAACAAGTAACAGCGTCAGCGGGCTTCCTGTCTCCGGCATCTGAACTCCGGTATCATTTACAACAGTCAGATTTACAATTCTATTTCCTTTTGTTCCTGTAATCGCATAAATGCCGTCTTTTTCTGTATGCTTCGTTCCATTTACATAATATTCAAAGACATATTCCAGTGGATTACTCTTTGTATAGATTTCATACACGATTGCACTTCCGTCTGGATTGACCGGAATCCGGTATCCTTTCGGAGCTTTTGTTTCTTTCAGGTAATACTTCGTTTCCACCTGCAGGTTCTGAAATTCCAACGTGCCATCTTCTGTCGTCGTTCCTTTGGCAACCTCTTTTGTACAAGTCTTGTCTGAATACAGGGTAAACTCTGCCCCCTGTAGCTTCTTTCCGGTTTCATTCTCTTTCGTTAAATGAAGCCGATAAGGTGCATAGGTATCCTCTACTACCAGACTTGCGTTTCCATCTGATTTCACGGTAAATGTCATCTTTCCAGTCAGATCCGTTGCTGTATTCTCTGTCACTCGAATTGTATTGTCTTCCCCGACGGTAAACGCGATTTTTCCCGGATTCTTGGTGTATCCCTCTGGAACAGACTCTTCCTCAATGATATGTTTTCCCCAGGTCAGTCCTTGAAACACTGCCTTGCCTTTTCCATCTGTTGTGAGGATTTCGGTTGTGCCGTTTGGCAGCGTATGCTTAAACTTTGCCCCAGGAATCATAATCTCTGTGCCTTTCAGCTTTTTAGTCAGTTCCAAGTCCAAGGATGTTTCTGGAACAGTCGGTTTATTGTAGGTCTGCACCGATGCGCTGTCCTTCCCATCCTCTGTAATCTTCACCGTATAAATCGTGTCATTTTTCTGATATCCACTAGGTGACTTCGTTTCCTGAATGGTCACGGTTCCCAATGGCAGAGCTGCTTTTCCATCCAGATTCAGATAAAGCTCATCACTTCCACCTTGCAGATAGGAATTGTCATAATAACAAACACCCTCATTATTTGTTCGGAATATCCATGTTTTCTTTGCATTCTTTCCCTGTGCTGCCGGATCCGAATCGTAGTAACCGTCATAATATTTCACTGTAAACAGTGCACCCTCTAGCGTCCCACTTCCGGCTGGTTTGTTCTGATTGGTGGCTGCGTCCACCTTTCCCAACAGGATTCCCAACGGATTCATGATCGGCGTATCTGACACATTCAACGTGGCTGTTCCATTTGCCTGAATGTTGATGGTATAAATGGTTGGATCCAACGCATATCCGGTTGGCGCCGTTAATTCCTTGATGTAATAAGTTCCTGCCGGTAATGTTCCGTTCAACTCTCCCACACCATCTGCATTGGTTGTAAAACTCAAACCCGTTCCATCGGTGCATTCTCGGTTCTTCCAGATCCCATAGTATGCACCTTCCAGACTGTATCCACTGTTGTTAAGGGTAACTTCAGATTTTGCCGATTTCTTGATAATCTTTGCAGTTCCGTTGAACGGCTTTCTAACACGCACATTGGCTGAAATATGCTGATATCCGATCAATCCCCATTGGTTTGATTGTCCGGTCGTTGCGTCATACGGAGTCAGATACAGATTCATGTAAATCCATCCGGTTGAGGGATCTACACTTGTAACGGTACACATAACACTAATAACCTGATGACCTGCCGCCGGTTCTGCTGCGGTATGGTCTGCGCACCATCCCGCCCCGATCATCTCCACACCTTCCAGCCCATCACGGAAATTTCCAAGGGTAAAATAGGACTGCCCTTCGGATGGAACAAACCAACTGGATGTGATATCACACATGCCCCAGTGAACCGTTCCTACTGCCCAGTCTTCTGCAATCCCCATGGTCATCGGCATACTTGCAAGTTTGTTTGCCAGTGTGACTCCATAGGTTTCATCTTTCTCCGCATCAATCCCCATACTTTCCAGATATTCTTTGGTTCCTTCATCTTTGATTCCATTGTTTCCGTACTTCGTCCAGTCAATCTCCGAATACTCACATCGTTCAATCTTCGAATAATCGGTATCTTCGGTAAAGTAATAAATATCTTCCGTGCGTTTATTCTTGACTGTATCCTCTTTGGATTCTTTTGCATAGGTAACAATCCTTCCTGCAGCAACAAACAGGACGAGCATTACAAACGCAAAGAGGACACTCAAAATCTCCTGCACTCGTTTCTTTTTCTTCATCTTTTCTCCTTTCCGAAACCAGTCTGTTTTCTCAGACAGGCTTTTCTATTCCCTTGTCGTATCTATGGGTGGGCTTCGAGAACACTCTTTTCGCATGATAATTCCTTTCTCTTCTGAATTTTTGCAGCAAAAAAGGAATCATCAAAACAGCTGACGATTCCTTCTCTATGCACCACTATTCCGTGCATTCACTCTTTACTTTTCACTTTGAATCCTTACATACATCAATTGCTTTTTTATGTACCTCTCGTTTTACTTTTTGTGTATGGAGTTTCATAAACTCACATAACATCACCGGTCCCGCAATCACATAGGCTGCACCAAGGTAGAACCAGATGGTTATAAAGCAAAACAGAATGGAAAGCATGCAAATCAACATACTTTTCTGCCAAAATCGTTTCCATACCCACCAGATACCAAAGAGAAATCCGATTTGACACAATATCCTGTATATTCTCCCAACGACCATTCCAAGCAGAATAACTGAACCAAACATCCGCATCCCAATATCACTTCTCTTCCATTCGTCCAGATACAGGAAAAACTGGTTCTTCCAAGTCGGGCTGATTATTTGTAGCTGCTCCAACACCGGATGATAGCCTTCAGCTTTTGCATACCAGATCCACAGACCAAGATTGAGCAGCATCCCAATGCCAAACAGGATGTATACTCTTGTCCGGTTCTGTTTATAGATTCGTTCTGTTTCATAATACTCTTTCATCCAATCCAGCTTCACTGGCTGATGTTCATTCCAACTCATCTTTCTCATCTCCTCAACCGTTTCCTGTTTTACTCTCTGTTTCTGCTTTCTCTTGATTCATAAAATCCATCATCGACATCTGTCCATCGACTTCCACCACAGTTCGTTTTTTCTTGTGGCTTCGCTGATTCGAATATCTGACAATCTGCATATCCGACCGGTCACTTTCATAGAGCCTCTGTATTTCCTTGATTGCCAGTTTTCTCTTCTCCTCAAAAATCCGGTGATTCAAACCCGACTCCGCTTCCACTGCTTTATACGGAATCTTTTTGATGTACAGCTTGTCTACAATCTCATAGGCTTCATTTCCAAGTGCCTGATAGCATAAATATACCCGCTTTACACTTTCCGCTCGGACAAGCAGCTCCCGAAGCTCTTCTGCAAAGTTCTCCTCTTTTTCTTCAATCAACTCTTGATATCGTTCATAGACATCCAGTAAATCTTTCCGTGTACCACATCGAGTACTGGTTTTGCCAAAGTCTATTTTGGGATACGATGCAATCTCAATCAGCTGATTGTTTGTTTCATCCATCATTTGACGGATACTTAAAACACGAGCATGGATTTGCTACGTGATTTCTTGGTAGTGTTTCAGGGTTTCCTTAATCTGGTCTTCATCCAACTGCAGCATTTCCATTCCTTTCTCGTTATTCAATTGTTTTTATGTATTTCACACCCCCGCTCCGCATAGGTCATGATTCACTTCTGCGTGATAGAAGTTGTGAATCGTAGACGGAGCATTGAAGATACAGGTCAGCAAGTATGCCTTGATGTTTCGAATCTTTGTGGTATTCTTCTTTAAGCTCCACAAAATGTATTCAATGTGCGAAGAGTCAATCTTCAACAGCTTGCTCTTCACAAGCTGACAAGGATATTCCGCTCCGGCAATGAGGATGGGATCCTTTTTGATGCAAAGCATCTCCACCATCAACTCCACCATTTCATCTACATACTTTCGATCCTTCTCTGGCGTGTTTATCCAAACGATGTCATACTCGATATTGGATTTCACAATATCGGTGTAAATCTGCACCTCATCCATCAAATCCCGCCCTTCAGTTTTCTGCTGTGCAGAATCTGCAGATAGATGGATAGGATTAGTCTCACTATAATCAGTTTTATTATTATCAGTATTATTACATTTTGATTTTCGAAATTCTTGATTCTCGATTTTCAAATTTCTTGAACTTTGATTTTCAAAAGTTTTGATTTTTGATTCTCGAAAGTCTTGATTTTTGATTTTCAAAAGTCCTGTATTTTGATTTTCAAAAGTCTTGATTTTTGATTCTCGAAAGTCTTGATTTTTGATTTTCAAAAGTCCTGTAT
>ENA-UEQX01000883-UEQX01000883.1-human-gut-metagenome-genome-assembly--contig:-NODE-883-length-19251-cov-4.428340_pt1 | contig 19251 bp, 11 predicted proteins | sample MGYA00242952_ERZ507952 | MGnify/ENA primary metagenome ERZ507952 (study PRJEB26167, sample SAMN06115425) | human gut metagenome | host: Homo sapiens | place: China:Sichuan | collected 2015-04-07... | reverse complement strand
AAGCCTCGAATGGCTCTACAGGCATATATGCCGGCATTGCAGGGAGCTGGGCATAAGGCGTCCGCGCAACAAATACATACACCGTTTGTGTACCGAAAATAAGAAAAGCGAAGTCAACAGAATTCTGCATTATGAAAAATATTTAGAGACCTACGGGTTTGAAATGAGCCGTTACATTCGCAATTCTATAAAGCAAATTAAAGGATCTAACCCAAAAATTTTCGAATTACGACCTGGCAACAACCGCATTTTCTTTTTCTTTTGCGATGATGACGGAACGTTTGTATTACTCCATGCTTTCGAAAAGAAAACGCAAAAAACGCCCTCTCAAGAGATTAAAAGAGCCGAGAACGAATACAATGACTACATAAGGAGGAAGAACCATGAAGGAAAAGACTTTCGATGAATTTTGGGAAGAACTAAAAAACGAGAGCCCCGAGACCAGACGAGAACTTGAAGTTATGGAGGATTGCTCATCTGTCATCCGCCAATTGGTTGTTGCTCGCGTAGATGGCGGGCTAACCCAAAAAGAGCTGGCAGCGAAATGCGGTCTTACGCAATCGGCAATTGCACGAATGGAAAAAATGCAAGCAATGCCAAGATTGGACACGCTGATAACTGTTGCAAAAGCGCTCAATTTATCGCTATCTATTAACAATTCCTTACGACTTCATACTAACTATAGCGCACGAAAAAATGATGGCCAATATCGCGTTTCCAAGAACAAACTGTTCAGTGTGCCATTTAATGTATCACTCAGCAGGCAATCGGCGTGCTGAGTTTCAGAAAGGTAGATTCAATGAACCAATTAGCAAATTTTAGAATCGTCACTAATGAAGTAAAGATTATCAATCATGACATGGATGGAAATTTTGATGTTAGCCCAAACATCAACAGACAGACAGGCCATATTGAAAACAGCAGCAACTATTTCACAAAATTAACCATCTCTTTTGAGAACACCGAAGAACATCCTTTTCCGATAGATTTATCCGTCACTATGACAGCCATTTTTGATTTGCAGCATTTGGATACAGACGATCAGGAACAAATTGAGCGCTTTCTTCGCTTTCAGGGTGTGCAGACCTTGTTTCCGTACATGAGAGCGACCATCTCTAATACTTTGTCCAGCGCAATGATCGCTCCCTTGACATTGCCCATTGTCGATGTGTACCAACTGTTTCCGGAAGATGCCAAGTATCTGCCGGAAGCCAATAACTAATCCATGAACAGCACAAAAAGCCCACCGGATAACGGTGGGCTTTTTGCTTTACTTGATGAATTTACGGTCAATATCCTTTTCCCATACACACAGCCAGCCGGAGGGGCAGCGCGCCCACAGGTTGCCGGTGGAGAGCAGCTTTGTCTCCAGCACGGTGATGGTGGTGCCTGCCCGAAACATAGCGTCTGCTTTTGACTTGCTACTGGTAGCGTGTCGCCGGCCGTCCGTGGTCAGATCCTTAACCTTTTTGCGGCCTGTGGCAGCACATGCGCCCTTGTAAATCCCCCGCACTGCGGTGGTAATGTATGTACCCGGCTTAACCGTCGGTGCCTTGGGCGCCGCCTTTTTGTAGTTGACATCGCTTTCCGCATACACCGTCTTGCCGCCTTTGGCGTTCGTGAACAGCCAAATGCCACTAATATCAGACGCAAGGGCGCCAGGCTGTACATACACTTCCCTGGCGTTCTTGACCTTAGTGTACTTCCGCCGATTGGCAGTCATGGTAAACTTGCCATCATACCAGTACGGATCCAGTACGATCAGGTTACCGCTCTTGTCCAGTCCGCCGATATAGATATAATGCCCGGCGTTACTGAACAGCTGCTTGCCGCCACCGCTGACGCATACAATGGCCTTGCCGCCTGCTTTCAGGTGGGCTTTCAGATCAGCAACAGACTTGGCTCGCTTACTCACAATGGAATAATGCTTCTCAATGAACGCAGCCACCTTGCCCATATCTGTGCCGTCTGCACTGCGTGCGCCCATCAGCAGGCATTTCTGCGTCCAGGCAGCTGTGTCTAAGCCGGTAAAGCCGAAATTGTGTAAGACCATAAGACTGGCGCACACCCCGCAGCCACTGGTGTAAATACAGCCGCTGGTGCCGTACTTATAGGGGTGGGTCTTGCTGGGGTAACGAATAGATTTACATTTATCGGTGGTCTGTCTGCAATAGTACAGCTTACTCATGGTGTACAGCCTCGCTTTCTGCGGTTTCTGTCCGTTCCAGCGCCAAGGTCTCATCTGCTTTCAAAGCTGCTGTTGTAAAGCTGTTGTTCTTCCACCAGGCAGCCAATGAAGCCACCACGGCCACCACCGTTGACACGGCGGTGTACACCTCATCATCACTGAACGGAAGCGGGTTCTTGCCAAAGGCGTTCAAGAGTACATTCAGCAGAGATACCGCCAATACGACGGTTCTCGCAATGGTTCCTGCGGTTACTTTCATTTTTTAGTCCTCCTTTTGTTGTGGCTCCTCCGGGAGCGCAATTATTTCGTTGTAAAATCTGGTCATCATTCCATTGCCGCCCAGGGCGTGATAGGCATCGTAGACCTTGACCATGGCTTCTTTTGCATAGAGGGGGCAGTAGTGCCGCTCGGTATGCTTGTCGTGTTGTCGAATGATCTCGGCGCGCAGCATTGACTGCAAGCCGTTTTCAATCGCTGCGTACCGTGCGCTGTTTACTTCATCTATTGCCTTTTTGCTTTTCTTCCGAGCGATCAATGAAGCAATCACAGCGGACACGGCACTGCCTACAACCGTTGACACAGCAGCAGTCAGGGCGGCCGTGACGAATGCGCTATACATCGGTCTCACCCCCTTGCAGGGCGTTGATCTCTGCCCGGTACGCCGCCCGCTGCCGGCGGATCGGTGCGTACTCCTCCTCAGACAATGCTCCGTCCGTGTACTTCAAGCAGAGATAATCCGTCTCAGCAAGTTCAGACTTCAAAAACGCAATGCGGCTTTCTGTTTCAATGCTCATTTCGCCACCCCCAAAATCTCGATTTGCGTTCCGGCGCCAATGGTCTTTCCGTTTGTCGGGAAAGACAACGCTTTGATCGCGCCGTGACCCTCGGCGTCCTTAAAGATGTTGAATGTGATACCGCTGGCGGCCCAAATTGTTCCGCCGATCATGAGGTTTGCCGCGTTGAAATTACTGGCGATGTTGCTCTTATTTGCTTGTACCCGCAGCATGTCCTCGGTGATGTCCACCTCTGCAACGGCGAAGGAGCCCTTGGTCGTTGCAGTCTCGAACCGGAAAGCGTTAGGCAAGAAGCACTTGCTTGTATATGAGTTGATGTACACCGTCTGATCACCAGCGGCGGAGTTGGCCGCGCTCCCAGCCACAGCCATACGCAGCCTGATCTTACGACAGGGCTTAGCTAAGTCCCATCTTTGGCTCGCTGTGGTGTCAGCGTCAAAGGTCTTGGTAAACACGGTCTCCCAGGTCTCAACACCAGATGCGCCGGGTTCACCGGGATCCCCCTTATCTCCCTTGTCGCCTTTGGCACCATCATTACCGTTCACGCCGTCTTTGCCTGCGGCACCTGTATCGCCCTTGGGGCCTACGACCTCACCCAGAAGTACAGTCGTACCGTCTGTGTAAGTGATCTGTAGCTCTCCGGCTTCTGTGATTTGTGCATCGGTGATACCAATGCCATCCGCACCGGCAGGTCCTTGCGCACCGGTGTCGCCCTTTACGCCCTTTACACCACGCGGTCCCTTAACATTACCCAAGTTATCCTCTTCGCCGTCAGAATACTCCAGTTGCAGTTCTCCATTGTCATTCACCCACGCGATATTGATACCACGACCGTCCGTACCATTTTTACCGGGAGCACCATCCGCGCCTGGCGCTCCGTCTTTGCCGTCCGTGCCAGGAATACCCTGCGGCCCGGCTGCTCCATCTTGCACAGTGAAAGTCCTCGTGCTGTTATCACCGAATGTGACCGTATAGGTGTGTACACCGTTAGCCGCACTCTCTGTGATACCTGCGACCTGGCTCTTCATTGTATCTGCCAGGGCCTTGGTCAGAGCGGACAGTTCATCACTCTGTGATAGGGCTCTATCACTGTAAATAGGTGCGCTGGACACCACTTGCAACTGCGGAGAATACAGTACCGCACCATCTGCATCCTGTACACGGATATTGGCAGTATGTGTGTTGGCACACTCAGTAGCCGTCAGTTCGTGAATGATACGCCCGCCTTCCAGCCGACACTCACCTAACACTGGGCTATTATTGATCATCGAGTAATAAGCAGCTGTCACCTCTCCGGATTGCATATCAAGTGGAACTCCGCCCACATTCAGCGAAATGCACAGCTCTCTTGACGCCTGGTCTCCGCCGGTCACATATACCGTTTCCTGCAAACCGGGTCTGCACACATCAAGAGATATATACATCTGTACTTTGTTCATGTTCTCACCTCTCATTGAGTATAGCAAAAGGGGGGCGACTTTCGTCACCCCCCCGATTGCGGGTTATTTGCTTTTCAGCCAGGCGTTAGTACGCTTATAGATCTCGTCCGCCGTGTACAGTCCGGTGTTGTACATCTTCTGTCGAATATTTCGGCGGGCGGTTTCATCGCCCTTAATGTACTTATCCTTGTACGCAGCGGTAATGCGGCTCTTAATATAAGCACCGTCTTTGCCCGCTTTTCCGGCTTTCTCAAGCTGTGAGATAATGCTTTTCACTTTGCCGGAACTGGTATCCATAGCCTTGACCACATCGGAGCTGCTGTACGGTATGCCGGTCTTGTTGGTATGGCCTTTAGCCATCGTTGCCACTTCATCCATCGTGAAGTAGTCATCCGAAGCAATGGCCCGCACATTCGCCTCGTATGTATCAAACGCTCCAACCTTATAGGCTTCCGCAGCACGCAGCAGCCGTTCATCCGACTTGGCGAACTCTCGGCGTATGGCCTTGTCCACCATATCCTCGGCCTTGTCCTTGGTATAGCCGTTCTTGACAGCCGTGTCTATCAGGTCTTGGCGCATACGCTTAGTGCCAGAGTTGTCATTCTTACTGATCGCCAGCGCCACATCGCTGTAATCATAGCGTGACTTCAAATTGCCCTTAGGCTCATTGCTGGTGTCTACATGATCGCTCACATACTTCTCCAGCGCCTTGGCATCAAAGCCGGTGGCTACCACTTGGTCGAACTTCTCCTTGTACTCTGCCTTATACTCTTCTGTGCCGTCGTCATTCTCCTTGGCCGTGACCAATGCCTTGGCGGCGGACTCAATACCATCTACTGCCTTAACAGCGATCTCGTCACTAAAGCCCAGTTTGATAATATCTTGCAGCCGAGCATCAAAGCCGTCATAGTCACCCTCCAAATGAGCCTGCGCAGCCTTGCCGGCATTCTGATCATTGGCCTTGACCGCAGCCACCAGCATACGGTTAAAGGTCTCATCGTCTCCGGCCTCTCGCTGCATACGATCAACGGTCTCCTGATCGCCGGTAGATACAGCCTTATAGAGCTTTGCGGACTTATCTGTATCCAGGAACATCTCAATGCCGAACTTCTCCAGCAGATCATCAATGAGCAGCTGGCCCTTCATCTCGTCATTAAACACGTCCTTGGTGCCGGTTGCGCCGGTGTGCATATCCAAGGTGGCCTTGTGGATCACATTGAATACAGATTGCACATCCCGGGCCACATTCTTGTATGGCAGACCGACAAAGGCGGACAAGGCGCCGGCCAAGCGGTTGATCTTCTGGCCAGTGCTGATGGTGTCACTATCCATAGCCTGTACGGCGTCATACAAATCCGCAAACAGGTTCATATCTGCCCGGCTCACATCGTAGCCCTGAAAAATAGAGATTACATCTTTCAGCATCGGAATTTGTCCTGCCGGGTTCAAGTTGCTCCACATATTCGGCAGCAGCTGACCGAGGTACACTTCCAGGTAAGTCTTGTCGTCATCATCGTCTCGTGCTGCTGTAACGATAGACTGAAGAATAGAGTTGAGCGCCGCAGCTGCCACAAGCGATCCAACAACCCTTGCGCCATAGGACTTTGGGACATTTCCGTTCTTCACCTGGTACACAGCGTCCACCAGCATGTTCAGAGAAGTGGTAGGCTCAGCCATGAAGGCCGTTGCCATCTTCATAGCGTTATCAGACGAACGCATCATACCCGATCTGGAAAATACAGAGTCATACACTTGGGTGCGGTCTACTACTTCAGAGAACCGTTCCCCGGCCTTCTGGTATGCAGCCTCACCGGTCAGGTGAAAATCTGTTTTGGCCTCGTGTACGCAGGCATTCCAGATATGTGCCCAGGTCAGTTCGTCCGCCTTTTCCGGCAGCGCAGACAGCACGCTGTCCCGGTAGTCGCTATCCGTAAACAGCGCTCCCAGCTTTTGGCCAAATCCACGCGGCTTGTCTTCGTTGATCCAGTCCGTGGCCGTCTTGCCCATGCCGGTGTCAAAGTAGCCCATCTCCTTGACAATAGCCACCGGGGCGTACTTTTTCAGCTGCGCATAATCCCGCTTGCTAACGGTCGTGGCCACAAAATGTTTAGCCGGAATAACCGCCATCGCTCTGGCGATCGCAGACGGCTGCTGAATAGCCACAGAAGCTGACGCAAACACGGCACCCTTCTTGAACAGGCTGATACCCTTGTTCACATACCGTGAGCCATTGTCCGGTCGCACACCGCCGTTCAGGTCTCGGATGAATTGCTCAATATACCGTTTGGACTCCGTGTCCATATAGCCACGCACCGCCTGCGATACCGTACCGTTTTCGCCCACCTGGGTGTGGTAGTTGTACACCCGCTGGAAGTCCTCCAGCGGCAGCGTGAACGCATGGTACAATGCCATATCATTTACATGATTGGCCCACACATCGTCAAAAGACGAAATGACCAGGGCGTTGTTGGCGTGTACATTCAGCTGATTGGTGAAGCCGCTGTTCTTGATCTTGGCGTCACCGTTGGCCTTATCCTGAATATACTGCACATAATCGCCGGCGGAACGCATGGGGATATAGTCGCTGTCCGTAAACAGGTCCATATCGTACATCACCCGAGATACCTCGTTGCCCTTAGCGCCCATTGTATCCGCCAAATAGCGCTGCATATCCTGGGCGTAGGCTTTCTGCTCCTTGGTGAGCATATCCGTGGCCTTGGCAATGTCTTCTACGGTTAGCGGGTGCGCCGTGTTGTCCGTCAGCTCCACAATGCGCTTGCCACGCTTGGAGCGGGTAGATACCTTGTCAAACACCATACCGCCCTGGGTCAAGTGCTGCATTGCCGGTTCGCGCCGACTGAGCGCATACAAATAGAGCAGCTGCTGCAAATTGAATTTCAGCTTTTCGCCGTACTGGGTCTCCAAAGTAAAGGTCCTTTTTTGGTTCCAGTTATAGGCATGGTACTTCTCTTTCAACCGCTGAGAATACTGCCGCGCATCGTAGCAATCCCGGGCCCAGGCGTCCTGACCACCGCGCAAGTTGTGGTATAGCTTCTCCAGCGTAGGCGAGCCTTGCATTCTGAAGAAATACTCCGGCTTCAAGGCGTTGTAGCCAAAGCCCTTCATAAACTCGATACGCTCGTTGGTCTTCTTACCATTAGGATCCTTTTTACTGCCCTTCAGTTCATGAATAATCTGCTGGCCCTGGCTCTCCACCGTAGCAGTTTTCTCTGCCTTGAATAGGCGGTTGCTGTTGGTAACAGCCTTTTTGACCGACCGGATCAGCTGATAGGTTTGTTCCAGCTCATCAGCGGTCATGTCGTTAATGGACTTGTCGCCAATGCTCTCCTTTAGCTGGAGGATTTGTCCCTTAAACAGATTGTTGTAGTCCTCCACCAAAGTGGCATACTCGGTCTTTTGGCTATCATTGCCTTCTATTTGGTCAAAGCCGTCCCGCACCTTATTCAGGTAGTTGTCCAGCCTCTCCCCGGCCTTGCCGTCCAGAACCACAGCCCGACCCAGTTCTTTCACGCTGTCCAGAAGTCCATTGGGCACCCGACGCTCTTTGCCGCCGTTTGCCGCCAGGCTCATCAAGTCCAGTATCTGCTTCTTGATTTTGTTCTTCTGCACCGTCTTGCGCCGCTTTTCCACATCGCGGTGCCGCCGTTCTGCGTATAGCTGCCGCTGGGCTTTCAGCTGATCGGCGTACTGGGTGCGCATATCTGCTTTGTCCTGCCGACTCTTGGATTGTACCGCCTTCAGCTTCTCTTCATACCGCTGGCGGTAATCATCCTTAACGGACTGGAGCCGCTTGCGGTATTTGTTCTGCATCGCAGTAAAGCGATCGTTCTGTCGCTGGGCGTAGGTCTTGTACTCCGGAGTGTCCATGTACGCATCAAAAATATCATAGGCCACGGTAGTGGCGGCATCGTCCATGTCCATACCGTCATAGGAATAATAAGAATCCTTCAACTCCTCCACGATCTCCAGCAGTCGCTCCGGCATGTTCTGGCTGTTCTCCTCAGCATCAAAAGTGCCCGGGTACAGTTCAGCCAGCTCCTGCCAAGCGCTATCCAAAGACTGTCCATTCTTAGCAAGATTGACCGCACCAAACAGTCGTTTTCGGTAGTTGCCGTACCGATCATGGTGGTAAGCCGTCTCCGCCTTTTGCTCATCGGACAGCGTGATTGCCATACCCCGCAGCGTGTCCAAAACCTCCTGGGCGTACTCGTCACGCACTGTGTGTTCCGGGGTGCTGTCCAGCAGCTCATGGGCAATTTCTTTTGCCTGGTCCATGACAGACGAAAAGGTCACATCATCGTTGTTGCCAATGTAGTCAAACAGCCCTTTCAGCTGCACCATCAGGCGGGGTGTATCCATTTTGCTGCCGGTAGACTTCTTCAGCTGCCGAGCTACACGCTGCACCTGGGTTTGGGAAGTATGGTGCCCGGTCTCCAATTCCTGACTGTCAAACACCTGGCGCAAAGCAATGTTCATCTCGTCCAACCGCTTGTCATCCCGCAGCAGAGAAGTGCGCCCGGTGTCGTCAATGCTCTTGGACTTACGGCTCTCCGTCAGTTCTCCTGCAGCTCGTGTATCTTGTCCAGCAGTTCGTCTTCCGGCAAATTCTTCTCCACCAGTCTTAACATTTTCGTTACTTCCTGGTCTGAGTGTAAAGCCTCTTGTATTGCGATCACCGTATTTGGTGAGTACAAGTCCATAGCTTTCACTAAGATGTCGCAGTATTCCCCTAACGACTTTCTTGTCATCATAACTTTTTTCCTCCACCTTATTGATTACTTCTGCTACTTTCTTGGCATCGAATTGAGTCTTATCAAAGTGGAAACCACTGTCACCAATTCCATACACTGCCGTTATTGGCTTATCATCAAAAGAATTGTCAAAAAACACAAGTTTGTAATTGTTCTTGCCTTTTTCGCCTTCAACAAGGAACGCATTATCGGATATCCTGAGCCCCGAGTGATTGTCAGTTGAAACAAGACTGTTGTACTTTTTCCATTCGGCAGGTGTCAGAGCATTATCAAACCCAACCCGCTTTGAGTACCGAATATCCGGACTGTCGGTAGGATTACCATTGGTAACCTCTTTGATCTGATTGGAGTAGAACGGAATCGCAACGGTGTGCTGATCGCCGCCGTTTTTGCCACCCTGATCTACAATGCCGTCATAGCCGCTATCCTTCAAGAAGTCTGTGACTACATCCGGGACCGTGGTCCAAGCATGGGTTGTGCCGTTGTCCAAATCGTCCTGCAACCGCTCCAGCCAATCCTCAATAGGAATGCCGTTCTTATCCCACATATCCGCCTGGGCATTGTCTGTGTCGTACCGGCTCATGTCTGCATCGTCCACATACGACTGCAAATCATCAATAAATGACTGATCCAGCTTGCCGGTATTGTACGGATTGGTAATATTCAGATAAGCCTGATACACCTTTTCTTCCCGGTAGTCCGGGTCGTTGTACTGGGCCTGATCAATACCCACCGCTTTTAGCACATCCAAGAAACGGCTTTCTTCGTTCCAAAGATTTCCATCACCAAGCCACATATCTACCAGTACGGACAGCGCATTGCCCTTGGCACGGTGCAGTTCGTAGTCGCTAAAGCTACCAATGCCTATTTGATTGCCGGGCTTCAAGACAATGTTATCGTTGTCGTCCAATGTGACCTGCTTGATCTTCTCGGTCATTGCTTTCTTTTCAGCTGCGGTCAAGGTGTTCCAGTATTCTGTAACCGGCTTGCCGTTTACCTTAAACTGAGTCTCGTAGCTGTCATAATCGCTATCATAGGCGAGAGAAGTATCTGCTTTATCCCTGCTGTAATTTGTGGCAATATCCGGATCGTCCGTAAAATACGCCATCGGACCGGAGGTTGCCCGCTTGGGATCAAACACATAACCTACCCGGTCCGCTCTGGCAGTACCGTGGTAAAACGGTTTGATCTTACCGTCCTCGTCCCGCAGTTCCGGCGCCACATGCTTATACCGCCGCTGCTGCGCCTCCGTCAGTTCGTTGCCCTGGCTGTCCACTTCCAAGGAATGGCGGCTGTCATTTTTGCCATTCTGTGCATTTTTTTGCCCATTCTGCATAGAATGAGTATTGACATCAGGTCCATTTTGTGTTACCTTGTTGTCAGACGCAATCCCTTGCTTAAAAGGCTTCCTGCTATTTGCATAGCCTTGAGGGGTTGCGTTTTTTATTTTCACATCTGCCTTCCGCATATCCACGATATCATAGAACACCATCGCGTTCTGTGTGGTTATGCCAATAATCACATCAGCGGTATATCCGTTTTCACCAACCTTAAGGAGCACATCAGAATGTGCAAACTGCTTGAAGCTATCATTTCGGCTGTGCTTCAAGTCTTCAATCTTTTTGTTTTTGCCGGATTTCAGGATCTCATCCAAATTCTGTGCGGATAGCAGTTTATCTTTGTAGGCTGTCTTTTCCTTTGCTTTAAGGTACTGAGAGTATTTTGAATTCAAAAACTCATTTTTGCTAATGGCATTTACTTTGACTACGCCACCCCACAAATCTACACCTGATTTATATTCAGACAAAATATTTTTGATTTTTGTCGCCCACCGCGACTTGGACACGCCAGCCAGTACATCATTATCAATAACGACACACGGTTCGCCGTCTTCTGTAATTTCAATAGAATGGCGAATTTCGGACTGACTATTTTCTACTTCACTGCCGTGCTCACCGTCCAGCATTCTTTGGCGGTTGTCAATGGCATTGTCCAGTGCGTTAAAGAAGTTATCCAGCACCGGCACCTGCTGCGCCGCCTTTTGACCGGCTCGTGCAGTGGTATTCAGCGTGCCCTGTCCCTCAATTACGCTGCGCACAGCGTCCAGTAGCTTTGTAAAGAAGTCCTTGATCTTTTCCACAACGGACTTCTTTTCTTTTTGGGTCAGGTCGGTATCTTCCGCCAGCCACTTGGCGAACTTCTCGCCGCCCTCCTGCGTACTGGCTTCACCACTGATGAAGTCAAAGATCATCTCGCTGACGGCATCTTCAATAGAATACTGCTTGCCGTTCTCGCTGTACCCATCTACATATTTCTGCAGCAGGTCAATCTTATCATCGTGCGCATAATCGCCGGTTGCCAGCATATACTCCACAATCGGCCGGCAGGCGTCCAGCATTTCCGCCGTGTTGTAGGCATGAGTGTACTCGCCCAGCTCGTGCATAAGGGTGGCGTAGATATGCCCGCTGTACGGGTTCAGCACCACCTTGCCATTGGCAGGATCAATATAGCCGTTATCGTTGCTTTCCAGGCTGCCGTCCAGCACAATATCCAGCTTGGTCTTGGCCGCCACACGATCCAGGACTTCCTCTTCCTGCGGGGTAACCGTAGCTTCTCCGGTCAGCGTTACAACGCCGCCCTGGTTCTTATTTGCTTGGGTAACGGCGTTCTTGGTGGTGCCGATCTCCTTAGACTGCTCCTGACCGCTCAGGAACAACTCATTGGCAGCACCACTGTCCATAATCCCCATTTCAATCGGTGCAGACAGTGTATTGGCTGCCTGGTCAAATGTAATCTTGCCTGACGCACCGGCGTTGTAAAAGCTCTCCGCCGCGTGCAGATAGGAATAAGGGTTGACCTTGCTGTCGTAATTATTGACCAGCGCATAAGCGCCCAGGGAGCCAAACTTGGCAGCGCTCTTGTAAACCGCCTTGGTGTTGGGGTTGTTGAACTGCAAATAATCCGTGGTGGTCTTCGTGCCGTCTTGCAGCTCGACCACGGTATGGCCGTCCTGGACCTTAAGGACGCCTTTCACTTGGCTCTCCGGCACAGGCTCTGCCCGCTGCAAATCCTGTGGAACCGGAGCTTGCTGCGCAGTCTGTTCCACCTGGGTGGCCACATCTGCATTTTGCGCTTTGGCTTCTTGGTTCAGTTCTTCAATCTTAGCTTTCTGAATGCCGTTGTAGGTGTCCTTGAACTCATTATACCCTTTTGCCTTTGGGTTTACAAGAAGTTCATTCATATATGCAGCAGAAGAACCGCCACGCAGCATTTCATAGGCCATACTGCGGGTAGCGGATTGTGCCCAGTCAGTGCTATTGTCCCGCAGCTCGGCGTACAGGGCCTTTGTGGTCTTGTCCCCTTTAATCTTCCCCTCGCCGTCGAAATAGCTGCTCACAAAGCGGCTGACGGCCTTGTCCACATTCTTAACGCCGCTGTCTTGCAGCCGTTGGCGCACAGCGTCCTCCAGCACGGTCTTTTGAGCCTGCGTAGTCGCAGCATCATCGCTGGTCTGCATTTCCATAGCCAGCTTGCCCAGCTGCCGCTTGGATATAGTTTTACCGTTTTTCTCTGCATCAGCCAGCTCGGCGGCAATACGATACAGTTTGGAATTCTCATCCGCTGTCAACCCGGCGTCAATCAACTTTTTTGCATTTCCGTTACTGCGTACATTCTTGCCATAGCTATCCTGCTGCAAATGCCGTTCTCCGGACATGATTGCTTCGTTTGCGCCGCTCATCGCCATACCGGACAGGCCACCGGCTAAGAAAGCCGACAAATCTTCTTGCCCCGCCATAGACACGACTTTGGCAAGCGCCTGGGAATTGCTCAATCCCTGAGCACGGCATTTATCGAAGGCATCCATCATTTTGCTTTGGTTGCCGTTTGCCAGCGTATCGACAATACGATCAAGGATATTACTGGCTACCTCTTCTGAACCCTCTGACGCAAAACTCTTTGCAAGGCGGGCAAACACATTGCCGAGGATCGCATCCAAACCAAGTTTTTCTGAGATATACTCAACTGCACCATACAGTGCACCTACGCCCAGCGCACGATCGTCAGAAAAGCCCTGCTCTTTCATATCTGTAACTGTCTGCGTGGCCGCTTCTGATGACATAATCAGTGAGGTGGCGTTTGAAGTAATATTCTTTACCTTTTCAAGTGTCGCGCCACTCGTTTCACCCCCTGCTAAGCCCACGCCGAGACTCTTACCGACCAGCATAGCAGCGACAGAATCAGCCATAGACATTCCTGCATTGTAGATCCAAGAACCGGTGTTTCCCAAAATGGTATTTTTATCTTTCCAATAGTCCTGATTCGCAATTTCTTCTGCGGTCGTTTCGCGAGTAGCGTTAGCCATCTTTCCGGACAGATTGAAAACATCGTATGTATCATCTACGGAATGGCCGGTTGCTTTAGCTGCTGCGCTGGTGATAAAACCCGGTGCACTCATTAGATTTTCACCAACAGAAGCGATATTTGCCACGGTGGCACCAACAGCACCGTCTTTAACCATTTCCCTTTGCGACTCCACAGCTGCGTCGGTTGCTCTTTGCTGCAAATCCTTGTTAATTGCTGATATATATTCATTTGCAGCGTCTGCGCCCTGTGTATTATACAGATAATTGTATGTGCCCCGCTGCACATCAGTCATTTGGCGATATTTCTCATCGTCCATCGTTTTGGTCATGCGGTTATTCCACATCGCCACATTGTCCGTGCCTATATTACTGGCAACACTGGCAATGGACTCAGACAATCCGTTCACCTTGCGATATACATCGTCCTGATTGGACTTGTCGATTTGCTTTGACTTAGCAGCATAATCTTTTTGATTAGGAATATCCGAATATTTGTCGACGATTTTTTGTCGCCGCTCGTACTCCTCCATCTTTTGGATCTTTTTATCATATTCATCCAGCGCAGCCATGTGCCGATTTGCTTCTTCCTGCATTTTTGCGGCGCGCTCGCTATCCGTCCGCTCCAATGCGATACCAATCAGCTTGTCTATGGTGTTGCGTGTTTGACCACCGTACTGCCGTGCATAGGCTCTGCGCTCTTCACGCAGTTGGTCAAGATTTTCCACTGTATTCGGAGTGGCATCAAAAGTATCAACGGCCTGTAATGCTGATGTCGAAGCTCTCCAGCTGGCATTTTTAGCCTGATCGCTCTCCATGGCGTCTAAAACCGCAGCGCCCTGCACAACATCGTGATTGATATAATCAGAACGTCGGACACCCTCACGCTTGTCCTTTTCCTTTACAGATTTCTGCAAATCTGCCCAATATCCCATTTGAAACTCTCCTTCATACTATTTCTTCTTATTCTTCTTAGGCGTTATCCCATAATTTCGACACAGTGTATTGTATTGAGATTTAGATATATGGCCCTCAAAATATGCGTCCTCGATTGCTTCTGCCTTGCCCTGTTTTGTACGATTCATGCCAATAGTTTTAACAAAGCCGTCCATTTGTTTTTCCGTCCATCGTTCGCCTCGATTTTCGTATCTTGAATTGTCAAACTTTTTCTCCCATGACGACTTCTCATCAGAAGATGCATAAACAGGATTGCTGTTTCCAAAACCAGTACCGTAGCCACCGCGTCCACTGGATCTGGAAGAGCGAGAAGAGCGTGCAGCCTTGGCAGCCTTTGCGGCCTTGGCGGCTTCCTCCTGCTGCCTTTTCCACTGCAGTACATCCAGCTGGTAATCCTGATCAGCCTTCCACTTGGAGAGTGCTCTGTCCGCCTTGCTCTCACCCAAGTTGCCCTCGTATTTAGCCATATCGCTAAGGAAGGACAGGTTATCACTGTATGCCTGGCTATCTACCGCACCGGTCTTTTCCACCGCTGCGTCCCACAGAGAGCGTGCGTTCTGTAAAGCTTCCACCTTGTCCTGGTACTTTTGGTAATCAAACGCACCGGCCTCGTTGGCTCGCTGCCCACCGGCGGCTTTATTCTCCATTTCCCCGGAGTGAATTTGGTTTGCCGTAGACAGTTTAGACAGCAAGTCCTCATTCTGACCAGCCAATCCGTTCATATAGCTCTGCTGGGCAGCAGGAACGGTGTAGTCCGTGTCATAGCCACCGGCCATATTCTCTTCTGCGTTAGTCTGCGTGTCCGCTGCTGCCAGCTTAGAAAGCGCCGCATAATCTCTGGCGTAATCGCCGAACACATCAGCGTTGCCGAAATTGGAAGACTGGGCACGGCGATTGAGAATATCATCCACCGCACCCTCTACCATCTTAGCGAATGTACCGTTACGGTAAGGGCCAATTGCGCTGAGTTTCTTGTCATAGTCGTTCCTGTTTTTCTGTGCATTCTTGGTTGCCGCAGACTGTTTCACCTTGCCAAGCGCTTTTCTGGTCTTAGAACTGTAACTCATCCAATTCCTCCTTACTTCTTGTTAAGAATTTTTCGCTGAAGTTTGTTATTCCGATCGGCAATAGCCCTTTCCTGTTTGCGTGCCTGTTGGCTCTCGTTCAGGTTGCCGTAATACTGCTGTTGACCGGAGGCAAAGCTGCGATCATCGTTCCATTTCGTGTAATCGTTGGAATAGGAAGTGTTGAACCGATTCGTGTTGTAATCCATCTTGTTATAGGCGTTGCCCACAGCGTCCTGATACCGCCCATACTGCTGCTGATTCACACTATCAAGAAGGTCATAGGCATTCTGCTTACCTTGCTGCTGTTGGTCATATTTTTGATATGCCAGGGACAAAAGCTGCGACTGTGTATTGGACAGGTTGTTCAACTGCGCCTGGTTGGCAGCATTACCCGCCGTAGTCGCCGCAGAGGAGGCATAGCCACCTGTTGCTGACGCCATCTGGCCCATCGTGTCCAGCATATCATTACGGCCCTGCGCCTGGTACTGTGCCTTATAGGCCTGGTATGCAGCGTCATTGTCTGCGTCATAAGAAAACTTTGACTTTAAGATGCCACCCAACATGTTTTGCAGCCGGGCGGTATAGTCCGTCAAGCCGTTTGCCTTGGCATACCCGCCATAGCCGCCGTTTAACAGAGAATTGTAGCCTTTGACACTGGCGTCCATGTCCTTCTTTTCCTTGGACTTCATCAGTGCTTTATAGTCCTTGGAATTGGTCCATCCGCCGCTATACTTATTGACTGTTTTTGTCCAGCTGCTCAGGTTCTTTTGCGCAGCCGTCTGTTTGGGCTTGCTTTTCTTTGGTTTGCTCTTTGCCATTTATCTGATCCCCCATATATACGATATTGTTCGTGCTGTGATCTTCACGCTGCCGCTTTTCACATTGGCAGAATAGCAGCTGTCAATCGTCACCGTATTTCCCGCATAGTCGCCGTCCACGGACCACACAGTAAAACTGTCTGTTGCGCCAATGTTCGTATGCGATCCGCGAACGGCAGTGCAGCTACGGTCTCCGTCCAGAATAGGGCACAGGGCGTGCATCCAGCTATTGCTAAAGCGGATAAGCAGAAAGCGGTAGTTGTCCACACTGTCATTCAGAGTGATCGTATCGCCAGCCTTTGCGGTACTCCCGCTGAACAGTAGAGCGGATGACCGACCGTCCCGGATCATCTCGTCCACCTGCTCCGTTTTCAGGCCTTTTGTACTCCGCTGATCACCGTCTCCGCCATTGGTTAATGACGCCAAAAAGGTCCGCGTCAGATTCTGTTCGTCCATGTTGTTCAGCGCATAATTCAACTTATCTGCCATCTGGTTCAGGTACAGATACAGACGCTGTATCCGCTGACTATCCGTTACGCCGTCAGACGGCTTGCCAATGTTAAAAGTCATAAGTCACTCCCTAAAGTCATTGTGTTTGCAATACTGATCACCCGAACATCTCCGCAGCCTTCCAACCGCAGCGCATAGTGATCACAGGCTTGCGGAACGATATTCAATACTTCCGTCTTCGGTGTACCATTACCGGTCAACACACCCATTTGGATCCACTGCCCGCTGCTGTCGTACTGGATAAACGCTTTGAGCACAGCGCCCAGCGCGATCTTAGCCCGCAGGTTAATACGGCTGACGATCTTCTTATCCGGGTACGAAAAGTCTATGGCACCGGTCTCTGCGTACCATTCCACCTTGTCTTCCGTTTTGTACAGTTCCAGTCCGGACAAAGCGGTCTCGTTGTGTCGGCCAAGTTCATGGAAAATACAGTTCGGGTCCATTGCATAGACCGACCCGGTGTAATCCGTGATAAAGTGCAGATACCGCATTCCGTTCAGACGCACCCACAGGCTGGTATTCAGGTCATAGACAAAGGTCTCGTAGCCGCCGTCCGTCTCGTTCTTCATAGAGATATAATACTTGCCAAGGGAACTTCCGGCGTTGGCTTCTGTGTATCGTGTGTTACCCAGGGCAGCGGAAATGTTGGTCACCGTGCTGCCATCAAATACACACACGCCGTCCAGCGACTTATAGAATACTGCTCCATTCAGCACCGCCAATGAGCCGGAGCAGTCATTTTCAACGCCGCGATCTTCAATGGCAATGCGTTGGTATGCCGCCGGATAGCCGCCGTAGATGCCATAAATCTTATTTTGTTTGAAGAAGTACGGCATATCGTTTAAGGACACCGCGCCGGTAAACGGCTCATCATCACCCAGGGACAATGCGTAGGAATCCGATGCCGTATTCTCAAAGCAATACCAGTTGGTCGGATCACCCAGCTTGCTGGCGTAGATTTGGTTAATATGCTTACCTGCGGAATCTACGCCGTACTTGCAGCCCCACACGCGGTTTTGTGCTACAGTGACAAAGTCAAATTCCGGAAGCACTTTTTCTATTCTGTTTGGACAGTGATATGTGGAATCAATAACACGCCGCAAGCCCTTAACGACCAGCCGGCTGCCGTCATCGGAAACAGAATGCACATTCGCCCATTCGGTAACGAACACACTCTTGCCTGCAGACACCGAGAACTTGACCGTATCACCTGCCTTAACGGAAGCGAGTATATCGTCTTTGATATCTGTCGTATCCACAAGCACATAGGTCACCGGAACCGCGATCCAATCGTCTGCTGTGGCAGAATAAGCCTTGAACACAGGTACATCATCGTTAGTGGTATCTACCCAGTATGCGTAGAACCGAGTATTTGAAAACAGCACATTATCGACTGCCACCCAAGCACCATCTTCATTTTTGTATAGCGTACCCTGACTAAATTTTTTAAGTCCGCTACCTGTTGTCCCGGTGGTATCCAGCCAATAGTCATTGCCTTTTGTGCCAGGGTCTTTATCCTGCCGCTTCCACGCGCTGGCAGCCGCAAGCGTATTGAACTCGCCATTGCCTCGCACGGCCATTAGGTCACCGTTTGACCGCACAACATAAGTACCTATAGCAGCACCGGCAGGTTTTGCAGCGCTATATATCAACCGCGTGTACGGAGCACCGTCCGCACTGCACATATCGCAGCCGAAATAAGTATCCGTCGTCTTGTTAAACGCCAGCGGCAGCACACCCTTGTCCGGTTCTTCCGTGTCAAAATACAATCCGTATGGGAAGATTAGGATTTTCGTACCGAAGTTTAACAACTGCAATTTGCCGTCCACGGCTTGCAATTCGGACAGCTTTTCTCTGAAACTATAATGGCCTCCGTCATAGTACAAAACATCGTTAAACGCTGCTGTTATCTTCTGATTTTTAATTAGGCAGCCAACATTCTTACCGGAAGCCGCCACATCAATGAATGTAAATGCTCGTGGATCACGTGTGTTAAACCATTCTACATCGGTCTGTGTATGGTTTAGGCTTTCCTGCTCTAACGCATCAATAATTTCTTTATCAGAAGCGTTCTGCTGTGTTTCGTCCTTGTAAATGGGTCTTTGTGCTTCCAATTCATATTCCCTATAGATCGTATCGACCACTAAGACTTTATCCGTTTCGGTTTCCATCTTCACATTCTTGCCAAGCGCAAAAAGAACGCCATTATCAAAAGTATGTTCGTCTGTTCCAACATGAATACACACATCAGCATACGGAGCAGCGTCAAATCCAATATACGAAACTGCTTCATCGAAACTATACGGATCCGAACCATCTGGTCCTAATCTTACCGCAATTTTTTC
>ENA-UEQX01000881-UEQX01000881.1-human-gut-metagenome-genome-assembly--contig:-NODE-881-length-19275-cov-25.223565_pt1 | contig 19275 bp, 16 predicted proteins | sample MGYA00242952_ERZ507952 | MGnify/ENA primary metagenome ERZ507952 (study PRJEB26167, sample SAMN06115425) | human gut metagenome | host: Homo sapiens | place: China:Sichuan | collected 2015-04-07... | reverse complement strand
GAATTTTAGCTTCGCAACTCATCGCCATGACATTGGCCGGATTCGCATCAAACAGTTATGCGGATACAGAAAAGTCTATCTATGGAAAAACAGATTTGGCCATTAATCAAACAGAAACATTTTCCGTAGAAAAAAATGAAGAGGTTGTAAACTATCAGTGGGTAGCTCCTGTCGGATGCAAGATTACAAACGGACAAGGCAGCCCAACAATAGAATTACAGTCTACGTATCTGGCTCAGAACAGTCCTCTGAAACTCATCAGAACATTCAAGGACCAAAAGACAGATACACTCTCTACCGATCTCACCTTTCACCGCTACATCAAAAGTTTTCAGGATCACTCCATAAAACCCGGAGAAAGTATTGAGATCGCAGGAAATACATATACGGAAGCCGACATTTATTACGAACCGGCCGGAAAGGACGAACAAGGATTTGAGCAAGTGGTTGCGCATCGCCTCACCGTTGATTTGGAAGGTGCCCAATACCGCTCCATGACAGAACCTTATCTGCAAACAGCAACCGACCACTCAATCTATATCAGCTGGAAAACAGATTTCAACAATTCTCCTGTGGTAAAATTCGGTAAAACCAAAGAAGACCTCAACCAGCAGACAAGCGGAACTATAGAGACCTTATCCGAATCTTATTTCTGGAATTCTGTTCATCTGACTGATCTGGAACCGAATACCATATACTATTATCAAATACAAAGTGGAGAAAAAACCAGTCCGGTATATCGTTTCCGTACCATGCCAACAAAAGGAAGCAACACCAAAATGCGCATTCTGCTGATGGGCGACCACCAGTTGAAAAAACGCAGTGGTTATGAATGGCTCATGCAGGCCGCCCAACGGAAGATTGAAGAAAAGTACGGCAACCTGGAGGAAAACATCAATATGATCATGAACGTAGGTGATCAGGTTGACAATGGAACGCTGGATCAATATGAATGGATTAATTATTACAAGAACAAACAGATGTCTCCATATCTCCCGATCATGACAGCTGTCGGAAATCACGATACTTACAGTGATCCGGGAATGGCACGTTATGCCGCCCATAACCACTACGAAGAACTGGAATATCAGGGAATAAAAAGCGGAACGGAAAACTACTATGCCTATCAGGCCGGACGTATTCTCTTTGTTGTTCTCAGCACTGAACATACAGGAGAGGCACAGAAGAGCTGGGTTCGCAAGGTAGTAGACGCAGCCAAGAATGACGACAGTGTTGATTTTATCATCAGTGTAAACCACCGTCCGATTCAGGCAGAGCAATATATCGGTGATATTTCTGCATGGGTCAGAAACGAAATCATCCCTATCCTGTCAGAAACTCCAAAACATATTTTGAATTACGGCGGACATCATCATTTATATCACAGAGGCCAAATTGCAGATTATCCGTTATACCACATTATCAATGGAGCGGCATCCTATGACCAGATGTGGGGTATGTCTTCGGAAAAAGACTATGACGATGTTCAGAAAACCATTGACTATTGGGGATATCAGATTCTGGAGTTTGACTTTGACAAAAAAGAGATGAAAGCCGAATGCTATGCCATCGGAAACAAGATGCTGGTCACAGAGAATATTCTGATTGACTCATTCCACCGTACATTCGGTCAAGAGGCTCCACAGCAGCCGGTATTGAATGAAGTGGACAAAGAAATCAAACTGCCCTACACCTTCAAGGGAAGTCCTTATTCCACAACCACTCAAGAGAAACTGAACACGGTTCAGTATCAGTTCTCCACCAATCCGAACTTCTCTACAATATCTCTGAACGTAGTTCGGGATGTAGAAGACCTGTACGGCTCAACCAAGGATCCGTTGTATCTTCCTATTGATTTGAACCATAATGTGGATATCACTGAATATACTCTGCCCAGCCAAAGCCTGAGCAACGGAACCTACTATGTACGGGTGAGATACAGAGATGAAAATCTGGAATGGTCCAACTGGTCTGATGCAAAAACCTTCAACATTATAGGAAGCATCATCAGCAAACCTGTAATCACTTTGGAAAATAAGGTATTCAAACCAGGAGATGAAATAGAGATTTCCTATGCCAATGCTCCGGTTGGAAAAAATGCATGGATCGGCATTTACCGTAAAGGCGAGAAACCCGGAACAGGTGCCGGAACTACCACTTCATACAAATGGGCTTATACAACAGAAGCAGCCGGTTCTTTAAAATTCAAGATTAATGAAACCAACGAATATTATGCCGTACTGTTCCAGGATGGAGGCTACACAGAAGTTACCGACCGTCAGGCATTCTATTTCGGACCGACTCCGGAACTGACTCTCGAGAAAACAAAATTCGAAGTGGGAGAAGATATTACCGTCAATTTCCAGAATGCACCGGGATTGAAAGACGACTGGATTGCCATCTACCGTATGGGAAAAACACCGGGAGGAATCGGTTCTGAAAACTGGTCGGACACATGGCAATATACCAATCAGGCTCAAGAAGGAAAAATCACTTTCACTCAGGATCTTCCGAAAGGATATTATTTCGTCAACTATTTCACACGAGGAGAATATTTTGAACCAAGAGAACGAATCCTGATCACCATCGGAGAAGATATTTCTTCCATCTCGTTGGATAAAAATGAATTCACAACCCAAGAAGACATTACCATTCACTATCATGAAGCTCCGGGAAGACCCAAAGACTGGATTGGAGTTTATGAAGAAGGAAAAGTTCCGGGTGTTGATGATCTGGACGGATTCTTCTATACTTACGGAGGAATAGACGGAAACATCACGATTAATGCCGGAGACTTAAAACCGGGAAAATATTTCAGCAGTCTTTATATAGATGATTCCTGGGAAGAAGTTTCAGAAAGAAAGAACTTTGTAGTCAAAGGAGCCAGAACCGATGACAAAACAGGAGTCACCACATTGTATGGAACATGGAACAATGAGGAACTTCAATCTCTTGACTTGTCAAATGCCACTGTCTTAGACTTAAGAAACGCAACGATATCAGAGGATTTTGCCCTAAATGAAACAGTCAATCCAAACTGTCTGGTTTATATCACGGCAGAAACTGTTTTAAACAACGAGCAACCCAATGTGGTACGTATCTCTCAAGATGGAGCAGAAGCCAAACAGATTGTCCTTAAAGACCAATATCCGTTCTATAACTCTTGTCCGTTTACAGCCGGGTCTGTCGTTTATAACCGTTCTGCCCTGAATTCATCCTGGAGTTCTGCAGTTCTGCCTTTTGCTTTTAATACCAATAACTTGAGCAACGATATTCAGGTCTATACCTATACCGACATCGTTGCTGACGGAGAAAGCGGATATTTAAAAGTAAAACAAGCCGAAGGTGAATTGGCCGCAAACCAGCCACTCTTGTTCAAGAGTCAAAATCCTGAAGTTCAGATTGAAGCTACCGATGCTCTGATCGGAATAACTCCTTCAGACCCAAGCACTCCTGTTGCAAACAGTGGTTATACTGTTAAAGGCAGCTATAAAACAGTAGAATCTCTTCCTGTAGGCAGTCTGATTCTTTCACAAGACAAATTCTGGATGGTAGACAGCGAAAATACCGGCATCCGTTCTTTCCGCACATATATCAGTCCGGCCACGACTGGAAACCAGATCAAGACCCTGAATATCGTAACAGAAGGAACAACCCAGATAGAAGATGCCTTACATACTCCTGCAGTAGAAAAGGCTGACATCTATAAGTTGGATGGTATCTGCATCAAAAAGCAAGCAAATGTGACCGAGAGCCTGAAAGAATTGCCAGCGGGCATCTACATTATCAATGGCCAGAAAGTCATCATCAACAAAAAATAACTTAAACTCTCAAGTAATAGAATTATGAAGAATAAAGAATATACCAGTCCTAAGATGGAAATTGTAGAGTCTGAAATAAAAGACTCTTTTCTGACAGCAAGCAATGAAATTCAATTAGGTGGAAACACCTCGGACCTGTTACCTGACGAAGAAGGAAATGTCTGGGGAGACTGAAGTTTATCATTTCACGGACAAGAAGCTGTAGAGGAAAAATCGGAATACACACAGCGTCTCAAAATCGTCTCGAAGAAATGTAAATTTCATCAAAATGAAATTCGCAAACCATCAGGATGAAATTTTAAAAGCATCGTGAGGGTACTTTTCAAAAAACGAACCCTGAAAGTCATGACAGTACTTTCAGGGTTCGTTTCGTTTTACACATTTTTTTATGTTACATTCAATTCTCTTCGTTTTTTAGAACTGATAGATCAGACCGAAAGAGGTTCCGTTGGCAAAGTCAAAGCCAAAACCTGACTCCTGCATTCCGGCAATTCCATCTTTATTGGTAGCAAATCCCAGGAAACCCAGATGTGCTTCCAGACTCCAGTGCTCAGAAAGCTCTACATCAATACCCGGACGCAAACCAATGTTGAAAGCTGTATCGCGGTGCTTAGAAGTAGCCACAGCAAAACCGCCCTCGCCAAACATTGAGAACATACCGGCTCTCAGGAAAGTGTAACGGGCAAAAGGAGCCATCTTGAAGTTCAGACCGCTCTGGTTAGAATGACCGGTAAAACCGATTTCAGTACCTACCTCCCAACGATCGTTCAGCTTATAACCGATTTCCGGCATAAAAGCATAAGAGGTATTCTCTGTGTCGTTGTTGTACCAAACGGAAACTTCACCTCCCAATCTTACCTGTGCCTTAGCAGAAACAGCACCCAAAACAGCCAGTACGGCAATTAATAAAAACTTTTTCATTTCAAAACTTATTTTAAAAATTGCGCAAATTTACAAAGAAATTTCTAAACAGCAGACTGTTTCCGAGATTTTTTAATTTTGCCTGCTTTCCTCGTTCGGTTCTTCAGACATTACTTTGGTGCCACAATACTTGCAGTAGCGGGCATCAAAGTCCAGCGGGCGACCGCAATTCGGACAGGTGCCGCCAGCCTTTTTCTGCTCGTCCATCAGGGTTACGGAAACAATGCCGGTAGGCACGGCAATAATGGTATAACCCAACAGCATCACCACTCCCGAAATGAAGCGTCCCACAGCCGTGAGGGGAGTGATGTCGCCGTAGCCCACTGTGGTCAGCGTCACAATGGCCCAATAGATACTGGTCGGAATATCCGTAAAGCCGGATTCCGGATGGTCGCCCTCCACCATATACATAATGGTACCGATTGAAATGACCAGAATCAGCACAAACAGGAAAAACACGAATATCTTGCGCATGCTTTTCTGCACCGAGCGCAAAAGCAGGTTCCCCTCTGTCCAGTAATTAAAGAGCTTAAACACACGAAACACCCGGATCAGACGGAAAGCACGGATAATCAGCACATAGCGCACGGAAGGAAAGAAAAAGGCCAGATAGAGCGGCAAGGTGGCCAGTAAATCCACAATGCCGAAAAAGCTGAAAATATAGCTCCGCGGCTTGTCGGACACATAAATGCGTAATATATATTCCACCGTAAAGAAGAAGGTGGACACGTACTCAAATACCTGCAAGGCCAGACGCCAGCCCTCACTCACAAAGGGCAGACTCTCGATGATGGCAGCCAACACACTGAGCAGAATGGCAATGATGAGCACCGTGTCGAACAGGCGCCCGGCATACGTATCCGACTCAAATATAATCTGATAAAGTTTCTCCCGGTTCAAATATCGTTTCAGTCTCTCCAAAGTCGTCATAATCTGTTTCATTTCAAATATCCCATAAAAAGGGTATTGCCGACCTGCGGCTTTCCCCATACCTTTGCAAAGTAACAATAAAAAGCTCAGATTATGAAAAGAATAAACAGACAACTTACCGACCTGATCGGTAATACTCCCCTGGTCATGCTGCAAAAGCTGACTGAAGACGCACACGCAAAAGCCAATATCCTGGCCAAACTGGAATATCTGAACCCGGGCGGCAGTGTGAAAGACCGCATTGCCCTGGGCATGATTGAAGATGCCGAACAGAGAGGCATCCTGAAACCCGGAAGCATCATCGTGGAACCGACAAGCGGCAATACCGGCATCGGACTGGCCTGGATTGCACGCGCCAAGGGATACCGCGCCATACTGACCATGCCCGAAACCATGAGCATCGAACGCCGCAACCTGCTGCGTGCCCGAGGGGCCGAACTGGTGCTCACACCCGGCGCACAAGGCATGAAGGGAGCCATCGCAAAAGCACAGGAGCTGGCCGCCACTCTGGAAAATGCCGTCCTGCTGCAGCAATTCGAGAACCAAGCGAATCCGACAAAACACTATCATACAACAGCAGAAGAGATCTGGAACGACACCGAAGGACAGGTGGATGTATTCATCGCCGGAGTGGGCACAGGCGGAACCATCACCGGAGTGGGCCGCCGACTGAAAGAGCTGAACCCGAACATCGAAATCATTGCCGTAGAGCCGGATGCCTCGGCAGTTCTTTCAGGGGAGCAGCCGGCACCGCACAAGATTCAGGGAATCGGAGCGGGATTCGTCCCCAGCATTCTGGACCGCAGCGTCATTGACCGCATTGTTCGTGTTACGGATAATGATGCCTTGCGCACCGGTCGCCTCCTGTCTCTTCGCGAAGGTCTGCTCACCGGTATTTCGTCCGGTGCCGCCACCTTTGCCGCTCTTCAGGTAGCCGCCGAAGCGGGATATGAAAACAAAAACATTGTGGTGCTCCTTCCGGACACCGGCGAACGCTACCTTTCTACCCCACTCTTCGACTTTGAGAATTTCCCGCTGGAAACAACCGCACAGTAATACACGAAGTTTTTGAATCTCAAAAACCAATTCATTAGCCTGAAAAGTCACTTGAGAACTGACTTTTCAGGCTTTATCATCTTTACCCTCTCCTTTTTCTGCAAGCAGCCTTATATTTGCCGTGAACAAAAACCGATTAACTTATGAATTACAAACCATCATTGTGGCTACTGGCCCTGACCACCGCTCTCATCTCCTGCCAGAAGGAGCCGGATTGGGCGGAACAAAGCAACGAATATCTTGTGTATACGCAAAAGGATGCCTCCTTTGAGGCCGGACGATATGAAAACTATTTCATCGCCGACAGCATTCTGCTCATCGACGATGCGGAAAAACCCAAATATCTGAAGGGAACAGAAGCGGAAAAAATCATCTCAAGGGTAGCACTGAATATGGAACGAGCGGGATATCACCGCACCGACCGCAAGGAAGAAGCGGATTTGGGTCTGCAACTGAGCTATATCTTCGACACGCACTATTTTACCAGCTATCCGTACCCTTCGTATTGGTGGTGGGGATACCCCGGCTATTGGGATCCTTATTACTGGGGCAGCTACTGGGTGGGCTGGGACTACAGTTTCCCCATCAGCTACAGCTATTCGGAAAACTCCCTGCTGGGAGAGATGGTCGACCTGACCGCCCGCCAGGAAAAAGGCAGCAAACTGAATGTCGTATGGAACATGTATATCAACGGCGAGGTGTCGGGCTACCGGCATTTTGACAGCAACCGCATGCAACGCGGCATTGATCAGGCATTCTACCAGAGCAGATACCTGAACCGGAACACTAACCCATAATCGCCACAAAATGAAGGAGGAATTATCATGAAATCAAAAATATATCATTTTCTACTGGCTACAACCTGCAGCGTGCTTCCTCTGTCGGGGGATGCACAGGAATCTTTCAACAAGACGGCCCCGCAAAAATCTTTATACATAAACATAGACTGGCAGGCAAACGGAGTAATCGGCAGTGACTTTGTGAGTAAAATCAGCGGATGGGGCGCGCATCTGGAAGCGGGTTACTATCGTACGGAGAATTTCGCCGTCGGCGGCTTTTTATCTTATCACACAAACAATGAATATATCCCTTATCAGTCTTTTATCTGGGAAAACGAGGCTCTGAGTATCGAACAGCAGCACTCGGTGTTCCAGATTCCGTTCGGCGTGTCGGCCCGCTACCGGCTGACGGGAAACAGTGTCCGGCCCTACGTCGGCACAAAAATCGGAGCACAATATACCCGAAGCGAGGATTACATCAACCGGACCTGTGTCTATCAGAACAACTGGGGCTTTTATCTCTCTCCGGAAATCGGAGTGGAAATATATCCTTTTGCCCAGAAACGCTTCGGACTGCATCTGGCCTGCTACTACAGTTTTGCCACCAATGAACACGGGGCTTTGTGGTATCACAACAAACACACGCATAATTATGGATTCCGCACCGGTATCACCTTTTAAAGATTCCGTTTTTATTTCGTCGGTTACAAAAAACGGGCCCTCTGAATCTCAGAGAGCCCGTTTGTATTTATGGATTGCCGTTATGAATTACAACTGGCGGTATGCCTCCAGCTGAGTGGCATCGAACTTGCGGATGAAGTTGAAGTGCTTCTCCACTTCTGACTCGGCATAGTTTACATATACCTTGAGACTCTTCTCGAAGAGTTCCGGACAGCGGGTGGCATCCTGCAACAACAGGTGAGACATGACACAAACAGCGGCCATCTCCATCAGACGGCGGGCTACAAAGTCGTGCAGCTCCTGATCGGCAGCTTCCTTCACGGCATTGGTGCAGGCCTCGAACTTGCGGGTCATGTTCTTGATGCGGTCCTTCAGATCTTCGTACTCGGCAGCACAAGGGATCAGTTCATAGTCATGCAGCGTAGCGGCATACGATCCGTTGGTGACATAACGGATAGCGGCAACAGTCTGCAACTGGGTGGTACCCTCGTAGATTGAAGTGATACGGGCATCACGATAGATGCGCTGACAAGCGTACTCCATCATGAAACCGGAACCGCCGTGAATCTGAATACAGTCGTAGGCATTCTGGTTGGCATACTCTGAGTTCATACCCTTGGCCAGCGGAGTGAAGCTGTCGGCCAGCTTGGCATATTTCTTCTGCTCCTGACGTTCTTCCGGAGTGAGCTTGCGCTCACGGGCAATATCATCCAGTGCCTTATAGATGTCTACATAGCGTGAAGTCTGATACAACAGCGCACGGCCGGCATCCAGTTTGGCCTTCATGATAGAAAGCATGTCGTACACAGCCGGGAAGTTGATAATCGCCTTGCCGAACTGCTCACGGTCCTTGGCATAAGCCAATCCTTCGTTGTAAGCGGCCTGGCTCAATCCGACAGACTGTGCGGCAATACCCAAACGGGCACCGTTCATCAGGGCCATCACATATTTGATCAATCCCAGCTTGCGGTCGCCGCAAAGCTCGGCCTTGGCATTCTTGTAAACCAGCTCACAGGTTGGTGAACCATGAATACCCATCTTGTTTTCAATACGGCGCACGTCCACACCGCCGTCGTTCTTGTCATAGATGAACATAGACAGTCCGCGGCCGTCCTTGGTTCCTTCCTCCGAACGGGCCAGCACCAAGTGCAACTGAGCATCTCCGTTGGTAATGAATCGCTTCACACCATTCAGTCGCCAGCACTGGTTTTCCTCATCATAGGTGGCCTTCAGCATCACGCTCTGCAAGTCGGAACCGGCATCCGGCTCGGTCAGGTCCATAGACATGGTCTCTCCGGCGCAGATACGCGGGATGAAACGGCTGTGCTGGTCCTCGTTACCGAATTCATACAGGGTTTCGATACAGTCCTGCAAAGACCAGATGTTGCCGAAACCGGCATCAGCGGCAGCCACGATCTCGGCACACATGGTGTACGGAGTAATCGGGAAGTTCAGTCCACCGAAACGGCGCGGCATGGTCATACCGTTGAGTCCGGCCTTTACCATGGTTTCCAGATTCTGCTTGGTGCCCTGAGCATATTCCACACGTCCGTTGGCACAGTGCGGTCCTTCCTCATCCACGCTCTCGGCATTGGCAGCAATCACGTCGGCAGTAATCTCACCGGTAATCTCCAATACCTTATCGTATGAATCCATCGCATCGGCAAAGTCGCTCGGTGCATAGTCAAATTCGTCCTTGTCACGGTAGTCGCGCTCTTTCAACTGACAGATGCGCTCCATCATCGGATTGTTCAAGTGATACTTGAGTTCCGGAATATCTGAATAATAATTAGCCATAATTATTTTTTCCGTATTTTAAAGTTTAAAAGTTATAGGTAATGCAAAACTTACTCTCTGAGGCTTGTTATCCATTCGCATAGCATCCCACTCATAATTATCAGCAAGAAGGTGAGCCACACGCAGGGCTTCGGCATCCAACAAAGGATGGACCTTGTTCAACAAACGGATTTTGGTCACGCGACCGTTTTCATCCACCGTAAGCGCCACTCGTACCTGCCCTTCGATTTTCTTTTTGGCGGCTTCTTCAGGATATTTCAACAAACGAAGACATAGCTCTGAAAAAGGCTCTTGAGCACGGATCTTTGCCGGGACATAATAAGGAGTGATACCGAAAATCTCCGTTCCTTTCTCGTCAAAATATTCCGCAACCTCACATTCTCCACCATCCCCAATATAGAGCTCTTTCCGAAAGACACGGCCGTTCGGGTGATACTGAATTACATCACCATCCAGACGTCCCTTCTGATAAGGACACTTCCGAAATACCGAGCCGTCAGGATAAAAAACAGTCTGCATTCCCTGAAGCCTTCCTTGGTGATAATACTCCACCAAGCTGTCCTTTCCATTACTATAATATACCGTATGGCGTCCCTCCTTCATGCGCTCACGTTTTTGAGCACCGAAACGGGAGTAACTGGTTTCAGCAGTCTTACGACCATCCAAAGTAAACCGACTCACCAGTACAGAGGTATCTTTCTTTCCGACAATCAGATAAGCACAAGCTTCATTCTGTTGTACAGGACGCTCCCGACTGTCTACCCAGATTTTTTCCTGAGCACCAACAGAAGAGGTACTTATCATCAGAAATAATCCCAAGCTGAAAATCGAAATACGTTTTTTCATACCTAAATCTTACTTGCTGTTTTGTTTGTAATACTTGATCAGTTTCGGAACCACCTCTTCTACAGTGCCGTTAATCACATAGTCGGCAATGGCATTGATCGGTGCGTTCGGATCGCTGTTTACGGAGATAATGATACCGCTCTCCTTCATTCCGGCAATGTGCTGGATAGCTCCGGAAATACCGCAGGCGATATATACCTTCGGACGTACCGTCACACCGGTCTGGCCGATCTGCAGATCGTGGTCGCAGAATCCGGCATCCACAGCCGCACGGCTACCTCCTACCTCGGCATGCAATTCCTTGGCCAGTTCAAACAGCATATCGAAACCTTCCTTGCTGCCCATACCATAACCGCCGGCAATCACAATCGGAGCGCCCTTCAGGTTATTCTTGGCCTTCTCCACATGACGGTCGAGCACCTTAACCACATAATCTGTTTCCGGAACAAACTTGGCCACATCGTGTACAATCACTTCACCCTTATAGTCCGGATCCAGAATCTCGGCTTTCATCACACCGCTACGCACGGTAGCCATCTGCGGACGGTTTTCCGGATTGATAATGGTTGCTACAATGTTACCGCCGAAAGCCGGACGAATCTGATACAACAGATTCTCATAAGTCTTTCCGGCACGCTTGTCCTCATGCGGACCGATTTCCAATGCGGTGCAGTCGGCAGTCAGACCGGAATGCAGGGCTGAAGATACGCGCGGACCCAAATCACGGCCCACAACATCGGCACCCATCAGGCAGATCTGAGGCTGCTCGGCCTTGAACAGATTCACTAAAATAGAAGTATGAGGCAATGAGGTGTAAGGAGCCAGTCCCGGAGCATCAAAGAGATGCAGTTTGTCTACTCCATAAGGCAGAATCTGCGCCTCAACCTTACCTACAATACCACTGCCGGCAGCAACAGCTTCGAGCTGAACGCCCAGCGTATTGGCCAACTTACGTCCCTTGGTCAACAGTTCCTGACTTACCTCGGCAACGGTTGTGCCTTCCAGTTCACAATATACAAATACGTTATTCATGTTTCTTTATCCAATGGTATGGTTAGCCAATAATTCCTGAATCAAACTCTCTACATCGGCATCGCTGGCGGTGAGCACCTTGCTTTCCTTAGCCTTGAACACGATGTTCTCAATAGCCTTCACCTTGGTCGGTGAGCCGCTCAAACCGCACTGTGCCAGATCGGCCTCAACATCAGCGGCACTGAGCTGACCCAAGGTCAGGTATGGTTTCTTTTCGTATTCCTCGGCATAAGGCAGACCCTCGGCCGGCATCTCCATCGGTGCCATGGCACGCTTGTATTTCATCACCAGCTTGGCATTGCGCGGACGACATGGAGCGGCGCTTCCGTTTACGGTAAGCACTACCGGAAGCGGAGCCTCAACAGTTTCCACACCACCATCGATATGACGCTTCACGACGATTTTTCCATCGGCACAACTCAGCACGTCTTCTACATAAGTCACCTGTGGCATATTCAGTTTCTGAGCCACCTGCGGACCAACCTGTGCGGTATCTCCATCAATAGCCTGACGACCGCCGATTACCAGATCAGGCACACCGATCTTCTCAATGGTGCGGGCCAAGGCATAAGATGTAGCCAATGTATCGGCACCGGCAAAGGCACGGTCGCTCAACAGGTAACCGTTATCGGCACCACGATACAGACCTTCACGGATGATCTCTGCGGCACGCGGAGGTCCCATGGTCACGATAGTTACGGTAGAACCCGGATTCTGGTCTTTCAGACGAAGAGCCTGTTCCAGGGCATTCAAGTCTTCGGGATTGAACACAGCCGGCAGTGCGGAACGGTTGATGGTACCCTCCGGGGTCATCGCATCCGGTCCCACATTGCGTGTGTCGGGAACTTGCTTGGCAAGTACAACGATTTTCAAACTCATATTCAATTTATTTTCTGTATATAATTAAGGTAATAAATTTTATTCCATTCTTATTTCCCATGAAAAAGACAGGGATACAGCGATGCGAAATCGGGATGATGCCACGGCTCGGATTATGCCCAAACTCAGGTTACAGCATAGCATATTCAGAATCCGGCACTGTTCCTTCCATCCTTCGACAGCATCATTCTCTCCGGAAAAACCGACGAAAGAGCCATCCAAGTGGAAACGGTCCGCACCGCCCCATCGAACAACACCCATTACGAGCGCACATTGCACCCCACGCTGCATTCCACAAATTTAGAAATATAAATTCAGAAAAACAAAGTCTGAAGGCTTATTCTTCTGGATATGCGTTCCTTAAATATTACTATCTCTCCTTATGTTATAAGATTACATAAGAAAAAACGTCACCTTATTAGGTTCTATATAAAATAAAAATATCTTTCCGTTCCACTATTCTAATGAATCAGTGAAATGGAACCGGTTGTCAGAAATTTATTACCATACGTATATGCCCAAAGCCGTCCACCTATCCAGACTTTTATTCTCATCCTTGCATCTGGCTTCAATAGAAAAAACATTATTCCTTTCCAACTGAAATGTCTGATCAAAATTCTTCCTTATGACAACTCCTCCTTCCGGACTACCCTTCATTCCATAAATTCTAACCGGTTCGTCTGTATTGGCTTCTATTTGCACACGAACCACAGTCAAATCAGGAACATCCTCTGAACAGGAATATCCCATAAACACACACAGCAGCGATACAACAAACAAAAGAGATTTCTTAAAAACATTCAGACTTTTTTCTTTTAATAGTTACCCAATAATGCGATGAAGTCAATCGTTGCATACCAGTTTTCGGCATATCGACCTTATCGCATTTGAATCATTCTCATTGATTATAATAACGAAACGCTCAAGAAATACCCCTATTCTCACGCCTGAATTCTTTCTCTCTTTAATCTGTTTTTCTGTATTCGTGCCCTACCACAGATAAATGTTTTTAAAGAAAACAGAACCTTTGATGATATGTCCCATGTCAGAAATAACAAAAAAGTATTCCCATTCTTTCCTAAGTTTGCCAAATTGGAAAGAATGGGAATACTCATACAGTCTTCTATTCCGAGATTAGAAAAATAAGATACAAAAGGGAGGCCATCCCCATGCATTGCCCGTTTATCTTCTTTTTCAAAAAGTTATTAATACTTTCTTTCTAAAAAAGATAATATGTCTCTCTTCTCCAGGATATTATTTTCCGGTAAGCATCTGGAACAACTTTTCAGTAGAATCCAGATTGCGAGGGTCTACCTTGACATCAAGTACCCGACCCTCCGGATCAATCACCTTATAGGTAGGGAAAGCGAAAATCTTGAGATAACGCTCAATAGCTTCTTGTTGCTCCGGAGGAAGATTGAAGTGAACCACATTGTCCCCCGTCACATTATACTCCTTAATCACATTCTCCCACGTGTCTATCGGACTGTCATCGGCAAGATACATATACTGGATATCGTACTTGGCCAACCGCTGATACATTTCCTGTGAATGTGAGAGCGCGTCTTTGCAAGGGCCGCACCAGGTGCCCCAAATATCCAGAAGGATGAACTTGCCGCGATAAGGCTCCGTGAGTTTGCTCAGAATCTCCTGCCCTTCCTGCAAGCCTTCTACTTCCGAACCTGTTTTCAAAACCAGCTGATCCAGAAAACGTTTGGCAAGAGCGGTGTAGAATTCGTTTTTCTCCCTGATACCCTGTAAGACCGATGAATTACCGGTCCATAGGACTAAAGAGTCCATGATTTCCTGAGTGAGCGGCTTACGGGTATAGTCGATTCTTTTGTATGCATCCCCACAAAGAAGGACTGTCTTGATGAAAGAGTCTGTGCCTATCGAATCGAGCACATGGATTTTCCGACGCATATTCTCCACGAACATCTTTCTTCCTATTACTTCCTGTGCTCTTGGAGAATTGAGGATAGAATCCACCTTTTTGAACCGCTCTTCACCCTCCTTCTCGTTTTGCTCCATCAGGCGCTTTTTTTCCTCCGCACTTTCTACAGAAGCCAGGCGGGCATTGCTCTCTTCCATCCACAACTTATAGTTTTTTAGGATATCAAGTTCCTCGGCATTGGACACAATCTCCTCCATGAAATCCCAGACATCAAAAGAGTAAGTGACAGCCGAACTTTCTTCAACCATATCATCTGCATAATCACAAATGAAATCTCTCCAGTCTCTGTGTAACGCATAGGGTCTGGACATCTTCTTCCAAAAATGTTCGTAAGCATATTGGCGGGCACGAGGCGACAGACAACGTGTCGGCGTACGGAATCGTGCCTGCCCCAGTTCGAACGCTGCCTGAGCAGCCATATTGTCCTTGCATAACTGGCTAAAACGTGTGGAGAGTGTAGGATGCTGGAGGCATAAGGTATCCAGAGATGCATATTTAGCCTTAAGCGTACTGTCGGTAGCATCCAGAAACTCATCCAAGTCATCGCCCCGTTCCATGCGAACATTGAACCATTCCAAAGGGTATTTAAGCAGTTCGTTCTGCAAACGCACATCATCACCCATGAAAAGGCGGCGACCTTCCTTGAAGTCATAGAGCAGGAAATAGGTCTTTCCCGGCTCAAAGACCGTGCGAAGGTAGCACAGATCCCAATCGAAGAAAAATTCATGACTGCATGTCAACGGAATCTTTATGGAGAAACGACCGAGCGAATCGAGCCGCACCATGTGCTCCACCTGTTTATCCGTAACAAAATCAGTGTAACTCACACGAACCTGTTTCTTAGCTTTTTGAGTTTCCGGCAAATCCTTTAACCATCCCATAAAAGTAACGGTATCGGTTTTATTGCCCAGATCTACAAAATCAGTGCGCGTATCCTTCTCGGGATAATCGGGCATAAAGCGCCCGGTAATCATGGAAAGAGTTCGCTTCTGCTTGCCTATCCGTATCGTGCGCCGCCCATTCCGGTTCTTACCTACTTGCACCTTGATCGTTTCGCCTTCATGAGTCAGCGTGATTTCCGCCTCTTTTCCCCGATGACGGAGTTCCGCTTCCATATCCCAGACCTTATTGTCATAGATGGCCTGATTTCCGAGGAATGCAATCACCCATTCCCCGGTCTGTTCATCACGCCAATAAGACGGAAAGAGTTCTTTCCATCTTTCCTCCACCGGCTTGATGCCTTTTATCTGGAAGGCTCCCTGTCCCTCACCTTCGATAAAATCAAACGACCTTGTGTTCTTGGGCAATGGGCGGAAGTGAAAGACCACATCAAGCCGGCCATTCTTTTCCGTCTGACGGAACTTGTCGAATTCTATTCCTTCGGCGGACACCACCGGATAGCGCTTACTGTCTGCCAAGAGATAGGTGTCTTTTGAAAACTGAAACTGATCCATATCAGGATAATCAGAGCGTTGCCTAATTGTGGCATAAACCGCAGTCTCGTCTTCTTTCAGTTCCACTTTAGTAATATCCAAAGCGATATTGAAGAATCCGTCGAAGTAAACATTACCATACTCCGTGGTCGGATGGTCCCAGGTCTGAATCTTTTGCGCCTGCCCCTTCCAGATGCCGAGTGCCATGAATATCAAGGCAAACCATAAATGTTGCGTTCTCATAATGTCTTTAAATATAAAATCGAAATGAAAAGAATGGGAGCAGTCATACAATCTGCCTGTCATATCAATGCCCCAGATGCTGCTCCAGAATAGCTTCCACTTCTTCGGCCGAAGGATGAATGGCCACAATTTTTCCTTCCGGATTCACCAGAAAAGTACTGCCTCCGGCATTTTCGGTACCATGTCGTAGCCAAATGCAGAACTCGTCACGCAGATCAATCAATTGCACCCAAGGATAGCCGTCCTTACGGATTGCCTCCAGCGCATCGGAAACATTCTGTTCGCGGGCAATGCCTACCACCGTAAAACCTTTATCGGCATACTTTTGGTAGACGGGAATCATTTGCTTGGAATTTTTACGACACGGGCCGCACCAGGAGGCCCACAAGTCAACCAATGCCCATTTCCCTTTGATCAGTCCATTCACAGAAACCTGTTTTCCGTCCAGATCTCTGGCCTCAAAAAGCGGATACTGCTCCCCTACTTTCATCTGTATTCCGGCCTTCGTCATATATTCAAGATGCTTTCCCAAAGGATGTTCACTCCAAAGAGGAGCAAAGCTCCTTTGATAAATCTGATAGTAAGGCCGCAGCTCCGGCGAATTTTTATTAACGGCCTCGGCTGTCAGTTGGTATAACCGGTAAAGTGCCGGTAGCGAAGGAGACTTGCTCATCTGGGTGACCATCGTCTGGTTGACCAGTGACCTGATACGGTCTACGTTTTCAAGAAGCTGGGTATATTCGTGTGAATACATTTTATTTGCCTCCTTCAACTTAGTGCGTTGCTTATAAAGCAGGTAGATACTGTCTCGCAAGGTTTTATCTTCGCCCTGCTTTTCCATCTTTTCATAAAGAGTCTGCAACTGCTCATGCAAGGCGAACGCTTCAGGAGTCAGCGCCTGTTGCGAGGACATTTCGCCAATGATTTTGTAATATTCGTCCAACTGACATTCTGATTCCCGACGATCCGTTTCCTGCCTGATTCGTTTCCATTCCTGATTCGCCGCCGTGGCACGATGTAATTCCAAATCCGGACTCTCAGGGAGAATGGTAATTTCATTTTCTCCCTGCTCCACAAAGAAAGGAATCACATACCAGCTGCCCTCCATATACTCATTCCATTTCGTCAGTATTTTCACCTCCGGCTTGTCCGTGTAATAAGTATAGTCAAAGCGGTTACCACGCACCGGTATGGACAAAGGTGGCCGCACACGATTGTCTTGGTCAAAATCATAAAACAACAGACGCACACAAGGGCGTTCGTCTGCAACCGTCCCCTTGATGCGACAGGCGAACATCTCTTTGGAACGAGGAACCGGACGCACATTCAAAGCAGTAAACAAAGTATCGTTTTCCACGTCTATCCAGTGCACGGTCCGGTCCCGGGCATCAATAGGTTCAAAATAGCATTTGAAATCACGGCAACCCGAGTCGGGCATAGCCACCTGCTTATCCAGTTCAAAGCCTTCTGCCTTAACCAAACGGTAAGTCTTGCCGGTCTGACATCCGCGCAACACCCCGGCAGAAGACAACCGAATCCAATAGCCGGGCCGGTTATATACGGTAACATCAAAAACCGTTTGCTTCTGGTCCGTCGCTGTACGATAAACCTCGATATAGTTTTCGTGATTTTGACTGCCGGGATAGTCCACCACAGTTTGCGCCGCCACATTTGTCATAAAAAGAGCGGCTATACCCACGGCAAGGGTATTTTTTGTAAAAAAAGAAACATGTATCATCTGGTATCAATTTAGGTATAAATATTCTACGATCATCTTTATTTCTTGACATCTTCATCTATTGCCCGAAGAATGGTTTCCACCAATTCATCTTCACGGAATGCTGTCTTCTTATAAATAAGATGACCGTTCTTGTCTATAATCAGATAGGAAGGCCAGCCGGTCAGTCCATATTGGGAAAAGATTTTATTTGACAGGGTTTCTTCTATCCGATAATGCACTCCGGGCATCCCCGCAGCCATATTCTTCCAATCAGCTTCCGGCGAAAGCTCATCCGTTACATATATGGTTACCAATCCTTTCTGGGACAGTTTCTCATGATTCTCTTTAAAATTCTTGATTGCCTGACGACACGGTCCGCACCAAGTGCCCCAAAAATCAATCAGAATCACTTGTCCCGCATATTTTTTTGTGATTTCAGCCAGAAATTTTTCACTTTCCTTAGCTGTCGTTTCCTGAAAAATGAATTGTTTGTTCCTTTTGCGTTCTTCAAGGGTCTGTTTGAGCCTTTCATTCTTCTTCTGGAAATAATTCCGGATAGAAGCATTCTCCAGCTGCGACAACGATTTCAGCTCTTTCTCTGTAAGCGGTGTATCCTGGCTCAGAATTACGGAATAATAGTTTCCCCTAATGGCATCCTGAATCACTCCCTGCTCTCCTCCAAGCAAAGAAAAAGTATACCGCCATCTCATTTGATTCGTAGAATCCGTAATAACATCGCTATTATATCCCCGGGCAGCAAGGTCATCACACTTTCGTCTTATCTGATCGACGAACAGAGAATCGCCAAAAAAGGCATACTCATAACGATTCACCACTGTCGGTAGCTGAGCCGAATAAGCCTGCATTAATGTATTTCCTCCAACCTCTGAAGTAACCCGACGCAAAAAGTCTGCTCCCCAATTTTCCGTATTCACCAGTTTTTCGGGAAGCAGCAGGACATTAACCATATCAGATTGAAAATGCAACTTTAGCCATTCTTTGGTTATGGGCTTCAGATCCATCGAATCCGCCTGAAGTGCCAACTCATGATAATATTTACGCACCGAATCATAAAAATCGGTAGGCGACATCGGACTTACTTTATTATCCTCAAATCCGCAACTAAGCTCTTCAGCGTCCTTCTTGCGTCTAAACGTCCTCTCATCACTGAATTAGCAGATAA
>ENA-UEQX01000876-UEQX01000876.1-human-gut-metagenome-genome-assembly--contig:-NODE-876-length-19289-cov-3.246461_pt1 | contig 19289 bp, 15 predicted proteins | sample MGYA00242952_ERZ507952 | MGnify/ENA primary metagenome ERZ507952 (study PRJEB26167, sample SAMN06115425) | human gut metagenome | host: Homo sapiens | place: China:Sichuan | collected 2015-04-07... | reverse complement strand
GTCTGCCCGGGGGAGGGAGAAAAAAAGAAGGGCGGCGGGGGAAAAGAAATTAAAAAAAGGGATTGCAGGGCGAAAAAATTTCTTGTACAATAGCACTGTATCGACATGATCCGCGTGGCCCGTTTTTCCGGGCCATTGTCATTTTTATGAAGAGGAAGGGCGGAACAGGACTATGGAGCTGTTGAAGCAGCGCATCCGCAAGGACGGCACTGTGAAGGGGAACGACGTTTTGAAGGTGGACAGTTTTCTGAACCACCAGATGGATGTTGCCCTTTTTGAGGAGATCGGCAAGGAGTTTAAGCGGCTGTACGAGGGCTGCGGCGTGAACAAGATATTGACCATCGAGGCCTCGGGCATCGGGATCGCTTGTGTCACGGCGCAGTCTTTTCATTGCCCGGTGGTGTTCGCCAAGAAGAGCCAGAGCAAGAACATCGACGGCGCAGTGTACGCCACCAAGGTGCAGTCCTTCACCCACGGAAAGATCTACGACGTGATCGTCTCTAAAAAGTTCCTGGGGCCGGAGGACAAGGTACTCATCATCGACGACTTTCTGGCCAACGGTGCGGCCCTGGAGGGCCTCATCGACCTGGTCCGCCAGGCAGGGGCCACCCTGGTGGGTGCCGGTATCGTGGTGGAGAAGGCCTTCCAGCCCGGGGGCGACCGGCTGCGGGCCCAGGGCATCCGGGTGGAGTCCCTGGCCCGGGTGAAGTCCATGAGCGAGGAGACCGGCGTGGTCTTTGTGGACGACTGAATTGGAATTAAGGCCGGGGCACCGGCTTTAAGATAGGGCGGAAGAACATTCTGCCCGAGAAAGAAAAACCGCAAAAATATCAAGGAGGAATTATTCACCCATGAAGAAACTGCTTGCAATGGTCATGGCCGTCGCCATGACCCTGTCCCTGGCCGCCTGCGGCGGGAACAGCACCCCCGCCGCCAGCGGCTCCACCGGCTCCGCCAGCTCCGAGGCCGGTTCCGCTGCCAACGCCGACTTTAAGGTTGGTGCCATCTACATCAACAGCAAGAACGACACCGCCGGCTATACCTACGCCCACCACAACGGAATTACCAAGGCCATGGAGGAACTGGGCCTGAACCCCGACAGCCAGCTGGTCATTGTGGACGAGGTGAACGACAACGACTATGACGGCATCGCCAGCGCCGTGGACACCCTGGTGGCCGCCGACTGCAACATCATCTTCGGCATCTCCTTCGGCTATATGCAGGCCATGGCCGACAAGGCTCAGGAGTATCCCGACGTGATCTTCTCCCACGCCACCGGCTATATGAGCAACGATACCAACTTCAACAACTACTTTGGCCGCATCTATCAGGCCCGCTATCTGGCCGGTGTGGCCGCCGGTCTGAAGAGCCTGGAGACGGGCAACAACAACCTGGGCTATGTCTCCGCCTTCGGCACCGAGTACGCCGAGACCTGCTCCGGCATCAACGGCTTTACCCTGGGCGCTCAGGCCGTGAACCCCAACGCCAAGGTCTATGTGAAGGAACTGGGCGACTGGGCCGACGAGGTGAACGAGTCCGCCTTTGCCAAGGAGCTGATCCAGAACTATAACTGCGGCGTCATCTCCCAGCACTGCGACTCCGCCCAGCCCCAGATCGCCGCTCAGGATGCCGGTGTGTTCGGCTGCGGCTATAACTCCGACATGACCGCCGACGCTCCCAAGGCCCACCTGACCGCCGCCATCTGGAACTGGAACGTGTATTATCACACCGCCATCCAGGCCGCCATGGACTGCGCTGGCGACGCCTCCCAGTTCGTCACCAAGATGGGCGGCGGCGCCTACTACGGCGGCCTTGCCCAGGACTTTGTGAACGTGTCCCCCCTGAACCAGGACACCGTGGCCTCCGGCACTGCCGAGGCCATCGAGGCCGTGAAGGCCAAGATCGTCTCCGGCGAGTGGGACGTGTTCTCCGGCGTGAAGCTGCACGTCAACGTGAATGACGACGGCACCGTGTCCGTGGACCAGGCCGACGAGGCCCTGGTGGACAATGCGGGCAGCGAGATCGTTGCCGCCGGCGGCCCCAGCGTGGAGGACAGCGTCATCACCGGCTCCATGAACTACTTTGTGGCCGGGGTGGAGGAGGCCTAAGGCCCCCTGCCCGGACAATCAAAGACCCGAACCCCGGGCCGGCCGGATATCCGGCCGGCCCGGACTTTTTGCCGACCCAGGTCGGCCTTTGCTGTTGGGGCCGGAGTCAGTGCAGCTGCCGGCCCGAACAGGAGAGAACAACGGCGGAGGGTTCCGCCGGGACAAAGGAGGAATTTCTTATGGCGGAGCGACCCTATGCCATTGAGATGCGGGGCATCACCAAGACCTTTGGCAGCGTGACGGCCAACCACAACGTCCACCTGGACCTGCGCCAGGGGGAGATCCTGGCCCTGCTGGGGGAGAACGGCTCGGGCAAGACCACGCTGATGAACATGCTCTCCGGCATCTATAAGCCAGACGCGGGGGAGATCTTGGTGGAGGGCAAGCCCGTGTCCATCGACTCCCCGGAGGACGCCAAAAAGCTGGGCATCGGCATGGTCCACCAGCACTTCATGCTGGTGGAAGCGATGACGGTGTTCGACAACATTATCCTGGGTGACAAGCACGCCAAGGGGCTGTTTATCGATCGGGCCGCCCGCCGCAAGGAGATCGAGGAGCTGTCCGCCAGATACGGTCTGGACGTACAGTTGGATCGGCTCATCACGGAGATCTCCGTGGGCGAGCAGCAGCGCACCGAGATCCTGAAGGCGCTGTACCACGGCGCGGAACTGCTGATTTTGGACGAGCCGTCCGCCGCTCTGACGGATATCGAGGTGGAGGGCCTGTTCGCCATCATGCGCAAGCTGGTGTCCGAGGGTAAGAGCATCATCTTTATCAGCCACAAGATGCGCGAGGTCATGCACATCTCCGACCGCATCACCGTGCTGCGGCTGGGTGAGGTGGTAGGCACCGTCAACTGTGCCGACACCGACAGCAAGAAGCTGGCCAGCATGATGATCGGCCGCGAACTGGTCGCCTCCCAGTACGAGAAGAAGGACTGCTCCGGCGCGGAGATCGCGGTGGAGCTGTCCCATGTGGATTATCATAAGGAGTCCAAGCATAACGGACTGAACGATATGTCCCTGACGGTGCACCGCGGCGAGATCGTGGGTATCGCCGGTGTGGACGGCAACGGACAGACCCAGCTGGCCCAGCTTATCACCGGCGTCATCTCCCCCGACAGCGGCACACTGTCCTTGTCCGGCCAGCGGCTGGCCATCTTCGACCCCCATGGCTTCATTGAGGACGGCGTTTCCCATGTGCCGGAGGACCGCAACCTGCAGGGCCTCATCGGCGACATGTCCATCGCGGAGAATCTGGTGCTGAAAAGCAGCGGCACCGCCGCCTTCAGCAGCGGCGGAGGACTGCTTCTGAAGAAGAAGGCTATCGCCGGCTACGCAGAGGAGATGGCGGAAAAGTACGATATCCGCTGCACCTCGGTGGAGCAGGACGTGCGCAGCCTGTCCGGCGGCAACCAGCAGAAGGTCATCCTGGCCCGCGAGCTTGAGTCCGATCCCGTGCTGCTGGTGGCCACCCATCCCACCCGTGGCCTGGACATCGGCGCGGCCAGCTTCATCCACGACCAGATGATCGCGGCCCGTGACCGCGGCGTGGGTATCCTGCTCATCAGCGCCGACTTCGACGAGATCCTGGAGATGTCCGACCGTATCCTGGTGTGCTTCGAGGGGCAGATCATGGGCGAGTATTCCGGCAAGAATCCTCCCATCGAGGAGATCAGCCTTGCCATGACCGGTAAGTAAGGGGGGATACATACATGGAAAAGTTGAGACGCTCTCTCGGCAGCTTTGCGGTCCCGCTGCTGTCCATCCTGCTGGCTTTTATCATCGGCGGTATCATCATGGCGGCGCTGGGCGCCGACCCGTTCACGGCGGTGAAATTCCTGTTTCAGGGTGCCTTCGGCTCCCGCGCCAACATCGGCACCACACTGAACAAAGCCACGCCCCTGATGTTCACCGCGCTGTGCGCCTGCTTCGCCTACAAGTGCGGCGTGTTCAATCTGGGCGGCGAGGGCCAGTTCCTGATGGGCTCCATCGCCGCATTCCTGACGGCCTATTTCAGCGGCCTCACCGGCTTTGCGGGAATCCTGCTGGCACTGCTGGCCGGTACGCTGGCCGGCGGTATCTGGGGCCTCATCCCCGGCGTGCTGAAGATCACCCGCGGCCAGAACGAGATGATCATCTCCATTATGCTGAACTATGTGGCCACGCTGTTCATGGGCGTGCTCTATACCAGCTGGATCCGGGATGAGAACATTCCCCAGACCCCTGCCGTTTCCAAGCTGGTGCAGCTGCCCCGCGTGATATCCGGCATGCGCTTCACCTGGGGCTTCGTGCTGGCGCTGGTGGTGGGCCTCGTGATGTACTACGTGCTGTTCTGGACCAGCGGCGGCTTCAAGCTGCGGGCGGTGGGCTATAACATGACAGCCAGCCGCTTTAACGGCATCCCTGTCAAGCGCTACATCCTGACCAGCTTCATCATCTCCGGCGCTATCGCCGGTCTGGGCGGCGGCGCGGAGCTGCTGGGCACCCAGTTCCGCCTCATCAACGGCTTTGGCGCGGGCTATGGCTTCGATGGCGTGGCCATGGCGCTGATCGGTCAGCTGCACCCCATCGCAACGGTGATCGTGGCGCTGTTCTTCGCGGCGCTGCGTGTGGGCTCCACCACCATGCAGGCCGCTACCGGCGTCCCCACCAGTGTGTCGGATATCATCCAGGCGCTGGTGATCGTGTTTTCCGTGGCCGGTATGGCCCTGACGAAGCTGCCGGAGTTCGAGTCCTGGAAGAGCCGGCTGTTTTCCAGAAAGAGAAAGGCGGGTGACCAGTTTGCTTCTGGCCACCGTTCGCCTGGCCATCCCTCTGCTGCTGATCTCCCTGGCCGAGCTGTACGGGCAGCGGGCCGGTATGGTCAACATTGGTCTGGAGGGCCTGGCCGCCATCGGCGCGCTGGTGGGCTTCCTGGCCTGCTACATCACCGGCTCCAATTGGCTGGGCCTGCTGTGCGGCGCGCTGGCCGGTCTGCTGGTCAACATGATCTACGCATTTTCCACGGTGACACTGTGTGCCGACCATACGGTGTACGGCATGGCCATCAACATCTTCGCGCCGGCGCTGGCATCCTTCATCTACCGCGTGTATTTCGGCACCGGCTCCGACCTGAAGCAGATCGTCACCATGCCCAGCGTTGCCATCCCCGGGCTGAAGGATATCCCCGTCATCGGGCCCCTGCTGTTTGACCAGAGCCCCATGGTGTACCTCGCCATTTTGCTGGTGGTGTTCACGTCTGTGTTTTTCAACCGCACCCGTGCGGGCCTGAGCTACAAGGCGGTAGGTGAGCATCCCCAGGCTGCCGCCACGCTGGGCATCAACGTCATCGGCGTGAAGTATATCGCCTGCGCCATCTGCGGCGCGCTGGCCGGTATGGGCGGCGCGTACCTGACCACCTGCTACTCCAGCACCTACACCGACGGCATCGTGGCCGGCCGCGGCTTTATCGCCCTGGCTGCTGTCATCTTCGGCCGCTGGAGCGCCGGCGGCGTGCTGCTGGCCTGCCTGTTCTTCGGCTTCTGCGACGCGCTGCAGATCCGACTCCAGGTGTCCGGCATCGGCATCCCCTATCAGTTCTTCCAGATGATCCCCTATGTGGCCACCGTCATCGTGCTGAGTGCCATCGGCACCCGCCAGAGCGGCCCCAAGGCCAACGGTCAGGCCTACCGCAAGGAACAGCGGTAATGCGGTAATAACGCGGAAGCGCGTTGTTATAAAAGATTTTATTTAGGAGGAAAAAAGAATGAAGAAGTTTCTTGCGCTGCTCCTGAGTCTCTCTATGGTCCTCGCCCTTTCCGCCTGCGGCGGCACTAAGAGCGACGATGACAATGCCAAAGGCGACGAGACCAAGACCGATGCTCCCGCCGAGACCGCTACCGACTTTAAGGTCGGCTTCATCATGCTCCATGATGAGAACTCCACCTATGACCTGAACTTCATCAACGCCGCTAAGGAAGCCTGCGAAAAGCTGGGCGTGGAGTACAAGATCATCACCAACGTTCCCGAGGGCCAGGAGTGCTACGACAAGGCTGCTGAGCTGGCCGATGACGGCTGCAACATCATCTTCGCCGACTCCTTCGGTCACGAGGACTACATGATCCAGGCTGCCAAGGAGTTCCCCAACGTGCAGTTCTGCCACTCCACCGGCACCAAGGCTCACACCGAGGGCCTGAGCAACTACCACAACGCCTTCGCCTCCATCTATGAGGGCCGTTACCTGGCTGGCGTTGCCGCCGGTATGAAGCTCAATGACATGATCGCCAACGGTTACATCACCGAGGATCAGGCCAAGATGGGCTATGTAGGCGCTTTCACCTATGCCGAGGTTATCTCCGGCTACACCTCCTTCTATCTGGGCGCCAAGTCCGTGTGCCCCTCTGTCACTATGGACGTGACCTTCACCGGTTCCTGGTATGACGAGACCGCTGAGAAGGAAGGCGCCAACAAGCTGATCGCCAACGGCTGCGTCCTCATCAGCCAGCACGCTGACTCCATGGGCGCTCCCACTGCCTGCGAGACCGCCGGCGTTCCCAACGTCTCCTACAACGGCTCCACCCAGGCTGCCTGCCCCAACACCTTCATCGTTTCCTCCCGGATCGACTGGGCTCCCTACTATGAGTATGCCATCACCGCTGCTATGAACGGCGAGGCCATCGACGCCGACTGGACCGGCACTCTGGCTACCGGTTCCGTGGTGCTCACCGATGTCAACACCACTGCTGCCGCTGAGGGCACTCAGGAGGCCATCGACGCTGTGAAGGCCGAGCTGGAGAACGGCACCCGTCACGTCTTTGACTGCTCCACCTTCACTGTGAAGGGTGAGACTCTGACCTCCTCCAAGGCTGACGTGGACACCGATCCCAACTACACCCCCGACACCGAGGCCATCGTGGACGGCTACTTCGCTGAGTCCACCTTCCGTTCCGCTCCCTATTTCGATCTGCAGATCGACGGCATCAACCTGCTGGATACCAACTTCGGCGGCTAATCGCTTCTCGATCCCAAACAGCCGGACTGCCTGAGGCAGTCCGGCTTTCCTTTTCCACCGCTCCGGTTTTCCCGGATTTTTTCCCGTCAGGCCTGTACTTTGAATTTACAAGCCGCCGGGTGTATGCTATAATTATCCATATCGAACGATCCGGCGCGGGACTATGCTTTCTCCCCCGCCGCTGAAGAAAGGGTGACTGCCTTGGCTCCTGCGTGTGCGGTAAAAATGGAAAACGTAACGAAGCGGTTCGGCAAGGTCGTGGCGAACAACGCCATCAATCTGGAACTGCGCGAAGGCGAGATCCTGTCTCTGCTGGGTGAAAACGGCAGCGGCAAGACCACGCTGATGAATATGCTTTCCGGCATCTACTTTCCCGATGAGGGACAGATCTATATTCACGGCAAGCCTGTGACCATCGCCTCCCCCAAGGACGCATTCAACTATGGCATCGGCATGATCCATCAGCATTTCAAGCTGGTGGATGTGTTCACCGCCACGGAGAACATCGTTCTGGGTCTGGAGGGCAAGCTGGACTTGGCCGAGGCCGGCAAGAAAGTCAAGGAGATCTGCGATAAGTACGGCTTTGACATCGACCCCAATCAGAAGATCTACGATATGTCCGTTTCCCAGAAGCAGACGGTGGAGATCGTCAAGGTACTGTTCCGGGGCGCGGATATTCTGATTCTGGACGAGCCTACCGCCGTCCTGACGCCGCAAGAGACGGACAAGCTGTTCCAGATCATGCGGAACATGAAGGCGGACGGTAAGTCCCTCATCATCATCACCCACAAGCTCCACGAGGTGCTGGACGTCTCCGACCGGGTGGCGGTGCTCCGCAAGGGCGAATATATCGGTGACGTGGCCACCAAGGACGCCGACCAGCAGTCCCTGACGGATATGATGGTGGGCCACAGCGTCAGCCTGAACATCGACCGGCCTGACCCGGTGAACGTAACGCCCCGTCTGGTGCTGGACGGCTTGACTGTGTTCGACGAGCTGGGCGTCAAGCGTCTGGACAACGTGAGCTTTACCGTCAACGCCGGTGAGGTGCTGGGCGTGGCCGGTGTGGCCGGCAGCGGCCAGCGGGAGCTTCTGGAATCCATTGCGGGCCTCTACCCCATCGCCTCCGGCAGCGTGACCTATTACGATCCCGCCGACGGCAAAACGAAAAATCTGGTGGGCATGGACCCCATGGACATCCGCAAGAGCGGCATTGCCATGTCCTTCGTCCCGGAGGACCGGCTGGGCATGGGTCTGGTCGGCTCCATGGGCATGACCGGCAACATGATGCTTCGCTCCTGGCGGAAGGGTCACGGTGTTTTCCTGAACCGGAAGGACCCGGAGGATCTGGCCCAGCGCATCTGGCAGGAGCTGGAGGTCGTGACCCCCAGCACCAGCTTCCCGGTGCGCCGGATGTCCGGCGGCAACGTTCAGAAGGTGCTGGTAGGCCGTGAGATCGCGCAGGCCCCCGCCGTTCTGATGACGGCCTACGCCGTCCGTGGTCTGGATATCAACACATCCTACACCATTTACAATCTGCTGACGGAGCAAAAGATGAAGGGCATCGCCGTGATGTATGTGGGTGAGGATCTGGACGTGCTGCTGGAGCTGTGCGACCGGATCGTGGTCCTCTGCGGCGGTCAGGTGTCCGGCGTGGTGGACGCCCGCACTGCCGACAAGCGGCAGATCGGTGCGCTGATGACCCGCATGGAGGGAGGCAAGACAGATGAATAAAAAGCAATCTCTGTTCCACATCGCCAAGCGGGACACCCTGCCCTGGTACAAGAGCTTCGCCATCCGGGGCTGTGCCATTCTGCTGGCTCTGGTGGTCTGCGCGGTGGTCACTATGCTGCTGACCGGCGAAAACCCTGTCAATATTTTTGCCACGATCTTCAAAGGTGCCTTCGGCTCCGCCCGAAAGTCCTGGGTCACCTTCCAGAATCTGGCGGTCCTGCTGGGTATTTCTCTGGCGGTGACGCCCGCCTTCAAAATGCGCTTTTGGAACATCGGCGCCGAGGGTCAGGTGCTCATTGGCTGTCTGGCTACGGCTGCCTGCATGATCTGCTTGGCTGACAAGCTCCCCAACGCAGTGCTGATCCTGGTCTCTCTGGCCGCGGCACTGGCTGCGGGCGCTCTCTGGGGCTTCCTCCCCGCCTTCTTCAAGGCCAAGTGGAACACCAATGAAACGCTGTTCACCCTGATGATGAACTATATCGCCACCCAGCTTGCAGCCTTCTTCATCATCGTGTGGGAGGTCCCCAAGGGTGCCGGTAAGATCGGCATCATCAATCAGGGCACGGAGGCTGGCTGGCTGCCGGTGGTCGGCGGCCAGAAATACCTGCTGGTGATCCTTGTGGTGGCGGTGCTCACCGTATTCATGTACATCTACCTCAATTACAGCAAGCACGGCTATGAGATTGCTGTGGTAGGCGAAAGCCAGCGGACCGCCAGCTACGCGGGCATCAAGGTGGAGCGGGTCATCGTCCGCACCATGGTGCTTTCCGGCGCGGTGTGCGGCCTCATGGGGCTGCTGCTCACCGCCGGTACGGACCATACCCTCACCACCACCATTGTGGGCGGCCGTGGCTTCACCGCCGTCATGGTATCGTGGATGGCGAAATTCAACCCCATCATCATGATCTTCACCAGCCTGCTGCTGGTGGTGCTGGGCCGGGGCGCCAGCGAGATCTCCAGTACCTTCGGCCTGAATCAGTCCTTCTCGGACATTCTCACCGGCATTATCCTGTTTTTCATCATCGGCAGCGAGTTTTTCATCACCTATCAGGTCAGCCTGCGCAAGAGCGGAAAGAAGGAGGCATAAGCTATGTTTTTTGATTTTGCATCGTTCCTTCCCCGGGCCGTGATGCAGGGCATCCCCCTGCTGTACGGCAGCACCGGCGAGATCCTGACGGAGAAATCCGGCAACCTGAACTTAGGTATCCCCGGCATCATGTATGTGGGCGGCATCTGCGGCGTCATCGGTGCGTTCTTCTACGAGCAGTCCACCCCTGCGGCCTCTATGAACGGCCTTCTGGCCGTTGGAATCCCTATGCTGTGCTCCCTGCTGGGCTCTCTGCTGATGGGTCTGCTGTACTGCCTGCTGACGGTGACCCTCCGGGCCAACCAGAACGTGACCGGCCTTGCCATGACCACCTTCGGCGTGGGCATCGGCAACTTCTTCGGTGGCTCTCTCATCAAGCTGACGGGCAGCGAGGTCCCCTCCATCGCCCTTTCCGCCACCAGCGCCTATTTCAGCAAATCCCTCCCCTTCGCCGCCAAATGCGGCTGGTTTGGTCAGATATTCCTGTCCTATGGATTCCTGGCGTATCTTGCCATCCTGCTGGCGCTGCTGGCCTCCTACTTCCTCAAGCACACCCGTCCCGGACTGCATCTCCGGGCCGTGGGCGAGAGCGCGTCCACGGCGGATGCCGCCGGCATCAACGTCACTAAGTACAAGTATCTGGCTACCTGCATCGGCAGTATGATCGCGGGTCTCGGCGGATTGTACTATGTGATGGACTACGCCTGCGGCGTCTGGTCCAACAACGCCTTCGGCGACCGCGGCTGGCTGGCCATCGCACTGGTGATCTTCACCATCTGGCGGCCCAACGTCAGCGTGCTGGCTTCCATCCTGTTCGGCGGATTTTACATTCTGTATCTCTACATTCCCACCGGCACCAACCTGGCCATCAAGGAGCTTTACAAGATGCTCCCCTATGTGGTGACGCTGGCGGTGCTCATCATCGTTTCCCTGCGGAAAAAGCGGGAGGATCAGCCCCCCGCCTCTCTGGGTCTCAGCTTCTTCCGGGAAGAACGCTGACCAAACCTACACCGGCTCTCCGCTTTCGGAGGGCCGGTTTTTTCGTTGGCAGCCGAACAGATAAACCAAGCCCGGCCTCCGGAATATTCCGAAAGCCGGGCTTTTGGGATCTTTGGCTATTATTTGACTACCACATTTTCGTGACCCAGTGTCTCCTGAGCTTCCTGCACCAGCGCCGGATGCAGCAGCGCCTGAGTGGCGTAGACCTTTCGGGTGTCCGCCATGACCATTTTCACCACGCTTTTGCCGGGGAACATCTGGAACACCAGCTTCATGTGGCGGATGGCGGGATCGTCGATGCTGGGGAATTTCAGGAACAGGGTCTCCCCCGCTGCCGTTTTCTGCTTGGGCTGGGGTTCCGGAATGCCGCCCTCCACCGTGGACAGAGGGTAAATGGAGTCGCACATGATCTGGGGGGCCTTTTCGTCCCGGACGGACAGCCGTCCCTTTACCACCACTGCCTGATTTTCCTTCATGTAAGCGCCGCAGGTCTCCAGCACCCGGCTGAAGCACAGCAGTTCCATGGAGGCGGTGTCATCCTCCACCATGACGTAGGCCATGAGGCTGTTGTTCTTGGTGGTTTTCGTTTTGCTGGAGGTAATGACCCCGGCGATGGTGACCCGCTGGCCGTCGGCAAAGCGCTCCGGACCGTTTTCCCGGGAAAAGTCCTCGATAATTGAAACGATGGTGGGAGCGTGGAGCTTCCGCACAGCGTCCCGATAATGGTCCATAGGGTGACCGGAGAGGTACAGTCCAGTGGTGGCCTTCTCCATGGTCATCAATTCCTCCGGTGTATACTCCGGAATATCAGGCAAGGGAATTTCCTTTACGGAGTTTGATTTTTCATCATTGTCGGCGGCCATGGAGAAGAAGTCCATCTGTCCCTCCACGTTTTCCCGCTGCTGGGCTGCCACGGAGTCCATCACCGACTCATAAACCTTGATAAGCTGGGAACGTCTGGCACCCATGGAGTCAAAGGCACCGGAACGGATCAGGTTTTCCACCGCCCGCTTGTTCATTTCGCTGCCGTTCATGCGGCTGCAAAAATCGTACAGGGATGTAAAGTCGCCACCGGTCTCCCGCTCCCGCATCACCGCCTGGATAAAGCCCCGGCCGATGTTCTTGATGGCCACCAATCCGAACCGGATGCCTCCCTCCTCCACCGTGAACCGGTCGGCGGAGCGGTTGATGTCCGGCGGCAGCAGGGCGATGCCGCATTCCCGGCACTCACCGATGTAGCCGGAAACCTTGTCGGAGTTATCCAGCACACTGGTCAGCAGCGCTGCCATGTACTCCCGTGGGAAATGGCATTTGAAGTACGCTGTCTGATAGGCCACCACCGCATAGGAAACGGCGTGGGCCTTATTGAATGCGTAATTGGCGAAGGCGAAGATCTCATCGTAGATCTTTTCGGCTGCGGCGGGATCGATGCCATTGGCCACACAGCCCTTGATGTTGCGGGCGGGATCGCCGTGGAGAAACGCCTCACGCTCCTTAGCCACGTCCTTGGCCTTCTTCTTGCTCATGGCACGGCGGAGCATATCCGCCTGTCCCAGCGTGTACCCGGCAAGCTGCTGGAAGATCTGGATGACCTGCTCCTGGTAGACGATACAGCCGTAGGTGATGGACAGGATCGGCTCCAGCTCCGGGATGATATAGCTGACCTTGCTGGGGTCATGCTTACAGGCGATGAACTTGGGGATAGAATCCATGGGGCCGGGACGGTACAGGGCGATGATGGCGGTGATGTCCTCAATGCTCTGGGGCTTCAGACCTACGCAGACGCCGGTCATGCCGGTGGATTCCATCTGGAACACACCGTTGGTTTTGCCGTCGGAGAGCATTTTGTAGGTCTCCGGGTCCCCCTCCGGGATGTCATCTAAGGTGAAGTCCGGCTGCCGGGTCTGCACCATTTTCACGGCGTCGTCCAGCACCGTCAGGTTCCGCAGGCCCAAGAAGTCCATTTTCAGCAGGCCCAATTCTTCCAGTGTGGTCATGATGTACTGGCAGACCACGGATTCGTCGTTTTTCGCCAGCGGCACATACTCGTACACCGGCTTCCGGGTGATGACCACGCCGGCAGCGTGGGTGGAGGCGTGGCGGGGCATCCCCTCCAGCGCTCTGGCGGTGTCGATAAGCTTTTTTACCTGCTCGTCGGCCTCATAGAGGTCGCTGAGCTGCTTGCTGAGCCGCAGTGCGTCATTCAGGGTGATGTGCAGGGTATTTGGTACCAGCTTGGCGATGACGTCCACATCGGCGTAGGGCATATTCAGCACCCGGCCCACATCCCGGATGACGCCCCGGGCGGCCATGGTGCCGAAGGTGACGATCTGGGCCACGTGGTCGTCGCCGTACTTGCGGCGGACGTAGTCCACCACCTCGCCCCGGCGGGTATCGCCGAAATCCATGTCGATATCCGGCATACTCACCCGCTCCGGGTTCAGGAACCGCTCAAAGTACAAACTGTACTTCATGGGGTCAATATCCGTGATACTGAGGCAGTAGCTGACCATGGACCCCGCCGCGCTGCCGCGGCCCGGTCCCACCGGGATACCCACGCTTTTGGCGTAGCGCACGAAGTCGGACACGATGAGGAAATAGTCGGTAAAGCCCATTTTCTCGATCATGTCCTGCTCGTATTTCAACTGGCCCCGGTATTTGTCATCATCGCCGTACCGGGCCTTGTAGCCCTCGTCGCACAGCTTTTTCAGATAGGAAAAGCTGTCATACCCCTCCGGCAGCTTGAATTCCGGCAGGTGGTACTTGCCGAAGGTAAATTCAAGGTTGCACATCTCCGTGATCTTCTGGGTGTTTTCCAGTGCGCCCTCGTAGCCCTCGAACAGCGCCGCCATCTCTGCTTCGCTGCGGAGGTAGAAGTTCTGAGGCTCGTAGCGCATCCGGTTTTCATCGTCCACCGTTTTGCCGGTCTGGATGCACAGCAGGATGTCATGGGCCTCGGCGTCCTCCTTCCGGAGGTAGTGGGCGTCGTTAGTACAGACCATGGGGATGCCGGTCTCCTGATGGATTTTCAGGATGGACTGGTTCACCAGCTTCTGATCCCGGATGCCGTGATCCTGCAATTCCAGATAGAACCTCTCCGGGCCGAACAGCTCCGCCATTTCCAGCGCATAGGCCTTGGCGCTGTCATATTCCCCGTTCCGCAGGCGACGGGGAATCTCGCCGGCCAGACACGCCGACAGGGCAATCAGCCCTTTGGAGTGCGTCCGCAGAAGTTCCTGATCGATGCGGGGCTTTACATAGAAGCCCTCCGTCCACGCAAGAGACACCATGTAGGAGAGGTTGCGGTAGCCCTCCTCGTTTTCGCACAGCAGCACCAGATGGCGGCTCTCGCTGTCGAATTCGTGGACTTTATCGAACCGGGTGCGGCCCTGAGGGGCCACATAGACCTCGCAGCCGATGATGGGCTTCACGCCCTCCGCCTTGCAAGCCCGATAGAAGTCGATGACGCCGTACATAACACCGTGGTCCGTGATGGCACAGGCGGTCTGGCCCATAGACTTCACCACCCCCGGCAGCTCCTTGATCTTGCAGAAGCCGTCCAGCAGGCTGAACTCAGTATGCACGTGCAGATGGGTGAAGGCCATAGGCCACCTCCTGTTTTCTTTCTCAAACAATCGCTAAAGTTGTTGTAATTTCAATCTGTGTAAAGTTGATTTACTATATATCTTTTGCGTGGATTTAATCGCAGTCATCCAGCGTTTTTCCGCAGTCCGGGCAGAAATGGGGCAGACTGGACGGCATCCGGCCGCCGGCCATCAGGGAGGCCCCGCAGTAGGGACAGCGTAGCTTCGAAAAGGCGGTCAGAAGGCTTCCGGCCATGATCAGGATTCCAACACCTGCCGCGATCCAAAGGAATACCGACACATCGTTTCCCCGCCACTGATAGGATTCGCCGATCAGATAAATCACAGCCATCAGGCCAAGACCACCGAAAAAGAAACCATTGCACACTTTTAAAAGCTTATGCGGTCCCATAGGTGCTTTCTTTTGCATGTCTATCCCTCAGCTTTGTAAAGTGAATTTATTTTACAGCGATTGTCGCTCTGCCAGCATCTGCTCCACGATCTCAACCGCCGTGGCGATCATAATGTCACAGTGGCCAGTAAGCCCCAGAGCCTTGGCTGCGGGGGTGGTATCGTCCGGGACAAACTTCTTTTGCAGAAGATCCGCGCACCGCAGGGCGTCAAACCGCTCCGCGAACCGCTTTTACAGCTCCTTGGCCTGTCCCACAGACCGCTTTTTGGAGCCGATCACATCCGCCGGGTCAGCTGGGGTCAGCAGATCCAGCACCATGACGGCGCCGGTCACAGCGCCGCATAGCTCGCCGGTGCCCGCGCCCGCACCGAAGCCGCCGCCCAAGGTCAGGCATTGCGTCTCCGTCAGTCCGATCACATCCTGAAAAGCCGCCAGAACGCTCTGGCAGCAGTTGAAGCCTTTCTTGTGGTAATCAACCGCTTGTTCACACCGATCCATAGTTTGCTCTCTCTTTCTTTTTTAAAATCGTATTATTCAGACAGGTCTCTGGATAGCTCCAGCAGCTTCCGCAGCCGGTGATTCAGACAGGACTTGCTCACCGGCGGGTCAAACTCCGCCGCCAGCTCGGACAGGCTCAGCTCCGGGTATTCCAGCCGCAGCGCCGCCGTTTCCTGGAGCTTGTCCGGCAGCTGCTCCAGCAGCTCCGCCGCTTGCAGGCGGCGGATGGCCTCCATCTGCTCCTGTGCCGCCTCCACCGCCTTATCCAGATTGGCGCTGTCGCAGTTCAGGCGGCGGTTCACGCTATTCCGCAGGTCCTTTTCCAGCTTGGCGGACATCACGTTCATGGCTGCCACGGGTGCGCCGATCAGCGTCAGAAAGTCCTCGATCTGGTCGCTCTGCTTGAAATAGGTGATGAGGCTGCCGCCCCGGCTGAGACTTTTGGGCGGATAGCCGCACTCCTGAAGCAACGAATTTAACTCCCGGCTCACCTGCAAATGGGAGGTAGTCAGTTCCAGATGGTAGCGCTTTTGGGGGTCCGTGATGCTGCCCCCGGCAAAAAAGGCTCCCCGCAGGAACGCCGCCCGGTCGCAGGTCTCCTCCACCATACCGAAATTGATGTGGAGCACCAGATTTTGCTGGGGATCAAACCCCAGCAGATTGATGATATGGTCCAGCTTTTTTTGATCCGTGATCTGGAAGATCCGCTTGCCCTCCTCCTGCTCCGGCTCCGGCTGGCGGTCGAATTGCAGGTTGAAGGCCCGGCGGAACAGTTTGGGGAGCCGGGCGGCAAAATGGGGGTTCTCCGTGATGATGCGGACCTCCGTGGCACTGAAGGTATTGCAAAACAGCAAAATTCCGTAGGCCTCCGCCCGGGCACAGCACAACTTCTGTACCGGCAGGCGGCATAGCTCGTTTTTCGTATCGTAGGAAAAGGACATGCGTCCTCCTTTCTTAGGCGGTCACCGGTTCATATCCCGGTGATTTTCCCGGACCCGGTATCCAAGGTTCCGAATGTCCTCCGCCAGGGCGTGGGTCATGGCTACGGAGCGGTGGCGGCCGCCGGTGCAGCCCACCGCGATGACCAGCTCCGTTTTGCCCTCCTCGGCGTACAGCGGGAGGGAAAATGTCAGCAGGTCCCGGAGCTTTTCCATAAAATCATGGGTCTGGCGGAAAGAAAACACATAATCCGCCACCGGCTGATCCAGACCGGTCTTTTCCCGCAGCTCCGGGATGTAAAAAGGGTTCGGCATACAGCGCACATCGAACACCAGATCGGCCTCCATCGGCAGGCCGTATTTGAAGCCGAAGGAGGTGATGGTGACGCTCATACCGCCCTTTTCCGTAGTATCGCTGCCGAAATGCCGCAGCAGCTCACCCCGGAGCTGGGCTGTGGAAAGATGGGTGGTGTCGATGACCACATCCGCACGCTGGCGCAGAGGTTCCATCATCTCCTGCTCGGTCCGCACCGCCTTTTCCAGAGAATCCGCCTGCTGCATCAGAGGATGACGGCGGCGGGTCTCCTTGTAGCGCTTGATGATGGTCTCCGGCTCCGCCTCCAAAAACAGCAGGCTGCAGGCTCCGCTGCTGTGCTTCAGCACGTCCAGCACATCGAACAGCTCTGTGGGGCTGTTGGCGGTGCGGACATCATACACCAGCGCCACCTTGTCATAGCGCTGGCTGCCACCGGCGCAGAACTCCGCAAATTTCAGGATCATGGCCGCCGGCATATTATCCACAATGTAAAAGCCCATATCCTCTAAAAAAGAGGCGGCCCGGCTCTTTCCTGCACCGGAAAGGCCGGAAATGATCAGGATCTCCATGTATTCACCCGCTTATTTAACGATTTTGACCTCCGGTTCCAGCGTGACGCCGGTTTCCTCCAGTACCCGCTGCTGCACCTGACGGATCAGTTCCGCCATGTCTGCGAAGGTTGCACCGCCCCGGTTGATGAGGAAGCCCGCGTGTTTTTCCGAAACCTGCGCGCCCCCCACCGTCAGTCCTTTCAGACCGCATTGGTCGATGAGCGTCCCGGCAAAGTGGCCCTCCGGCCGCTTGAAGGTACTGCCCGCGCTGGGCCATTCCAAGGGCTGGCTGGCCTTGCGCTTTGCCATCAGCTCCCGCATGGCTGCCCGGATGGTCTCCGGATCGCCGGGCGTCAGTTCAAATTCTGCGTACAGCACCACCGCCTCCGGATGCTCCGTCAGCAGACTGCGCCGGTAACTCAAATTCAGTTCCTCGCAGGAAAGCGTCCGGATGCCCTCCTCCGGGAACAGCACCGCCGCGGATCGGAGCACCTGCTTCATCTCGCCGCCGTAGGCCCCGGCGTTCATGCAAACGCCGCCGCCCACCGTGCCGGGGATGCCGTGGGCAAATTCCAGCCCCGTCAGCCCCGATTTGCAGGCGAGATCCGCCGTCCGGGCCAGCGTAGCACCGGCATCCGCCAGGACGGTGTTCCCGCTTCCCCGCTCCAGCCGGTTCAGGTTGGCAGAGGTGTCGATCACCAGCCGGTCCAGTCCCTCATCCGGGACCAGAAGATTGGAGCCGTTGCCAATGACCAGCGGATTTGCGCCGTAATCTTTTGCAAAGCTCATCAGCAGCACCAGCTGCTCCCGGCTGGAAGGAAATGCCATCCGCTTTGCCGGACCGCCGATGCGGAAGGTGGTGTGCCGGCTCATAGGCTCGTCTTGGAGCACTTCCAGATCCGGCAGATACTGTTCGATAGCCTTATCAAATTCAATCGTCCAGTCCATAGTGGACCTCCTTACATCCAATCGCCGTTATTTTCCCTGATTGGCCGATTTGCTGCCCAGATCTGCATGCAGATCCACTTTTCTGGCCAACTCCTCCGCGGCATTGTATCCATACCGGCGGTGACGGTTGTTCATGGCCGCCACCTCTACGATGCTGGCCAGATTTCGGCCGGGCCGGATGGGCAGCGTCACGCAGGGCACCTGTTTGCCCAGAATGTCGATAAACCGATCCTCGATTCCCAGACGGTCATAGGCCTTGGAGCTGTCCCAAGGCTCAAATTCCACCACCAGGTCGATCTGGGACTCCGGCATGACCGCCCGCATACCGAACAGCTGCTGAACGTCGATGACGCCGATGCCGCGCAGTTCGATGTAGTTGCGGATGACCTCCGGCGCCGTGCCGATCAACTGGTCGGCCACAAGGCGAATCTCAACGGCGTCATCCGCCACCAGACGGTGACCGCGCATGATCAGTTCGATGGCGGATTCGCTCTTGCCGACGCCGGAATCACCGGTGATCATAACGCCTTCGCCGTAAATGTCCAGCAAAACGCCGTGCCGGGTGATGCAGGGAGCCAGCTGTTTGCTGAGATATTCCATGGTATGGCTGGTGAAGTCCGCAGTCCGCTCGGTTGTCCGCAGCAGCGTCCGTCCGTGGTTCCGGGCGCATTGCAGGCACTCTGCGGGACATTCCATATTCCGGGCCAGGACCAGCGCCGGAATGGTGTAGGAAAACAGGTCATCAAAAACCTTGGTCCGCCGGTTCTCGCTCATTTTCATGATATAGGTCAGCTCCGCCTTGCCCATGACTTGAATCCGGCGGGCGTCGAAATAGTCGAACAGGCCCAGAATCTGCAGATCCGGCCGGTTGACGTTGGTAGATTCTACCTTGTCCGTTTCATAGGTATCTCCATGGTTCAGAATTTCCAGTCCGAAATGCTCCACATATTGTGCCAGGCTGGTGCCTTTTTCACTCATCGTATTCCACCCTTTCATCATGTGCCCGCCGCTGCTCCGGCGTCCAAATGCACACACGGTCCAGCGGCCAGAAAATCAATTTATTCGTTCTTTCTCATTATATATGATTTTCCACATAGGCGCAAGACTTTCACCGTTTTCAGG
>ENA-UEQX01000839-UEQX01000839.1-human-gut-metagenome-genome-assembly--contig:-NODE-839-length-19910-cov-5.953865_pt1 | contig 19910 bp, 11 predicted proteins | sample MGYA00242952_ERZ507952 | MGnify/ENA primary metagenome ERZ507952 (study PRJEB26167, sample SAMN06115425) | human gut metagenome | host: Homo sapiens | place: China:Sichuan | collected 2015-04-07... | reverse complement strand
AGAGGATATCGCAAAACTGGCACGTGAGCATAACGATGCGAACGTGTTATCAATGCCCGGTCGTTTTATCAGCAAGGAAGAGGCTAAGAAAATCGTTGAGATATTCTTGGATACACCTTTTGAGGGTGGTCGCCACCAACGTCGTATAGACAAGATCCCTTTGTAGAGTCCGCGAAAAAGTCACTTTATAAAATAAAGAAGGCTCTCCCATGGTTCGCTTACCATTCGGAGAGCCTTTTCGTATCACCGTTTAAACGGCAACGTACATATAATAGATGACGGATGCCAAATTTGAAGACTTTCTACTATTAAACATTCGATCTCGCTTTTTGTTCTTTCCATTTAGTTAAAAATGTACGGGCTACCGTCGGGAATAACTCCAGCAACAGTATTTCTTTCTCATTCTCAGCCAATAACACATCCAAATCCTCCAATACAGGATTCTCTTGCATCACGTAATGGGAACCGTCGTAAGGCACCTCATTTTGTACGCCGGCGATTTTCAACCGGAACGCCGGATCTACCGGAATCGGCGTCTTGCCATACTCTCCTTTTACCAAGGCGATAAACTGGTTGGAAGGATTACTATACATCGGGCGACCTTTCTGCTCATCCAGCGCACAGGAAACCGCTTGCGCCCCGATAATCTGGCTCGTAGGCGTCACCAACGGAGGCAAGCCGGCATCCATCCGTACTTGCGGAATGAGCGACATCGCCTTCTCCAACAAGTCGATCTGCCCCAATTGCTTCAACTGGGCAACCATATTTGTGTACATACCTCCCGGGATCTGCGCTTTTTTCACCAACTCGTTCGGCTCGGGGAAATCAAAATACTCCTCGATCGCACGGCAATAAAGCAGCAAATCGTCCTCCTTATCTTTCCGAGCGGCCTCGATGGCATCGTTGAAGAAGCGGTCGATCTCGGAGGGGAAACTATCCTCTACGGGATTAAAGGGCCTCGGGAATTTCTTCGCGGTATCGAACGAGGAAAGTTCCTTGCGGATCGTCAATAACTCCTTGTTGATCTTAGCGATCGCATCCATATCAAGATCCAGCTCGATACCCAATTTCTTGCAAAAGATATAGACCAGTTCCACGGCGGGAGCGGCTGGTCCTCCAGCGAAGTTCCATATATTCGTATCAACGATATCCACCCCATTGATAATGGCGGATACGACCGACGCCAATCCGTAACCGGGCGTACAATGCGTATGGAAATCCACCGGTACTTTCAAGCTCTTCTTGAACAATCGCACCAATTCCGCCGTACGAGCCGGAGGTATCAAACCACTCATATCCTTCAGGGTGATCATATCTGCGCCCAGCGACTCCAGTTGAAGGGCCTTGTTTAAGAAATACTCATTCGTAAAAACAGGCTTATGCAAGGGCCGTCCATGCAAGGCGGCTTTTATACGTTCTACCGGGGAATGGTGAGGATCTATCGTATAACAGATGGCACAGTCGGCCTTTCCCCCGAATTTCTTTACATAACGGATCGTGGATTTCACGTTATCCACGTCGTTCAAAGCATCGAAAATACGCATGATATCGATACCGGAACGAATCGAGTTCCGGCAAAAGCCTTCTATAATCTCGTCGGGATAAGGATTATAACCGAATAAATTACGCCCACGGGAAAGAGCGGATAGCTTTGAGGAATTACCTATTTCCGCTTTGATGATCTCTAAACGATCCCACGGATTCTCACCTAAATAACGCATCACGGAATCGGGAACCGCCCCACCCCATACTTCCATGGCGTAAAAGCCTGCGTCTTTGTAGTAAGGAAGTACACGGTCTATTTGCGCTTGAGACATTCTTGTAGCGAATGCCGATTGCTGACCATCGCGAAGAGTCAAATCACGAATCAATAATTTACGTATCATACCAAATTTGTTTAGATCGTTTTAGTCAATATTCTGATTATATAACAGGATCTAAACAAATTTGATAAAGATTACGGGGTTAATAATAACCAATTTTTCTAAAACCTCAGTCTTTTACTTCCACAACGATCATTACGGGAAAGTGGTCGGAAGGAGTGCGGGCCTCGTATTTGCTCAATGACACCTCTTTCGGGAAATTACCGTTTTGCTCCTTCTGGGCGCTTTCTTTCACCTCGGAGCGATAGGTATCCGTTAAGATTCCATACTTCTTCACCTCAAATTCTTTCGTAAGAAAAAGGTGGTCGATACGGCTATCGGTCTTACGGTCCGGATGGAAACCGTTGAAGGTACCATTCGGGGCATAGCGGAAATCTGCGATCTCATAAGAGTCACGCATGATACCGGAACCATCTAACAACTTATACGACTCACTTGTTTGATCAACATTGAAATCTCCGGTCAGGATAGCGGGAAGTCTCTTCGGGAATTCCTTGATCTTCTTCAAGATCAACTTAGCGCTCTCGGCACGTGCTTGTACGCCTACATGGTCCATATGAAGGTTGAAGAACAAGAAAGTGAAGCCGGTCTGTTTGTCCCGAAACTCGCCCCACGTACAGATACGGGGCAGAACGGCGTCCCAGCCTTTATTCGGACGGTCGGTGATCTCGGATAGCCAGAAATCGCCATGCTCCAAGACCTCGAACTTATCCGTGCGGTAAAAGATAGCCGAATGCTCTCCCGCCTGCTTACCATCGTCACGTCCCACGCCGATATAATCGTATCCGGGCATGGCTTGCCTCAAGTCCTGCAATTGCGGATATTTGCCCTCTTGGGTTCCAAAGATATCGAACCCGTGAAACTGTACGATCTGGGCGATGTAGGGATAGCGTTGTCCCCAGCCATTACCGTTCGTGGAATCGCTGCCGTTGGCGTTACGCAAATTATAGGTGGCAACTACCATTGTCTCCGCCTGTAACGTCATCAAGGCGCAAAGGATAAAAGCGAAAGTATAAAAGAATTTCCTCATGGTTTATATATTTAAAATGCGTGACAAAGATAACGTTTATGCCTCAAAAAACACCTCACCTCGGTTTGCCAAATCGGGGTTATCGCTCGAATACTTTCAATAACGCCAGCCTATCCTCCTCCTTTTTCACCCGAAGATAATTCCGGTAACCACTAAAGCCTGCCATAAGTACCAGTTCCATATTAGTCTTGCCTGCATTTGCGGGAGATACCCGCAAGCGGTCGAGAGCCATCAGACGGCAGCGGTTTATCAAGCGACAGAAATTCATGCCATACTCCTTGTTGATAAAAGCCGACAGGTAGCTACGGTTGGTACTTAGCCCGGCGGCGAGGTCAGTGATCCGCAACTTGGGGTCCAGATAAGGTTTCTTCTCACGTAGGTAGCGTTCTAGGCGTTTACGGTCTAGAGCCGGGAGATTGGGAGGCATATCCTCCACTTTCAACGCCTCGGGCTGGACGATGAGATAATTCTTGTCGAGCATGTTATAACAGAGCATCATATAAAACACGAACGTTGGCAACACCCCCAGCCACACGAAATAGGAAGAGGAGAAAGTCTCCATATCGAGCAACAATCCCGCCAGCGGAACGGGTACGCAAGCCAAGATAAAAACTTGCACGGCCGCCAGCCAATCCAAGGAGATACGTTGCGCCTCCGACGAGTAATCTACGATGAACCGCCTGTAACGGTATATGTTCCGGAGGTTTAGCGCCGGGTAAAGCGTATTGTAGATAAAAAACACGAGACTTACCAGTATACCGCCCTCGAACGAGGCCCCCATAAGGAAGACAGGCACCACCCAGTGCCATCGATTCAGCCTCCGCCGCTCGCCGGTATCCGTTATCATGGATACCACCCAGAAAAACATCACCTGATCCAGCATCAACGTCAATAAAAAGACGGGATGGTAATACGAGAAAGCGCACGGGGCGACCGAATAAAGCACCAACCCGAGCCAACCCAGCGACGTCACCAAGTAAGTCAGCGCCAAGAGCGCCCTCAACCGCCTTTCCTGCCCGCCCCTTCCGTACCGGCAGGCGTCCAGCAACATCAATACCATACATACCATGGCGCAGACGATGGGAAGACTGAAAGCGAAAGCCTCCATAAGACCAAGGCTCATCATGCCGTGCCTCCTTCCTCCTTGGGCTCCCGCTTCCCGGCGGCCGCTTCCCGCTCGGCGACGACGGCACGGGAATAGGTACGGAAATCCTTGAAACCTACCTGCCCGATCAGCGAGCTCACGCTCTTGCCTTGGTTGGCGGGATGCGAGCGGAGCCTATCCAACTCCCTCAAGCGGAAACGGTTCAGGTAACGATTGAAGTTCATGCTATACGTCTGGTTGATAAAGGCAGATAGCACCGTGCGGTTCACGTCCAAGTCCTCCACCAGATCAGTCATCTTATAACCCGGCCTCAAAAAAGGCTTGTGTTCCCGGAAAAAACGCTCGAAACGTCTCTGGGTCAATTTCCCGGAATGGCTACGGCGGAGGCGCACGTCTCCCGCATCCGTTTCCCCGGAGGAAGAAGGCGGGGATTCACGGCGCAAGACGTAGAGGCAGTATTCCCGCCGTATGACATGGTACGATAGCAAAACGTGTTGGAGGGCGATGCCGCAAGACACGACTGCCGTCCAAAGGGAATAGTAGAACCGGCTCCGTGGTATGAACGTAGGCAGGACCGATGAGAGCAGCGAGGCGATGGACACACCTACCAAGAAGATCACCCAGCCCGCCGGCCCGCGAACCAGCGTATCCTTCCCTCTCGCCCTCTTATAATAAGATACCAGCAGCGCCAGCGTAAGGATATAATACAAGAGGCCAAAAACAACCCTCAGCAGGGGCTTGAGGGTAAAAAAGCGGGTATACCACTCGTACCCTGCGGGAATCACCTCCGCTTTCCCCCTCACGATCTCCAGCCGCACGTCGAAAGGCACGAAGCACGACCAGACCAACATCGCCAGCGCCAGCAGCCCGGGTACGAGATAATGGAGAGGCGGGAATTCCTCCGGCTCGCCCAGCCTCGTGAGGAAACGGACGATCCGGTAGAAGAAGATAGACGGCAAGACGAAACAAAGCAGGCAAACCACGTTGAGCCGGACAAACAACGAGGGATAAAACTGATAGCAAAACGTGACCAACCACCCGGTAGCCGAGACAGATAGGTAAACCAGCAATATCCTCTTCAAGTCACGCTCCTCCCGAGACAGGCAATCCTGCAAGGAAAGCCCCACCACCATCCCGCAAGACACGGCGGAATAGACGGGTACCAATACCATGATAGAGATCATATAAACAGTCAGGATATCCATGCCCCAAATATATCGCTTTTTTATCAAGGCCTGCCGCTTTTTGATAGAAAAGAGACATTTTTACCTTTTTGCGCGTGAATTACGATCTGTCCTATCAATAAAATCAGCTAATTACGATTTGTCCTAATAGATTCGGACGGATTGTCATGCGGGAAACCCGCTCCCTCCCATATCTTAGCGGCAACTAAAATACGAACATCATGAAAGAACAAATCATCCTAACAACAGGCGTCTTACTATTCCTTTCGCTCGTATCGGCATGGGGGCAAGGGACAAGCACAATAGATATAGATCTTAGTGACGATAGCCATAAAGGGGGAATTACCATTAGTCAAGACAATAGCGTATATCGTATTCACGGTACGTATGATGTCCAAAAACAAGGATTGCCATCACAAGAAACCGGATACGGCACAACAGATCAGAATAAATCGAAAGCCGTTATTGTGGTCGCCAGTGGCATACAGGTAAAGATCACGCTGGAGAATGTAAACATCGAGAATCTCCAAGAAGACGAACCTTATTGCGCCTTATACGCCGATGGAGCCAAGAAAGTAGAATTGACCCTAGCCGGAGATAACAGCTTAGCAGGTGGCCATGACCTACCCGCCATTTGCGCGCCTACAGGCGATGGTACCGAGCTTATAATAAAAGGTAAAGGAAAACTAACGGTCAAAGGAGGAAATGAAGCCGCCGGAATAGGCTCACGATACAGTAAAGATGCGAAAGGAACCATCACGATCGAGAACGGTACCATCATTGCCCATGGGAAAGGATATGGAGCCGGTATCGGAACAAGTGCTAATTCCAATGGTGGAACCGTCCGGATCAAAGACGGGAATATCACCGCCACAGGGGGTGATTCCGGGCCGGGTATCGGGGTATCGGGGACTCCCGCTCATGCTAATCCACCCATAACTTCCGGAACGATAGAGATCAGCGGGGGAATCGTAAATGCCACCGGATATAACGGTATGGGCGCAGGGGAAGGAAAGGTAGGGGAAACAGTCACGATAAGCGGGGGGATCATCTCCGCTATAACGAATAAAGATGGAGGCAAAGCTATAAACGCGTCATCTTATGTCCTCCCCTCCGGTCAGAATAGCGCTATCATATTTCTAAAGGAATATAATTATAGTAGCATTGAGGGTAGCATCAAGGGTAGCATGATAGATGGCAACAACGTCGACATTACCCACTATACCATCGACCGGGATTACGAGATACCGCCCGGCTATACACTCCATATAAGAAGGAAACAGACATTGACGATCGCCGATGGCGTAACCCTCACCAATGAAGGGACGATCAGCAATGAAGATAGTGGAACCATCGACGGCAACGGAACGATAGAGAACAATGAGGATCTCAAGAGTGACAATACCAATATCAAGGTTCAGCTTAATGGTCAGAAGATAAAGTACAAAGTGAACTTTCAAACCAATTATCCCATCGACGACGGCACTAATAGCACAGAATACCTATCAGAAACTGACGCATTAAGGCCAGGTGAGCTCACCTATACATATTACACCCTAGTAGAAGGCTGGTACGACGATAGAGAAGGCGGGAATCAAATAACCAAGATCACCGGGCCTATGACCCTCTACGCCCATTGGACAGAGAACCTGATCAAGACCACCGCCTCCCCGGCCACGCTGGAAGGGACGTACGCCACGCCACTGGAGCCGAATGAGCTTTATGACCTGTCCGGGCTCCTCGCTCCCGATACCTACGGCGATAAGTCCGACTATAAGTTCGAAATCGACGGTGCAGCTTATGGCCTGACGGTAAACAATGATAACAAGCTATGCGGTTCCCCCAACAAGGCTACCGCAACATCCGGAGCTAAGATACGCATTGACATCAGCCATGTCAATTGCGAGAAGCCGGAGAGCGTAGACATCCCAATAACGATCCACCCGAGAACACTCACCGTCACCCCGCGGGCCGACCAAATACTGTATAAAGGCGAGGCCCCGAAATATGACACAAGCGGAGAAGCCAAAGGAGAAACAGCAGCCTTCTCCGGGCAACTGGCCATAGACTCCCCAACCAACCTTATCATTCCGGGAGATCTCAAGCTAATAGATAACGACAAGTTCCTAGCGTCCAACTACAAGCTGGAACTCACGCCGGATATCCCATGTACCTATACCGACAAGCTACCGGAAGAGGCCCGTGTAGAACTTGGTGGCGACAAGAAGGGGGAATGGTATGCCGGAGCCGTTATCTTCTCCGCTCCTCCCGGTTTTACCATCAAGCTGAAAGAAGTGGAAGAGACGGGTATACAAACTAAGGCGATTAGCCCGCTAATCGCTTCCGGCGAAGTCTTCGCCGCCTCCTTCACCTTCAGCCAAGAGGGAACCTTCGACGTGACCTACCTGCTCAAGCGTGACGACCCGTATACGCAAGAGTACGAGCATAAGGCCACGGATATCCGCCTCGACCTCAACGCCCCTACCGTAACCGTTTCCACCAATAACCTCGGCTATACGCTCACCGCCACCGATGGCAAGGGCAGCGGCGTAGCTTCCGTCCTCATCGACGGTGCTTCCGTGCAGCTTACCTCCGACCGCTATGACGGTTCCGGAAGCGAGGGCCTCCATACCTACAAGGTGACGGACCATGCGGGACACGAGAGCGCGGGCACGTTCAGCCTTGCCACTCCGTCGCCTCCGGTATACACGGTCGTAATCCCCGAGACCGCAAACGCAACCCTCACCCCCTCTCCCGGTACCTATTACTATGAGGAGGGTGATCAATTCTTCCTCTACATTGAGCTAGACTCGGCCTACAGCCAGTCTACCCCCGTGGTAAAGGCGAACGGCCGGACGATCACCCCCAACCGAGACGGCAGCTACACGATAGCCGTCTACGAAGATATCCGGATCACGATAGAGGATATCATCGTATCCACCGCCCGGATCACCGACAACAAGAGCCGTATCCGCTCCTCCGGCGGCATACTCTACATCAACACCTCCGCCCCGCTCGACGTATCGATAACGACAATGGCCGGAAAGCTGATCCGCCATTCTCCCCTCCCCGCCGGTAGCAACCACTTGTACGGCCTGCCGGCCGGCTTCTACGTCGTGAGGCTATCCAACGGCACGACCGCCAAGGTAGGAATCGCCCGGTGATAAACCAAAACGCCCCGGAAAGAATCGATCCTTCCGGGGCGTTCCTGTATTCCAAGGCTAGCCTAGTCTGAGAACGCAGACATGATCGGACGAGCGATCCACACTTGCGGCTGCGGTACGTCCAACAGGTAGGCGATCGTACCGGCGATATCATATACCATCGTACTCTCCGGGATCTTGAAGCCTTTCTTTACGTTCTTTCCATAGAAAACGATCGGGGTTTGCATCTCGTTCATCGTCTTGCCACCGTGACCGGTCTCGATACCGCCGTGGTCGGCCGTCAGTATAACCACCGTATCATCCATGATACCCGCCTCACGAACGGCGTCCATCACTTGCGTCAAGCAACTGTCCAAATGATTCACCATCGCGAAATACTCCGGGGAGCTCCAACCCTTGCCATGTCCGGTACCATCCGGCTGATCGTATATGATCACACAAAGGTTCGGCTTCTTCTCCTTGATATACTGAACGGCTACCGGGGTACATCCGTTCGGGTTCTCAGTCGACATCGGGGCATGCTTACGGAAGCTCATGGCCAAGGTATCCACCAGATAATTCATGCCTTCCCACTCATAGATATAGCCGATCTCAGCCTCGGGAGCCTTATCCCGGTACAGGCCGAAGATATTCGGGAAACGGTTGTCGCTATTCACGACACGCGAAGGAAGCTCCGGCGTACGAGATCCCCACTCCGTATATCCGTGCAACTCCGGTCCCGCTCCCATAAACATGGAAGCCCAATTACAAGCACTCGACGAAGGCAGGATCGAACGATTCTCTAACGTGGAGGCGCCTTCCGCCATCATCTTACGGAAAGTAGGCATATCCGCCCCATTATTCAAGCAATGGGCGCTCAAGCCGTCGAAACCGATCAAGATTACATGCTTTGGCAGATTCTTCTCTTTCAAAGGCGCTTGCTGAGGTGCCGTATTACAGGCGCTCAGGCAGTATGCGATTACCGCACAACAAATAAATAAGATTTGCTTTTTCATCTTACCGTGTTTTTCTTTTATGATTAATATTGAAGTATCTTAGATTCCGTCAGACAAAGGTACAAAGTTTAACTAAAGTTCAAAAAGATCATTTATCTTTGTGGCTTAATCTAATCTTATTTTCATAAATACGTATGTACAAACATTTCCTAACAAGCGTATTGCTTGTATTTTTCATGCTATCCTGTAGCAAACCTTCCCCTTTTGAGGGAAAGATGCGAGAAAGCGTACAAACCTCCCTAAGCTGGAGAAACGACACGACCGGTATCTGGGAAACAGCCGGCTGGTGGAACTCGGCGAACGTATTGACCGCCACCATTCGCTACGGCGCCGTAACCAAAGATCCGGCCATCCCATCTGTCATAGAGGATGTATTCGAGAAAGCCCGTCATTACCAAGTAGGCGTAGACTCAACCGGTACTCCCCGTTATTGCGACAACTTCATCAATGATTATTACGATGACGAGGGTTGGTGGGCATTGGCATGGATCGAGGCCTCCAAACTGACCGGAGAGAAAAAGTACCTAGATATGGCCGAGATCATATTCGATGATATGACAACTGGCTGGAGCGACGCTTGCGGAGGTGGCATCTTCTGGAAAAAGAACCCTTTGCATTACAAGAACTCCATAGCGAACAACCTGTTCTCCCTGACAGCTATCCGATTATATAAAGCGACCCAAAATCCGGCGTATCTCGACTGGTTCAAGAAGAACGTGGATTGGTATACGCAAACCGGCATGATCAATACGGACATCTACCAAATCGAGGACGGCACGAAAGACGATTGTACCCCCAACCGCAACGCCCACTACACGTATAACCAAGGCGTAGCCATCGCTGTCTTAGCCGAGATGTATCTCCAAACCAACGATAAATCTTACTTGGAGCTAGCGGAAAAGATCGCCGACGCTACCATTACCACGCAATTGGTAACCGACGAGGGTATACTTCGTGAGATGAAGCCCGAGATCGATGATAGCAACGACGGTGTCCAATTTAAGGGTATCTTCATCCGTCATTTAGCCTTCCTGTATGAAGTGACAAAGAATCCGGCTTATAAAGATTTCATCTTGAAAAACGCAGAATCCATCATCACGAAAGATTATGACCCCACATCCAAAAGCTTCGGTTGTTATTGGTACGGCCCTTTCCACAAGGAAAGCTCGGCAGCAAACGCTTGCGCTTTGGAGTGCGTGATAGAGGCTTATGAGTTAACGAAACAGAGATAATCATATATGTTAAAAACATCGCTGTCCTGTACAAGTATTGACGAGGGGCGATGGCAATAGTGGCGTAAGGCTACAACAGTATCGCCTCTAGCCCTCAAGAGTAGTGGCATGAGGCGATACCAGTATAGGCATTTCTTTTTACCAATAATAGGTCTCCATAATCTCCTTCATTTTAGGGGTATTCGTGTCCTCATCCTTAACATCTTTCCGCAGCTTCAGCATCTCCTCCTTCATTTGCCGGATAATCTTGGCGTATTGGGGATCGTTGTAAGCGTTGTGATTCTCACGAGGATCGGATTGAAGGTCGTAAAACTCCCATGCTGGTGTCGTGGTCTTATCCTCCGAACCAGTCATATTCAGACGGTCGCCATAGAAAAACATCAGTTTATACCGCTCATTACGGATACCCATATGGGCCGGACGGTTCGAATGTTGGGTCCAATAACGATAATACATCTCCTTACGCCAATCCTTTGGGGTATTTCCTTTCAGATTATCGCGAAAACTATGGCCCTGCGATTCTTTCGGGGTCTTCACGCCTGCGTAATCCGCCAGCAAAGAGGCAAAATCCACGTTCAAGATCATATCCTTATTGCGGGTCCCCGCCGGGATCTCTTTCGGGTAACGGATCACGAAAGGCATACGTAGAGACTCCTCATACATCATACGCTTATCGAAGAAACCATGCTCTCCTAAGAAATAACCTTGGTCGGATACGTACACCACGATCGTATTATCGGCGATTCCCATATCGTCCAGCGCTTTCAATAACTTCCCGATATTATCGTCGATCGTAGCCCCGCAACGCAGATAGTCGCACACCAATTTCTGGTAAGCGGCGCTACGGGCGGCAGATCGATGCATGCCCTTCGTCGTAAAAGGCAACTCCGGATACCGGCACCACCATTTATCAGGGTCTTGCGACGCCACGTCCCAACGACGAGCCAACTCCTCCAAAGGCTGTCCGGAGAAGGTACGTCCATTCGTCTCCGGCCCCCAATCAAATAAGTTCTCCGGTTCCGGGAAAACAACGCCGTCATACAAATGCCTCATCCGTTCCGGGAAATCCCAAGGCTCGTGTGTAGCCTTGAAATGACAACACATCATGAAAGGCCGGTCCTTATCGGCCTCTTTCATCCAACGGATCGCCTTATCCGTCACGATATCCGTGGAGAAACCTCGTACCCGCTCCCCGAAATTACGCTCACCCGGCCAAGGGTCCGTACAGTTTATGAAAGTAGGGTCCCGGTACTCGCCTTGGTCATGAAACACGGAATAGAAGTCGAAACCTTGCGGTTGCGTTTTCAGATGCCATTTACCGACCAAAGCGGTCTGATAGCCTCCCGCCCGCATTTGCTTGGCGATATTATCCTGCTCCGGATCAAAGGAATCACTTAACGTGTAGACACCGTTCACGTGACTATAGGCTCCGGTCAAGATCGCCGCACGACTAGGGGAAGAGATCGAGTTCGTACAAAAACAATTATCTAACACGCAGCCCTCCGCAGCCAAGCGACGGATATTCTCGTTCCGGGCATAATCACCCAACACCCCCCCGTAAATGCCCCAAGACTGGGAAGTATGATCATCCGAAAGGATAAACAAGATATTGGGACGTTCCTCTTGCACTGGTTTATCGGCGGCAAAAAGGAACTGCCCGTTCCCCGAAAGACAACAGGCAGTCATTCCGATACTTATGATCGATTGTTTCATAGGTCATGACGTTTTTTCCCTTGTACTAGACCCGGTTCCCTACGCTCTGTTCCCTTTACGCGCATTAGGTTATCCCCTAACTCATGACGTTTCAGGTCGGCGATCTTCATCAATTTCGCGGCTTCCTCAGGATACTGGGTGATCACGTTATAACGCTCTCCCGGATCACGGCGCAAGTCGTACATCTCCGGTTTCATGATCTCCTGATTCGTCAACTTACCCGGCTGGCCGTCGTTTCCCGGCTCATAAGCCCCGTAAGTAACGTATTTATGAGGGAATACCAGCTTAAACATACCGTCCGTGACAGCCTCCAAGTCATTCTTGTTATAATAATAGACAAAGGATTCACGAGGATTCGCGTCTTTCTTGCCCTCTATCAATGATAAGATACTAACGCCATCAATCTTGCGAGTAGGCAGCGGGGCCTGCGTGATCTCGGCGAACGTAGGAAGAAGGTCGATATTAGAAGCTAACTTATTACAAGTCGTACCCGGTAACGTCTTACCTTTCCAGTACATGATACAAGGAACCCGGTTACCACCATCAAAGGTCGTAGCCTTTGCCTCACGTAACCCACCGGCTGAACCGGCATGATTCCCGTAATTGGTCCAAGGGCCATTATCGGAAGTCAAGATCACCAACGTATTATCTTCCAAGCCCAGCTCACGCAATGTCTTGAATATCTCACCTACACTCCAGTCGATCTCCATCATCACGTCGCCATATAAACCCTGCTCGCTCTTTCCCTTGAATTTATCGGAAACGGCCAACGGTACATGGGGCATATTATGAGCCAGATACAAGAAGAAAGGCTTATTCTTATTCTTCTTGATGAAATTAACAGAACGGGTGGTATAATCCGTAGTCAACCGTGTTTGGTCCGTATTATAACCGATAATCTCGTTTCCGTCATAAGTCGGCAAATCCGGGAAATTAAAGACCTCACCTTGTTGCGGGTGGAATGGCCACATATCGTTAGAATACGGCAAACCATAATACTCATCGAAGCCATTTTGCAAGGGAAGAAATTCCTTTTGGCTACCTAAATGCCATTTACCGAAGATAGCGGTACTATATCCTTTCTGTTTCAATACCTCTGCGATCGTCATCTCATCCGGATGGATTCCGTAGTTCGAATCCGGTCCCGGAGCGCCGGCGAAACCGATACGATTCGGATAGCAACCGGTCAACAAGCCGGCACGAGACGCTCCACTGATCGGCTGTCCCGCCAAGAAGTGTGTAAAACGAACGCCTTCCGCCGCCATTTTGTCGATATTCGGAGTGGTATATCCGTAAGCCCCATTAAAAGAAAAATCTCCGTACCCCACATCATCCAAATTAATCAGGACGATATTCGTGTAATCAGCGGCTATGCCTGCCATTGAAAAGGCTGAGGCGGCCGTCAGTAACATTAGTTTATTCTTCATGATATTATTTATTGATATATTGGCTTTTAATTAAACAAATATAAACATACATAATCAGACGTTCTTTCTTTTTACATTTTTTAAAGCAAGAATAGTCCTAGGATTATCACTTTTCTAAAGAACGCTCAAAAGCATCTCTCATCGCTTGCAACTCCTTTACTTTCTCGGGATATTGATCTTTGAAATTCATATGTTCCGTGTTATCCTTTTCTAAGTTGGAAAGGAACAACTCATTAAGGACCTTCTCTCCCTCCGGAGTCACGTCATGGGGATTCGCTATTAATTTCCATTCCCCGCAACGGACAGCCCATTGCTTCCCAAAATCAAAATGAAGTGCCTTATGAGGAGAAGATTTGGAACTGTCTTTGATAAGTGGGAGTAAGCTCTTTCCATCCACATCCATCCCTTCCGCTGAAAGACCGCATAATTCGACCAAGGTAGGAAACCAATCGATATTCATCGCAACCTGATCACGTACCTCACCTTGTGGCAGCTCCTTGGGCCAGCAGATGATAGCCGGAACCCGGATACCTCCCTCAAACAAAGAGAATTTTCCGGCCCGGTAAGGACCGCTATAGCCTCCTCCTCTAAAAGTACGTTCCTCCATGCTATGCCCGTTATCCGATTGGAAGATCAAGATGGTATTATCAGCCAACCCCTCGGCAGCCAAGAAGGTACGTAACTCCCCTAAATAATCATCGAAAGTAGAGACAAACGCCGCATACATTCTTCTGGGATTAGGTAGGTCCGCATAATAATCCAACCATTTCTCGCTGGGCTGCAATGGGTAATGAGGGATATTTACCGCCCAATAGATAAAGAACGGTTTCTCTTTATCTTCCGTAGCGAATTTCTTGATCTCTTTCAGGTTCTCTGCGGCGAAAAAGTTGCCCGGAGAATAGATCTCCCTCTCATTCTGCCACAAATCATGCCGATTCGGGCCACCCCAATAATAGAAATGGGAATAATTATCCACACATCCTCCTCGTATTCCCCAAAAGTAATCGAAACCCTGTGCGTTCGGCCCCTGTTCTATACGGTCGCCCAAATGCCACTTTCCGATCAAGGCGGTACGGTAGCCATTCGATTTCATTCGCTCGGCTATAGTCTCTTTCTCTACCGGTAAGAAACTATTCCCTCCCGCATTCACTGTAAGTCCCGCACGTTTGGCGAATTGTCCCGTCAATAAGGAAGCCCTCGACACCGAGCTAACCGCCGCCCCATAAAACTGGGTAAAGCGAACGCCTTGATTTGCCAAGGCATCCATATGGGGAGTACATAAATCTTTCGCCCCAAAGCAGTTCACGTCCAGTGATCCATGATCGTCCGTATAGATCAAGATCACGTTCGGATGAGCCGACTGAGCCTCAACGATACCAGCGAGCAGAAGCCCGCTGGTAGTTAAAATGAGTTGTTTTATATTCATGATTTATTTTCAAATACGATACCTCGCCTTAGTCCCAGTTCGGATTTTGCTCCAAATTTGGATTCAAGACTGTTTGGTTATAAGGGATCGGCCATAAATAATCTCGTTTCGGATTAAAAGAACGTTTCACGACTTCTATTCCATCATAATTATGCATCATACCATTATTCTCTTTCTCGGCGGTTTTCCAACGCAAGATATCCGAATAGTAGAGTCCTTCAAAGGTCAACTCGATACGGCGTTCACGGCGGATTACCTCACGCATCTGATCTTTCGTCAAACCTTTTGGTACTTCCGGCATATTGATATCCGGACGCCTACGCAATTGGTTGATGGCATCATAAACTGACTGATCAGGACCACTCGCCTCATTCTGCGCCTCGGCATACGTCAACAGAACTTCCGCATAACGAATTAAAATGAAATTGAAAGCCGAACGTTCTACTAAAGGAATCGTTACATCATCCTCATAAGAAGTGTATTTCTTCACACCGAAACCCGTAGTCGCCACATCTTCTTTTGTGATCGTCTTTCCTAAATACGGATAACCGATGCAAACGATCGATTTCAATAAACGAGGATCTCTGTTCTCATACGGACGAGTCGGATCATAAAGCGGTGACTCTTCTATCGTCTTCCCGTCAATACAGAGATATGTATCAACCAGTTCCTTCAAGGGAGCCGGACGATTCAAGCGCCAGATATTCTGATCATAATCCGTTGGATACTCCGGCAATTTCGCTTCTATATCAAAGATTACCTCACAATTATATTTATTATCTTCGCTAAAGAAATGACGATAATCATTGAATAATTGATAAACGCCAGACTCCATTACCTGCTTAGCAGCTTGGGCCGCCTCCGCCCAACGAGAATTATATAATAAAGTACGGGCTTTTAACGCTAACGCAGCACCTTTTGTCGCACGTCCCAAGTCTGAGCTAGCATAGGTGTCCGGTAGCACGGCAGCGGCCTCCTCCAAATCCTTGACAATCTGATTCACTACCTCGTCCTTGGAATTGCGAGGTAATTCGGCTTGCTCATCCGCATTGGGAGCATCTATAATCAGTGGCACACCTCCGAATTTATCGACCAGACTTAAATAATAGAAAGCTCGTAAGAACTTGGCTTCACCCACCATCTTCGCCTTCTCCGACTCATCCATATCAACACCTCCGACATTAGCGATGAAAGTATTCGTACGGCCAATACCAACGTAACAGTTCTTCCATAAACTTCCGATTAGAGCCGTAGTAGACAAATGTTCACCCTTTCCAATCGCTTGCGTACCATTCGCCTCGTTATAAGGCATCGCATTCGCTGTCAACATATCGAATTCCATCGTATGCAATGAACGCCAAGGTTTCAATGCGTTGTAACATCCCATTATACCGGCGCTCGGATGCTCTTTTGTCTTCCAGAATGTTTCCGTGGAATATTGATCGGAAGGATCTACATCCAACCAGCTATCGCAAGCGATTAAACTCATACAAGCGACAGCGACACATATCATCTTATATATTTTACGTCTCATATTATTATTCCTTATTATTTAAAATGTGACATTAACACCTGCCGTATAAGTCCGTACAGACGGATAGGCATACCAGTTGCTTCCCTTCAAGTTCTTCTCCGGATCAAAATCCTTCATCGGAGAGAACGTGAATAAGTTTTGCGCATTGACAAAGACCTTTAATCTCTTAACCACACCGCTTTTCAAGAAAGAGGCCGGTACGTTATAAGAAAGTTGCAAGTTCTTCAAACGTAAATAAGAGGCATTTCTCAACCAGAAATCATTTGTACGGAAATTCTCGTTCAAGCATCCTTCATACGTAGTCAAGATAGGCAATGTAGCGCTGGTTCCCCGCTCGGGAGTCCAAGCATCCGTCAACCATTGTTCCGGCAAACCACAACCAAACCATAAAGGAGTAGCACCAATGCGGTCTCCATATGTATAGACATCAGTTACACCTTGGAAGAAAGCGCCCAGATCCCAATCCTTATATCCTAAGTTGATATTGAATCCATAAGTTATCTTAGGAATCACACCACCACGTATCTGGCGGTCATCTTCGGTAATTTTCCCATCTCCATTCGTATCCTCAAACTTCAGATATCCCGGTTTAGTAGCTGCGGTTTGATACGGACTATTCTTGATTTCCTCCTCAGATTGGAAAATACCGATAGCATGAAGCATATAATAAGAATCGATAGGCTTTCCTTCTTCCAAGATAAACATTCCATCAATGATTGTTTGCCCCTTCAAGCTAACGATCTTATTCTTGATAAAGGTCATATTTCCATTTACCTCGTAACGGAAGTCCCCGATATTGTTCCGATATCCCATATTCAACTCGAAACCTTTATTGCTCACCTCGCCGATATTACGGATCGGGCCATCCAGACCACCTACTTGATCCGGCAAAGTAACCTTTCGCAAGATGTCGGAAGTACGTTTATCAAAGAACTCGAAAGAGAAATCTAAGTTTCCGTTTAACAAGCTAGCGTCAATACCGACATTCGTCATGGTCGTTGTCTCCCATGTGATGTTCGGATCGTTATAGGCGGTAATAGCCGCTCCGGATTGCATCGCTCCATTTAACGGGTAGTTATAATCCGTAATTGAACCATCATTTTTTATCACCTTCAAGTTCATTAGGTCCACGTAACGGAACAAATCGATACGCTCGTTACCCAATTGTCCCCAAGAAGCTCTCAATTTCAGATTATATATCCAAGGAATATCTTTCATAAACTCTTCCTCGCTCAAACGCCATCCGGCAGAGAATGATGGGAAAATACCCCAACGATTTCCTTTGGCAAAACGAGACGAACCATCATAGCGAAAGTTACCCTCAAATAAATAACGATCCTTATAACCATAATTCACCCTACCAAAGTAAGACATCAAGACTGATCTCGAGGAAGTACCCGCTACACTCGGATTACTAGAACCTGCGTTTAATTCGTGCAACTCGTTCCCTAAGAAACCTTCTACCTTAGCGGAAAACTCAGTCTTATCATCGCTCTCAAAACTATAGCCAGCCAATACTTTTACGTCATGGGCATCATTGAACTTCTTGCCCCAAGATAAAGTATTGAATACTGTAACTGCCAAGTCATTCTTATCACCTTTATAGGCATGGCGTGTATTCTGACCGTCATAAACCACTCGTTTCTCCTCATTGGTCTTCAACTGATATTCGTATACATCAGGCGCAAAACGAGATTGCAGATAATCATATTTGTTTAAACCGACATTCAAGTTATAAACGATATCAAACGGAAGCTTATATTCCGCAGACAAATTCGCCAACATACGCAAGGACTTATGCTTGTTCTCGCCCTCATCGGCCAACGCCAACGGATGGCGATAGATATTATGCCCAGGAGTACGGATAAAGGTATCCGCATAGCGACCATCGGCCGTATAAGTCGGGTGGAAAGCCTGCGCTTTATAAGTCATCTCCACTAAGTTTGCCACACCCGCTACCGGCTCATTATAGATCTGATAATGCGCATTGATATTAGCGCCGATCTTCAAACGGCTATTTACCTGAGCAGTCGTATTCACAGCTAAGGTATATTTATTGGAATCCGTTCCACGCAATACTCCATTTTGATCACCATAGCCTAAAGATACGGAATACGTATATTTATCATCACCTCCGGAGAAACGCATGTTATGCTCCATAATAAAGGCATTATTATACATAATATCCAACCAATTATTCTGCGGATACATAATCGGGTCTGTTAACATACCTTGTTTGTACTCCTCGATTAACGCATCAGAATAATCCACCGTTAGTTTACCTTCGTTCCGTTGCGCTTGGTTTCTCATTTCCATAAACACGACCGGATCATATACGAAGTTAGGCAGATAGGTAGCCTGCTGCACGCCGAAATAGTTATTATAATCGACGGTAAACTTACCTTTCTTTCCCCCCTTTGTCTTTACCAAGACAACGCCATTCGCCGCACGAGAACCGTAGATAGCGGAAGAAGCCGCATCTTTCAATACGGAAATACTCTCAATATCATTCGGATTTACCGCTTCCAACGGGAACTCGATGCCATCCACCAAAATCAACGGGTTATTATCGTTCAAGGTTCCCTGACCACGAATACGAATCGTCGCCCCGTCCGCTCCCGGCTGAGCACCCGCTTGATTTACGTAAACACCTTGCGTACCTTGCAACGCTTGGGTCGAGTTGGTGATCGGACGATTCTCCAACGTCTCCGCATCCAAAGAGGAGATCGCTCCTGTTAAATTCACTTTCTTCTGCGTTCCGTAACCTACGACCACAACCTCATCCAACTTCTGGGTATCCTCGGACAGGCTAACCATTACTTTCGAAGAATTACCAACCTCGACCGTACGATCCGTATAACCAATAAAAGAAACTACCAAGATCGCATTGTCCGGTACTTCCAGACTGAAGTTTCCATCGATATCCGTAATCGTTCCGTTCGTAGTGCCTTTAACGACAACATTCGCCCCGATAATGGGTTCTCCCAAGGCATCTTTTACTTGCCCGGTAATCTTTCGTGGCGAAGACTGGAATAAGGCATTCGGATGTGAGACACTTGAAACACTCTTTGACTTAATTATAATCTGCCGGTCTACAATCTCATATTGGTATCCCGTATTTTTCAAGGCTTGCTCTAAGACCTCCTCTAACGAAGCATTATTTGCTTTTACACTCGTTTTCCTATTTACATTTACTTGATTATCATTCAAGAAGAAC
>ENA-UEQX01000829-UEQX01000829.1-human-gut-metagenome-genome-assembly--contig:-NODE-829-length-19967-cov-462.405178_pt1 | contig 19967 bp, 14 predicted proteins | sample MGYA00242952_ERZ507952 | MGnify/ENA primary metagenome ERZ507952 (study PRJEB26167, sample SAMN06115425) | human gut metagenome | host: Homo sapiens | place: China:Sichuan | collected 2015-04-07... | reverse complement strand
GGTAAGACCGTCAACATCGTAGGCAAGGAGATGAACTCATTCTATGGTTACAAGGTAGTAGGTATCTACCAGACTGTGGAAGAGTGCCAAAACGACCCTATCGCTGTAGCTAACGGGCTGGAACCTGGTGACTTCAAGTATGAGGACGTAGACCACAATGGTGTTATCGATGGTGCCGACAAGCAGGTATTGGGTTCTTATCTCCCTAACTTCACCTACGGTATCAACCTCGGCTTCAACTGGAAGAACCTCGACTTCGAACTGACAACTTACGGACAGTCTGGTGCACAGATGTTCAACCGTAAGCGCGCCTTGAGATATGCCCAGAGCGACTTCAACTTCGACAAGGATCTCTATGAAAATCGTTGGACAGGTCCAGGCTCTACCAACAGCTATCCATCAGCTAAGGCCCTCATCAAAGGCTGGAACGTTTCTGACCAGAGAACCAACTCTTTCTTCGTAGAGGATGCTGACTACTTCCGTATTCAGAACGTAACTGTAGGCTATAGCTTCAAGAACCTCAAGTTGGGCAGCTACACATTGCCTTCTATCCGTTTGAGCATGACAGCCGACCGTCCATTGACGCTGTTTGGTGCCAATGCATTCACTCCTGAGTTGAGCGATCCTGAGGGATGGGATACAGAAGTTTACCCATTGACAGGCACTTATACATTCGGTATTCAAATTCAGTTCTAACCTTTAAAACATCAAGACAATGAAAATCAATAAATATTTATCAGTATTAGCCCTTGCATCGTTGCTTTTCGGCGCAACGTCATGCAGTGACTACATCGATATCGACCCAGAGAACTCTGTTCCTGAGGAGAAAGTAGACTATACCAATCTCGACAATATGTATATGCCTGTATCAGGTGTATATGCGAAGGTTAGAACTGGCGCTATGCACTGGGTAATATGGCCACTCTCTATCGTACGCGACGGAGACGTTTGGTCGGGTAAGCCTGACGACCAAGCTCCATTGGTAGATATGGGTAAGTACAACTACGACCAAGGTTTCTGGGGGCTCAACGAAATGTGGAACCAGTACTACGGAATCATCAAGGTAGCTAACTCTGCACTGGAGTCGCTCGACGAATATGCAGTCTATGCTACTACCGATGCGCAGAAAGCCACCAACCGCTCTTATCAGGGCGAGGTGAAGTTCTTGCGTGCCTATGCTTACTACCGCTTGGTACAGGCATTCGGTCCTGTCACCATCTTGCGTAGCAACACGCAGACAAACTTGACACGTTCTACCATCGAGGCTGTCAACAAGTATATGCTCGAAGACTTGGAATATGCTTACAATAACTGTCCTGAGGTACGTCCTAACGAGATGGCACACATCGGTGCTGTATCAGCATACACTGCCAAAGCATTGGCTGCTAAGGTTTACCTCAACATGGGCCAGTATGACCAGGTAGAGAAACTCACCGACGACATCATCAACAGCCGCAAGTTTGAACTCTACGGAGACTTCTATCAGTTGTTTAAGATTCCAGGAAAGCTTTGCGATGAGTCGCTCTTTGAATGCCAGTGTACAGACTTCGGACAGGGTTCTGGCGAGATGGTAGATGCCGACCAGTGGTTCAACTTCCAGGGTCCAAGCCTCCAGGGTCCAAGTATCTCTGTTGGTGGATGGGGATTCATAGGTTATAGCGACGAATTCAAGGCATGGGCAGAAAGCCGCAATGAGGACGTAAGAGCTACTACTACTTTCTTAGTGGGCGGTACTACAACTCCAAGTGGCGACTTCATCAAGCCACAGCAGAACTCTATAAGAACCAACTGCTGGAACGGAAAGGCTTATACACCTACCAACCAGATGACAGAGGGCAGAACCAAGTATGGTTCTAACAACAACATACGCGTACTACGCTATGCTGACGTTCTGTTGATGAACGCAGAGGCTAAGGTTAAACTTGGTAAGAATGGTGACGAGCCTTTCAATGAGGTTCGCCGTCGTGCTCACATGCCTGAGTTGACAAACGTTACCTTCGATCAGATTCTCGACGAGCGCCGCATGGAGCTCTGCTGCGAGTGGGGTGAGCGTTACAACGACCTTATCAGAACAGGTAAGGCTGCCGAGGTTCTCGGTCCTAAGGGATGGACAGTAGAAAAGACTTACTACCCATTGCCTTTAGACCAGATTACCGACAATGCCGATCTGAAGAACGACCCTATCAATTAAAATCATACTGATTTAATAATTCATAAGCTCTATTTCGATTTCATGAGCCAGTCCTTCGTCACAGAAGGCTGGTTCATGAATCTTCCGACAACTCATTATCACTATTCGCTACTCACTTTTCATATACTCTATACACACTACTATGCATATCTTCAGAAAAACTCTCTTCTTACTTTCTCTCTTCGTTGCTGGCTTTGCAATGCAAGCTCAAGCACAAATAAGCGTTATGACTTTCAACATACGTCTGGATGCTTCTGTTGACAACGAAAACCGTTGGGACTGCCGTAAAGCAGAGGTGGCAAAGATGCTCACCTACTATCAGCCCGACCTCTTAGGTCTACAGGAAGTATGCCCCAACCAAATGGCAGACCTCAAGTCAGCCCTTCAAGGCATGTACGAGGGCATCGGTGTGGGACGCGACGACGGCAAGCACCAAGGCGAGCACAGCCCAATCTTCTATAACAAGCACAAATTCAGTATGGTAAAACATGGCGACTTTGCACTGAGTGAGCACCCAGAACAGTTTGGAAAGAAAGGCTGGGACGCTTCTTACAACCGTGTTTGTACCTGGGCGATACTGAAAGACAAAAAAAACGGCAAGCAGGTGGTATACTTCAACACCCACCTCGACAACGACGGTAAGATAGCACGCAAGGAAGGCATCAAGCTCATCCTTTCCAAGATGAAGAAAGTGGCTAAGAACATGCCTGCCATCATCACCGGCGACTTTAACTGTACCGATGAGGAAGAACCTTCGGCCATACTGAGAGCCAACAAAATGGAAAATGCCCGCAACAAGGCTGCCATCGTTTATGGTCCAGACTGGACATGGCACGACTACGGCAGACTGCCACTCAACGAGCGAAGCATTATCGACCATATCTTTATCAGCAACCAGCTGAAAGCTACTCGCTACAGAGTTATCGGTGATAAGCCCGACAAGGTTTATCTGTCCGACCACAATGCAGTATTCGTCAACTTAGAATATACAAAATGAATTTTACCAAGCTATCATTCGCCACATGGATGCTGGTAATAGCCGCTTCATGTTTCGCCAGCCAGGACTCAGTCAAGGTTGTCAAGGGACAAGTGAGCGACTATTACATCCCTGTGGTTAACGAGTATGAGCTTACAGGCAAAATTACCGACGAGCATGACCAGCCCTTAGAGGGAGCCACAGTCATGTTTTTTGCAAGTCCCGCACATTGTAATACCGATGCTGCCGGCAGATACACTCTGAAGGCTACCGACCACGACCGCCATCTGTATGTATACTATCCCGGCAAATCCTTTTCCAACATTATCAGAGAAAAAGCACAGAAAGTCATCAATATCAAGATGACCGCTCCTGTGCAACCTCGCTCCTTTCTTCACCGCGAAAAAGCACAAACCACCCCATGGTATCATCCCTACAAGGAGAAGACCAATACCTACTGTAACCCGATGAACATCAGTTACAACTACGAGCCATATAATAATAATGTGAAAACCAACGGCTCGTTTCGTTCATCTGCTGACCCCATGGCAGTGATGTATAAAGACCAGTATCTGCTGTTCTCTACCAATCAGGGAGGTTTCCATTACTCAGACAACCTGAGCGACTGGAACTTCTGTCAGGCCACCTTCCAGCGCCACCCCAAAGACGATGACCAGTGCGCACCGGCAGCATTCGTTGCTGGCGACACCTTGTTCTATACAGGTTCCACCTATGAAGGATTGCCCGTATGGTATTCTACCAACCCGTTCTCAGGAAGATGGAAACAGGCCGTTCACCGCAACACCCTCCCCTCATGGGACCCTTGTCTGTTCCTCGACGACGATGGAAGGCTCTATCTCTACTATGGTTCCAGCAACGAATATCCTCTTAAAGCCGTAGAGGTGAGCCGGGAAGACTTTTCGCCCATCAGCAAGATACACGACGTGCTGTTTCTGAAGCCCAATGAGCATGGATGGGAACGTTTCGGTATGAACAACGATGACGAAGTGACACTCAAGCCCTTCACAGAAGGCGCTTATATGACCAAGCACGATGGAAAGTACTATCTGCAATATGGCGCTCCCGGCACTGAGTTCAAGACTTATGCAGACGGAGTCTATGTAGGCGACTCTCCATTAGGTCCTTTCAAGTATCAGCAGCACAACCCCATGTGCTATAAACCTGGTGGATTTGTAAAAGGATCGGGACACGGAGGAACCTTCAACGACCGCAATGGCAACTACTGGCATGTGGCAACCTGCATGCTCTCGCTGAAATACAAATTTGAGCGCAGAATAGGGCTCTACCCTACTGCTTTCGACACCGACGGAGTGATGTACAGCAGTACAAGTTTTGGCGATTACCCCAACTGGAATGCCGACCGTGACATCAAGAATCCTGACGACCGCTTTACGGGCTGGATGCTTCTTTCATATAAGAAACCCGTATTAGCTTCGTCTACCGACAGCACCTTCACCACACAGGCCCTCACCGATGAGGACATACGTACCTACTGGTCGGCAAAGAGTGGCGAGGCTGGCGAATGGGTGCTTCTCGACCTGGAAGGCAAGAAGGACATCAAGGCCATACAGCTCAACTTCTACGACCATCATACCGTGCAGCACAACCGCGCCAATGATGTGTATTACCAATACCGCATCTGGGCAAGCGACGACAACGAGCACTGGACACTGGCTGTAGACAAGAGCGACAACGACAAAGATGCACCTCACGACTACATAGAGTTGGACTCCACTCTACAGGCACGCTATCTGCGCATAGAAAACCTGCACATGCCTTCGGATGGTTACTTCTGCCTGTCGGACATCCGCGTCTTCGGTCATGCCGAAGGCAATAAACCCGACATGGTGAAAGGTTTCAAGGCGACAAGAGACTTTAGGAAGGATGCCCGAAACATGATGCTGACCTGGAAGAAAGCCAATAACGCTTATGGATATCTCATACGTTACGGTACAGCCACCAGCAAGTTGTACAACTCGATATTGGTATATGGCGACACCCAATACGACATGAGAGGACTGGACAAGGACACCCGTTACTACTTCAGCATCCAGGCCATAGGAGAAACTGGCTGCTCGGCTCCTACAAAATGTATTAAGCAATAAAAAAGACACAATAACTAAAAGATATTCTGATGATGAAAATAACCAAGACACTTATCTCATTGCTGCTTCTGTCCTTATCATGGGCATCTTGCAGCGCCTCGGCAGATAGTTCTACCGACAAGAGCGACAAACCAGGCACCACTCCTGCCGTAACAGACAGACCCTCCTCATTTGCCAACGATGAGGAAATGCTCGACTACATTGAGAAGACCCACCTTAATTATATGTGGGATGGAGCCAACCCCAACTCCGGGCTGGCACCCGAGCGCATTCACCTCGATGGTATCTATCCACAGAACGACAAGCATGTGGTGACTACCGGAGGAAGCGGATTTGGCATAGCCGGCCTGCTGGCAGGTATAGACAGAGGTTACATCAGCCGTACCGAGGGTGTGCAGCGCCTTACCAAGATAGTAGATTTCTTAGGAAAAGCCGACCGATTCCATGGTGTTTGGTCGCACTGGATAGACGGCAATACAGGAAAAACCGTTCCTTTCGGACAGAAAGATGATGGTGGCGACCTCGTAGAAAGTTCATTCCTCATGGCAAGTCTGCTGTGCGTACGCCAGTATTTCGAGAATGGCAACGAACAGGAGAAACTCTTGGCAAGCAATATTGACAAGCTGTGGAAAGAGATGGAGTTCGATTGGTACCGCCGTGGCGGACAGGACGTGCTGTACTGGCACTGGTCGCCCAACTATGGATGGGATATGAACTTCCCACTCGAAGGCTACAACGAATGCCTCATCACCTATATCTTGGGAGCTTCCTCACCCACCCATTCCATCCCGGCAGACTGCTATCACAAGGGATGGGCAAGGAGCGGAGGCATCAAGAGCAATGCCAAGCCTTACGGCTATCCGCTCGAACTGAAGCACAATGGCGCCGAACAGACCGGCGGTCCGCTGTTCTGGGCACAGTATTCCTATATCTGCCTCAACCCCAAGAACCTAAGCGACACGTATGCCAACTACTGGAATGTGGTAAGAAACCATGCCCTCAGCGACTACGAATACTGCGTGCGAAACCCGAAGGGATACAAAGGCTACGGCAAAGACTGCTGGGGACTGACAGCAAGCTATTCGGTAAACGGATATTCTGCCCATGCACCCAACAATGATCTGGGAGTCATCACACCTACCGCAGCCCTGTCGTCATTCCCATATACTCCTACTGAGTCGATGGCTGCCTTGAAATACTTTTGGAACAAGGGCAACTGGATTTGGGGCAAATACGGCTTCTACGATGCCTTCTCGGAGACTGCCCACTGGACTGTACCACGCTATCTTGCCATAGACCAGCTGACCATCACCCCTATGATAGAGAATCATCGCTCGGGACTGCTCTGGCGACTCTTCATGAGCTGCCCTGAGATACAACAGGGACTCGAGAAACTCGGATTCAAGAACAATTAAACAGACTTAGACATATGAAGACAAAAAACATTCTTGCAGCATTTACCCTGCTGGCAGCAAGCCTCTGCCCCACCATGGCACAGGCCCAAAGCGATGAGGCTAAGATGAACACCTTCATCGATAACCTGATGAACAAAATGACGCTGAAAGAAAAACTCGGTCAGTTGAACCTTCCTGTTACAGGAGATATCGTTACCGGCCAGGCAAAAAGCAGCGACGTGGCAAGCAAAATCAAGCGTGGCGAAGTTGGCGGACTCTTCAACCTGAAAGGTGTTGAGAAAATCAAAGAAGTACAGAAGATTGCCGTAGAACAGAGCCGCCTGCACATCCCACTGCTCTTCGGTATGGACGTGATACATGGTTACGAGACCGTATTCCCTATCCCCTTCTCGCTCTCATGCTCATGGGATATGGAAGCCATCAAGCGTACAGCCCAGATAGCAGCACAAGAATGTTCGGCTGATGGTATCAACTGGACTTTCAGTCCTATGCTCGATATTTGTAGAGACCCACGATGGGGACGTATGGCAGAAGGAAACGGTGAAGACCCATACCTCGGCTCTTGTATCGCAAAAGCCATGGTGGAGGGTTATCAGGGACAGAATCTGGCAGCTCCCAACACCGTGATGGCTTGCGTGAAGCACTTTGCACTCTATGGCGGTGCAGAAGCAGGACGCGACTACAACACCGTAGACATGAGCCACTGGCGTATGTTCAACTACTATATGCCTCCCTACAAGGCTGCTGTTGACGCCGGCGCTCTGAGCGTGATGACCTCATTCAATGTGGTGGACGGCATTCCCGCAACAGGCAACAAATGGTTGCTTACCGATGTGCTGCGCAAGATGTGGGGCTTCAAGGGAATGGTGGTAACCGACTATACTGCCATCCAGGAAATGACAGCCCACGGACTGGGCGACCTGCAGCAGGTTTCAGCCATGGCACTCAATGCAGGTACCGATATGGACATGGTGGCTGACGGATTCTTAGGCACTATAGAGAAGTCTATCAATGAGGGCAAGGTTACGATGGAAACCGTCAATACAGCATGCCGCCGCATCCTGGAAGCCAAATACAAGTTGGGACTCTTCGACGACCCATACAAATACTGCAATGTGAAACGCGCCAAGAAGGAAATCTACACTCCACAGAACAGAGCCTTCTCACGCGAGATAGCTGCCAAGACTTTCGTGCTGCTCAAGAACGAAGGCAATCTGTTGCCTTTGCAGCGCAAAGGTAAGATTGCCCTTATAGGTCCGTTGGCAGACAATTCCAAGAACATGTCGGGTACATGGAGCGTTGTGGCCCGTCTCGATGACAACAAGACCATCCTCGGTTCTATGAAGAAGGCACTGGAAGGAAAGGCAGAGGTTCTCTATGCCAAGGGCTCCAACCTGATGTATGATGCCAAGCGCGAAGCTGATGCCACCATGTTTGGCAGAGAGATGCGCGACAGCCGAAGCAACGAGGAAATGCTGAAGGAAGCACTCGACGTGGCTCAGCAAGCCGACATCATCGTTGCTGCTGTGGGCGAGTCGTCAGAGATGAGTGGCGAATGCAGCAGCCGCACCAATCTCGAGATGCCTGACGCACAGAAAGACTTGCTCATAGCCCTGAAGAAGACGGGCAAACCTATCGTACTCGTCAACTTCTCGGGCCGTGCCACCGTCATGACATGGGAACAGGAGAATTTCCCAGCCATCCTCAACGTTTGGTTTGGTGGTTGCGAATCGGGCGATGCCATCTGTGACGTTCTCTTCGGTGACAAGGTGCCAAGCGGAAAACTGACTGCCACCATGCCTAAGAGTGTAGGTCAGATACCTCTCTACTATAACCATCTGAATACGGGACGGCCACTGAAAGAGGGTAAATGGTTCTCTAAGTTTACCAGCAACTACCTCGATATAGACAACGACCCACTGTACCCATTCGGTTATGGTCTGTCGTACACCACCTTCAAATATGGCAAGCCTACGCTCTCAAGCAACACAATGACCAACAACGAGACGATCAGTGTAAGCGTAGACATCACCAATACGGGAAATTACGATGCTGACGAAATAGCTCAGATGTACATACGCGATCTGGCTGCCAGCGTTTCTCGCCCAGTGAAGGAACTGAAAGGCTTCGAACGCATCTCTATCAAGAAGGGAGAGACCAAGACCGTCACCTTCACCATCACCCCTGAAGACCTGAAGTTCTACAACCAGGAGTTGGAATACAAGAACGAGCCTGGTGAGTTCGAGGTAATGGTAGGTCCTAACAGCAAGGATGTACAGACCCTCAGCTTCACATTGAAATAACGACTTATACACGGAATATGAAGAATATGAAAAATATCTGGCTTATATTGACATTCCTCTTGGCATGGGCTTTTCCAAAGGTCCATGCCGAGAATACGGTAAAGATTCTCGCCATAGGCAACAGCTTCTCTGAAGATGCCATTGAGCAAAACCTGCACGAGTTGGCTGATGCCGAAGGCATACAGACCATAGTGGCCAATCTATATATCCCCGGATGCTCGCTCGAAAGACACATGCAATGCGTAAAAGGCGACCTGAAGGCATATAGATACAGAAAGACAGGAATAGACGGCAAGATGGTGGAGACACCCAACAAGCAGGTGAGCGAAGCCTTGAGCGAGGAAGACTGGGACTATGTGAGCGTACAGCAGGCAAGCCATTTCTCTGGAGTCTACTACACATACCAGCCCTATCTCAACGAACTGATTGCCTATGTGAAACAAAAAGCACCCAAGGCTAAGATTATCTTCCATCAGACATGGGCTTACGCTCAGACTTCCAACCATGACGGCTTCCGCAAGTATGGCAACAGTCAGGCCACCATGTTCTCTTCCATCTTAGGCGCAGCCAAACAGGCTCTCAAGGATGCACCTATCGACATCTTGGTGCCGGCAGGAACAGCTATACAGAATGCCCGCACATCGAGCTTGGGCGACAACCTGAACCGTGACGGCTACCATCTGCAGTTGGTGTACGGAAGATACACTGCTGCCTGTACTTGGTTTGAGGCTATCTTCAAGAAGTCAGTTGTAGGAAACAGCTATGCCCCCGAAGGAATAACACAGCAACAGAAGAGCATCGCACAGAAAGCTGCCCATGCTGCCGTAAAACATCCTTTCGTGATTACGCATATCAAATAAGAAAGGAAAAGGCGAAAAACAACAGCCTGAGTTTGTAGGTTTTTAACAAGATATCCATCGTAATAAAAAACGTCCCGACGCAAGGAAATCCTGCATCGGGACGTTTTGTTTATATTTCAGACTTCGCACCTCGTAAGGATAAAAGCGTTTATAAAAGGGAGATAGCGCTCTTAATACTCTGTCTTCTCGGTACTCTCTTCCCACATACGGAAGGCACCCAAAGCCTCATCACGCATCAAGGCAATCATCGGCTTATGGCGGTCTGCTATCTTGCGGTCGATCTCCTCGTAGATAAACTCATCATCGAAACCAATCTTCGCTGCATCCTGACGATTGTTGGCATAATAGATACGGTCGAGATGCGCCCAGTAGATAGCGCCAAGACACATGGGGCAAGGCTCGCAAGAGGTATAAATCTCACAACCCTTCAAATCGAAAGTGTGCAAGGCACGGGTAGCCATACGGATGGCATTCACTTCGGCATGAGCCGTAGGGTCTTGGTCTATGGTAACACTATTGGAGGCCTCAGCCACGATAACACCATCCTTGGCAATGACGGCTCCGAAAGGACCACCACCATGGCGCACGCTGTTCTCTGACAGGAGGATAGCTCTTTGCATCAGTTGTTCTTTTGTCATGTTGTTCGAGTTATTAGTTATACATTCTCATCCCATTTTTTTAAAATCGGGGTTACAAATATACAACTTTTTAACGAATAAACCACATCTTAGGAGTATAAATATAAGGGAGTTCTGACTTTTTCACAAGTTTTATACCTGTTTGATGCTTAGGCAAATGCGTAAAAGAGACAAAAGTCCGCACTTTTATGAAATTTCATCGAAAATATTTGGCGATTCAGAAATAAAGTCCTATCTTTGCAAACAGATATAGGTACGAAAATAAAAAATAGAGAATATAAGATTGGGGATTCCGATGCTATACAGGCACCGGGATTCTTTATTTTTTACCCCATCTCTAAGAACACATTATTAATAATAATAAACAATAAGAAAAATTATGGCTTACATGTCACAAGAAGGTTACGACAATCTCGTAGCTGAACTAAAACAGCTCGTTTCTGTGGAGCGCCCTAAGGCATCAGCCGCAATTGCTGAGGCAAGAGACAAGGGTGACCTGAGCGAGAACTCAGAGTATGATGCCGCCAAGGAGGCACAGGCTCATTTGGAAGACAAGATCAACCGCATCAAGCTCACCATTGCCGAGGCTAAGATCATCGACACCAAGCAGCTCAGCACCGACTGTGTGCAGATCATGTCGAAGGTGGAGATGACCAATATGGCCAACAAGGCAAAGATGAATTATACCATCGTGAGCGAGAGCGAAGCCAACCTGAAGGAGGGCAAGATTTCTATCAAGACTCCTATCGCACAGGGCTTGCTCAACAAGAAGGTGGGCGAGATCGTGGAAATCAAGATTCCACGCGGCACAATCAAACTGCGCATCGACAAAATTTCATTCGAGTAAAAATAAGGAACTATCATAAGGGCAAACAAACCCCTATGGCAGTTCCTTTTTTATGATATGTAAGCCAAACAAATATATACAGAGAATGAGAGATGTCGGTGTGTGGCACGACACATGCTTTGCAACGACAGATTTTGATTAACAATAAAAACGAAACAGACTATGGCAAGTATTTTCTCAAAGATTGCTGCCGGTGAAATCCCCAGCTACAAGTGTGCAGAAAGCGACAAGTTTTATGCGTTCCTCGATATCAGTCCTATCGGTAAAGGCCACACATTGGTGATTCCAAGAAAGGAAGTTGACTATATCTTCGACATGGAAGACCAGGACCTGGCCGAATTTGAAGTCTTCGCCAAGAAAGTGGCTAAGGCCATCAAGGCTGCCTTCCCCTGCAAGAAAGTGGCACAGGTGGTTCTCGGTCTCGAGGTGCCTCACGCCCATATCCACCTCATCCCTATGAACAGCGAGGCTGATGTGAACTTCCGCAAGGAACATCTCAAGCTATCAGAAGAGGAGTTCAAGGAAATCGCAAACAGCATCTACACTGAATTTCAAAAGTTGTAATTCTGAAAGAAACAGGAAAAATCTCAAGAGATAAAATCGAGTAGGAGGTAAATACTAATCATAGGTGTTTATCTCCTACTTTCGTATTTACCGACCTCTCACACCACCGTACGTGCCGTTCGGCATACGGCGGTTCCTATTTTGGGTACCATTCGAGATACGCCCCCATTAAAGTTGCATACCCTGCCCTACATAAATGCTCTTTTGTTATAGCTCTATGCAGTATGTAGCTATCAGCTATTCGCCAATAACCTTTGCGAGTATTACCCCATTCGTATGCTTTGTGTTTACTAATACCACATCTGATGAGGTTTGCCACTTTTGTCTTGACTCTCTTCCAAGATTTCCATATACACATGCGTATTCTACGTCTTAACCATTCGTCTGTTTCAAGTAAAAGACGTTTCATATTGGCAAGATGATAATAACCTACCCACCCTTTTATGTATTCTTTCAGTTTTTGCTTTCTCTTGGCATGTCCCCAACCATTGCTGCGACTTGTCAGTTCTTTCAACCTTGACTTCATCTTGGCTTTGGATTTTGGATGCACCGTGAGTTGGCATTTGCCTTTCATCACATAAAAGGAGTAGCCGAGGTATTTCACTCCTCGCACATACGACACTACAGTCTTTTCCTTGTTGACTTTGAGATATAGAGCATTCTCTATAAATCGGGTTATGCTCTCCTTTACTCGCATTGCAGCCCTTTTGGACTTACAGAATATCATCGAGTCATCAGCATAGCGCACAAAGGGTAGTCCCCTGCGTTCGAGTTCTTTATCCAATTCGTTGAGCATTATATTACTCAACAATGGACTTAGAGGTCCGCCTTGAGGCATTCCTTCCTCGCTCGCTTCAAATAAACCTTTGTTCATTACACCACTTCGGAGATATTTGTGTATAAGACTGACCACTCTGCCGTCTTTAATGGTACGGCTGAGGATTTCTATGAGTTTGCTATGGTTCACTGTATCGAAGAAGCGTTCAAGGTCAAGGTCTACTACATATTTGTAGCCTTCGTTGATTATCCTTTGCGCTCCCCGTAGTGCGTCATGGCATCCTCTTCTCGGACGGAAGCCGTAGCTCGTCTTGGAGAATTGGGTCTCATAGATGGGAGTCAATACTTGGTTTATGGCTTGTTGCACCAAACGGTCTACTACTGTAGGTATTCCCAACAGGCGCATCTTGCCATTATCTTTGGGTATTTCTACCCTTTTCACTGGGTTCGGACGGTAAGAACCGTCCATCAAGGAACGAATGAGTTCATCCTTGTTGGTCAATAGCCATGGGAGTAACTGCTCGCATGACATCTTGTCTATACCACCACAGCCTCTATTTCTCATAACCGCCTTGTAGGCTCGGTTGAGATTTGCAGGACTAAGGATTTGCTCGAAAAGGTGTTCCTTGTCGAATGGTACTTCCACGATGTTGTCTTCACACATCCACATAAAGGTCTGCACTCCCCCATACCATTCGGTTTCCGACCTATCTCTTTGGGGGCAGCCATTAACTTGGGATAACGTTTTCTGCATTCTTTCCTTCATGAGGTATGTTTCAATTACTATCGTTTAATTGTTAGGTTCTGCCCTTCGTGCAGCGTTATCGAGTATTGCACTACTATGGCGTCTGCTGACTTCTCACGGCAAGCTTTACTCCGCTTCTTTCGTAAAAAAAAAAAAACTATTTGAAGCGTCCGTGAGACCTCCTCGGATAAGGGCATTGTCTTTCCATCTTATACCTACTTCATTTACACCAACCATTCCGAATAGCAATAGGACTTTGATTTGTGATGCAATCTTATCCATGGTCAAATGCCTTATATGAAGTTTCTGTCCGTTAGGTCAGATATTTGTCGCCAGCTTCCTTCAGATTCCACCTCACGATGGACACCCTTGCCTTTGACTATGCAATTCCCGCTATTAGGGCTTGCTCGGGACTTCCACCCGTTAGACAATGCTCATGCCGAGCGTACAACAAAGAGGAAAGAAATCATCACAGACTTCTTTCCTCTTTTTTATATACTAATACTCCTTTTTAAGAAGCTATTGTAAGGAACTGGGTAGTAACCTTTGTTTTAACATAAAGCTATAAAGCGACCAAAGGCGAATAAGAATGGTTGGAACGTAAACAATTGGGAATGAGCAGAATTATCAAAAGTTGCCGAATCGGCATAAAGCGAGCGAGGAGTATTGAAGTAGTTCTGTTACCAACCCATGAACCTTAGTTACCTATGCGAAATAGGTAACAATGCGAAAAGACAACTTCAGTATTTGACTTATAATATACTTCAGATTCCAAGATTTTGCTTATGGATAATCCCCCACTCGTAAATATCTTCGAAAGGACTGATTTTAATATTATTAAAGAACTCGATTATCCCCTCTTTCTGAGGTTACTTGGTAGTTTTTAACTGGTCACCGACTTTAACGGAACACTTATATTTTTATTTTATAAAGTATAACCACGTATAACTTAGTTTAATGTAGTTTAATTATTCTCCAAAAATTACTTTGATTCAAAAAAGCATTATAACTTTGCAATAGGAACACAAAATAATACAAATAGTTGCAGTTTGCTTTCATTTTGGTGCAATTATTCCAATAACCTTTGCGCAAGGTTGATACAGCCCCGTCTGGGTAAAAAGGCGTATACTTTCCAAGAAACGTTAGATTCCAGGATTTAAAACATTAGTAGAATTTTTAAAGAAAGGAAACAGACAATGGAAAAAGATTTTATGTTGCTCGATGGTGACGAGCGCTTGGCTGAGAATGATTTGGAGGGACTTGTTGGTGGTAAGAGAAAATTTAAGATAACTGTAAAAATAGACATCTGCTTTATAGAGGTTCCTGATTCAACCTCAACCAAGTCCAAGAAAATTTGAAAGTTTTCATCGTAAACATAGGGGGTGCTGCTGCATCCCCTTTTTAAAATATAGGTGTTATGAAGAAAATGTCTCTTTACTCATGCTTGTTCGACAATGCGGAGTCGTATTATTTGTTCAATACAGAAACTTTGATGAAGGCAAAAATATCTTATACCCTCTATCAAACCCTAAAAGACGGTAATTTTGAAGGTATAGATTCCAATTTGTTGAAAATATTGGAGGAGAAGAAATTTATTGTCGAAGAAGAAAGACAATATGATTTCTTCAATAAAATGGAAATAGAAACAAACCGGCTTAATTACGACTCGAACAATATGACTTTATTCCTAATGCCAACAATTGGCTGCAATTTTTGTTGTCCATATTGCTTTGAAGGGAAAAAGGAAAATGTTTCTATGAACGAAAAAACGATCAAGAACATTATCAGATTTTTGAATGATTCTTCTGCCAAGGAACTATCTTTGCATTGGTATGGTGGCGAGCCTTTGTTGCGTTTTGACTTAATGAAAGAAATTTACGAAGGTATCACGAAAGAGACATCTTTGGAACTGGTAAGTAACAGTATCATAACAAATGGATATTTGATTAATGACAATGTCTTGGACTTTTTTAAGTCAACCAATATGGATAAAATCCAGATAACTTTAGATGGAGAGAAAACAACCCATGATAAAAAAAGACATCTAAAAGAAGATTTTGAAGGAACCTTTGATCAAATTATCAGTAACATAAAACTATTAAGTAAACTGTTACCCCAAAGTCACATTTATGTAAGAGTAAACATTGATAAGAAAAACTATAAGGAATTTGTCAATATTTATCATTTTCTTCATAATGATTGTGACTTTAACAATAACATTTATGTGTATCCTGCCGTAATCAAAGTATATGACAAATTAGGAGAAAAGCTCGTTCAAAATTGTTTCAGTAGTGAAGAACTTTTTGACCTGTTTGACTATTATAAGAAAAATGGTTGTGAAGTCGTGTTTTTCCCAAAGGCGCATAAGCATACTTGCTCTATTTGCAACCTTTATACATATACGATAGGACCAAGTGGAGAAATTTATAAATGCCCAGAAGATGCCAATCAGCCTGGGAAAATTATAGGCAACGTAAATTCTGACACAATAGACAACGAACCTTTGCTGTTGGAGTACATAAATGGCAGTTCGCAGTTTAAGCGTCAAGAATGTAAGAATTGCCATTGTTTCCCACTCTGCTATGGAGGATGTGGAAAGCAGTATCTAAGAGATAAGTATGCTCATGGAAAGATTAACTATTGCCATCCTTTAAAGGACATGGATGCTTTGAAAAAGGCATTCTTGGATGACATTAAGCACAGTGACAAGTCTGTTAGTTCCAACTTACAATTTGAAATATATTAAAAACTATATGATGAGACAGGTTGCATTATTGATAATGATGTTTATGTCACAATTTTCTTGGGGGCAAAAATTGGCAGGAAAAGTTGTGGATGCTAAGTCTAATGCAATTGAATTTGCCAACGTTGCATTATATGACAAGGACTATACTTTTTTAGCAGGAGTTGTTACCGATTCTTGCGGTGTTTTTGCTATGAACTATTCTGAAGGCAAAGCATGTTTCTTTAAAGTCTCACGTGTGGGCTATAGTACCAAAACTGTAGCTGTCTCTAATGAAAAGTTTTATAGCATAACATTGCAACAGGATAATGTAATGCTCAAAGACGTAATCGTAAAAGGACATCTGCCAAAATATACTCGTGTCCCAGGGGGATACTCTGTGGCTGTTAAAAATTCCATTTTGGAGAAACTTTTTAGTGCTAACGACATTCTTTCCTCATTACCTCATGTAAGTGGAAGCAATGGAAACTTTTTGGTGTTTGGGAAAGGAACACCTGAAATTTACATAAACAACAGGAAGCTGAGAGATAAATCAGAGTTAGCTCATTTAAAGCCAAGTGATATAGAAAAGGTTATTCTTCTGACAAACCCAGGTGTAAAATATGACTCAGAAGTGAAGTCAGTGATAATAATCAAAACAAAGAAACCGCAGGGAGAAGGACTTAGCGGAGGTGTTGATGGTGTATATGGTCAAAAGGATAAAGCCAGCTATAACTCTAATATAAATCTTAATTGGCGTTCTTCAAAGTTTGATTTGTTTGGCTCTTTGGGACATTCCAACAACTATGATAGTCGTAAACAAGAGATATCACAAACAGTTCATGGATTCAAGCATGAGATAAATGAAAAAATGTCAGACATGCATCAATCTATGAGAACCAAGAATATACTTGGAACAATTGGAGCAGACTATTTACTAAACGACAGTAATTCTATAGGAGTATCTTATCGTATATCCAAAAGTTTGCAATCTCAACACATGCATTCGGCTTATTCTGACAACTTGTTTGTAGACTCAAAACTTCAAGACAATATCAACTATAGGATGAATGCGGTACCTAGCCGTGGTCCTGCACATGAAGTTGATGCCTATTACAATGGAAAAATCCATAATTTTAAAATTACATTTGATGGAACATATTATCAGAGCAAGCAAAATCTTCAAACTGTAACAGAAGAAATTGGCTCTAATGATGCAGATTATATAAACTCACAAAAAAAGTCAAATAGTAAGTTGTTTGCCTCTAAGTTAATTGCTAGTACAAATCTTTCGAAGAATTTATCAATAGATTTTGGAGCAGAATATAATCTCAGTAAGTATCATCAAAATTATGACAATAAAGAAGGTATTATAGAGTCTAAAGATAATCAGATTAAAGAAAACAACGTAGCAGGTCTATTTTCTGCTGATTATTCTTTTAATGACTTTGAACTTACCGCAGGAGTTAGATATGAGCATAGTGAAAACTCAAAATACGAAAACGGAATAAAGCAACATGATGTGAGCCGCATATATAACAGATTGTACCCAAATGTAGATTTCTCTTATAACGGAGAATATTTCAACTTAGGATTGTCATATGAAGTAACATCTGAAAAGCCTTCCTATGGGGATTTGTCTAGTGTTGTCGCATACAACAGTAGATATTTTTATGAAGGAGGAAATCCTAATTTAAATATGACTACAGAACATACAATAGAGTTGTCTGGCTCATACAAGGACTTATCTTTTTCTCTTTCGTATGAAGTCGATAAAGATGCAATAACAAAATGGGGGCAATTATATAAACCTGATGGTGACATCATTTTGTTGACAAATATCAATGTTCCGACCTTGAAAATGTTGTATTTCTCATTGTCGGCAGAGCCTTCTATTGCATTTTGGCATCCACTTTTCGAGTTGGACGTTCAAAAACAATATATAGACAACAAGGGGTTAGGATACAATTTTAACAAACCTTTGGCACAAATAGTATTCAACAACAAGTTTGTATTCAAAAGAACAATGCTTGGAGCAAACTATGTTTTCAGAACATCTGGGGCAGACGGATATACCTTGGCAAAAAGCTATCAAAAGTTTGATGCCTTTGTTGCCCAGTACTTCTTGAAGGGTAAACTTCAAGTAAAATTACAATTGGAAGATGTTTTTAAATCTTCGAAGAGTATTAATTATATGCATACTGTTAACTATGATATAAGACAGAAAACAAGTCCTAATTATAGGAATGTCATACTGTCGCTAAGTTACAATTTTAACAGAACACATAAAAGATATTTAGGAACAGGAGCGGGGGCTTCTGAAAAAGATAGGTTATGAGAAAATTTCCAATAGTTATTCAACATGATAGCATGCAATGCGGAATTGCTTGCTTGCAGATGGTATGCAAATATTTCGGCAGAGAATATTCTTCTTATTCTCTGTCGAAATTATGTTTTGCTACGACCGAGGGTGTTTCTTTACTTAGTATAAACGAAGTTGCAAACATTTTGGGATTACATACGCTATGTGCAAAAACGACAACAGATAGGTTAACTATTGCTCCTCTTCCTTGTATTCTTCATTGGAATCAAAATCACTTTGTTGTCTTATATAAGGTAAAGAAAGGAAAGAAGTTCTATATCGCTGACCCAGGAAAGGGATTGGTAACTTATGGCTTAAATGAGTTCAAAAAGCATTGGGTAAGCACGAAATCTAATGGAGAAGACAAGGGCATCGCTATGTTCTTAGAAACCACTCCTGTTTTCTATACTTATAAAATACAAAAAGAAGAGAATGTCAAAGAGAAGAGGTCTTTCCGCTTTCTTTTTGGTTATGTGAAGAAATTTCGTAAGTATTTCGGACAAATCATCTTGGGCTTGATAGTCGGAAGTCTCTTGCAACTTGCACTACCATTTCTTACCCAATCCATCGTAGATGTAGGCATAAAAAATCAAAATATAGGATTTGTTTGGCTTATATTGTTGGGGCAGTTGATGCTTACCATCAGCAGAACGGCAATCGACTTTATTCGTAGATGGTTATTGCTTCACATATCCTTGCGCATCAATATATCATTAGTGAGCGACTTCTTCATCAAACTCTTAAAGTTGCCAATGTCTTTCTTTGATACGAAACTCATGGGAGATTTAATACAAAGAATGAGCGACCATAGTCGTGTGAACAACTTCCTTACTCAGCAGACACTCAACATTACTTTTGCTATGCTTACCTTCGTGGTTTTCTCGGTGGTTCTGTTCTTCTATAACAAATTAGTGTTTGCCATCTTCTTGTTGGGGAGCATCCTTTATGGCGCATGGATGACCTTGTTCTTGAAACGAAGAAAAGTACTAGATTATGACTTGTTTGAACAAGAAGCAATCAACAACAATAAGACCTACGAGTTCATCACTTCCATGCAGGAAATCAAGTTGCAGGATTGTGAGCAGCGCAGAAGATGGGAATGGGAGGACACGCAAGCAGACTTGTTCGGGGTGCAGATGAAATCACTCAAACTCCAACAAACACAGGAGGCTGGAAGTATCTTCATCAATGAGGTGAAGAACATCATCATCACGGTAGTTGCTGCAACAGCCGTGATACATGGGCAAATGACACTTGGTATGATGCTTGCCGTGCAATACATCATCGGACAGCTCAACTCACCTGTGGAGCAACTGATGAACTTCTTCTATTCCCTGCAAGATGTGAAGATTAGTTTGGAACGTATCAACGAGATTCACCAGATGGATGATGAGAACGGAAAGGTAGGCTTGCAGACTTCTATCGAGGACAAGAGCGAGGG
>ENA-UEQX01000822-UEQX01000822.1-human-gut-metagenome-genome-assembly--contig:-NODE-822-length-20110-cov-21.104428_pt1 | contig 20110 bp, 13 predicted proteins | sample MGYA00242952_ERZ507952 | MGnify/ENA primary metagenome ERZ507952 (study PRJEB26167, sample SAMN06115425) | human gut metagenome | host: Homo sapiens | place: China:Sichuan | collected 2015-04-07... | reverse complement strand
AAATGTATAAAATAATAAATACGAGACTCATTTCTGAATCCCGTATTTCCATTTACACAAAATATTTTATAGTGCCCCTGAAAGCAAAAAAGGAGTCGCCACCATGACGACTCCCGGATTGTTTTTGCGATCAGTATAGGCGTAACCATGTTGCTGACGGATCGCTCCTCTGCAAATCTCGTATCCTTGTCCAGCTACTACACAAAATTAGCTTTTTTTGATATGAAATACAAAATAGTCTATTAACTTTGCATTATCACTCTTAAGGCAAACTAGCCTCAGACACACTCAGTGAAACACTATCAATTTTTAATCAACGACCCAATAAATAAATACTATCATGAACGAAGAATTAAATAGTTTTGTAGCAACATTAATTGAAGATACTCAAATGATGATGGATGAGTATCAAACGCCAGAAATGGCGTTTACGGCTACTGTCCTTGATAAAATTGAAGAACTGCTCGATTGTGATGACATTGTGAAGGAGCATTGTAAAATCACAAAAGTAAATGGGGATACTATTGGTGAAATACATGCTTATTCACAAAGCACAAATGGTGAAGTTCTTTATTTGTTCTATACCGATTACAATTCTCTTCATGATGTGACTGTCAAAAGTAATTCAGAATGTCAGAAGTCTTTGACTCGCCTACAGGGATTTTATAACTCAGCTATTAGAGGTTGTCATATTGATATGGACTCTTCATCAGCAGAATACAAAGCCTCGAAGTTCATCTATGACAATGTTCAGAATTTCCAATCGGTCAACTTGGTTATTCTGTCAAACTATGTAATCAATAATCTTCAACTCAAAAAAATTAAGATTGCGACAAAACCTGTATTCTACGATGTATGGGATTTGAAGAAAATTTATGGTAATACTCATTCCTTGAGTGATCATGTTGCTATAGATATTGATTTTGAATCAGAGGAATACGAGCGATACAAGATTCCATTTATCCAGATGGAATCAACCCAGTATGGCTACAAGTGTATACAGGCAATGTTCCCTGCTAAGCTTTTGTATCAGCTTTACGAGAGATATAATACCAATTTGCTTTACAACAATGTTCGTTATTTTTTAGGACTAAAAGGCACAAAAGACAAGAAACCTAATGTTGCTATGCTTGATACATTACGTAAAGAGAATGAAATGTTCCTTGCTTATAACAATGGTATTACAGCATTGGCTAAAGGTATTGATTCCACTTTTGTAAGTGATAAAACAGATATTACTGATCCTGAAAGCACCACTTCTTCACAATACATATCAATGGGTTTCTTGAAAAAGATTATGGATTTCAGAGTTATCAATGGAGGACAAACGACAGCCGTTCTTTTTAATGCAAAGAAACTGAGCAACGATACACATGATACATCAAAGAAAGTAAATCTTCTTGGAGTTTATGTACAGGTTAAACTCATCATAAGCGATGAAATTGAAAAAATTTCAGGTAAAATCACATTGTCCTCAAACTTCCAAAACAAAGTAAAGTACTCTGATTTCTCTGTAAGCAATGAATTCAATACGGAAATGCAGAAGTTATCAAGAAGTATTATTGCACCGAATGCAAACAACGAACCAACATATTGGTTTTATGAGCGTCTGCGTGGACAATATGATGAGAAACGAAAGGACTGTCATACGAAGGCTGACAAGGATTATTTTGATTTTCAATTTCCAAAAAGTAAGAAATTCACCAAAGAGGATGTAGCAAAAATATGGTCAAACTGGCATCAAACTCCTTTTGATGCGGTAAAAGGTGCAAGCACTACTTATGCTTCCTTTATGAAGGGGATTACAGAAAGAGGATTTATTCCGGATGAGAGCTATTACAAAGAAACTATAGCTTTGCTTATCATCTACCGTTTTCTCATGTCTCGGCCAGAAAACAAAAACTACGCAAATGGAAAAGCTACTGTTGTCGCATATGCTATGGCAATGCTTCAACTACAAACTTTTGGCAGATTTGATTTGTTGAAAGTATGGAAGAATCAGGGCCTTTCTGATAACACGAAGATTTATCTCAATGGTATTTGCGACAAGATTTACTCTTTGCTTAACATACAAGCAACAAATATCAATTCAACAATTTTGTCATATGGCAAGACCAAGAGCGCATACGATTATATCAAGTCACAAGCACTAGGTGTAGATATTCATTTGTTAGACAACGATAAAAAGTAAACGATGACATCAGAATTCATAAAGAATATTATTGACAACGAATGCCAAGAGTATGACCTTGTCGTACTGAAAGGTTTCTCACCAAGCATTATTGTTGAGTTAGCGAGAAATTTCTCTGTACTGGACGAGTACGTTATTGAGAACGACAAGATTGTTCTTGAGAACATAAACGAAAGTCGATTTATGTTGTCGATCATTAGCTATAATGCTCAGAAGAAAGCTGTATGTACATGCGAATCTCTGATAAAGATGTGTACTCAGATTGCTGGTCTTGATATCTTGCAGAAGAAGATATGCGTACTTGACAACAACATGCTTGAACTCTATCCTAATCCGACAACAACAAATATACCAGATTTCGATAGTGAAGATTTCATGGATACTGATGGTGAAACCGCTCTATATTGCGCATTTTATTCATTTTGCGTATGTGACGGTAATGAGCAACGAATTCAGTATATAGACAATTACTCTATGTCGAACAATTGCGTTACTATTAAGAAACTTGCAGAACCTCTGCCATTTGAATTGTCAGATACTATTCGTTCCACAGATATAACAAACATTCTTTCAACTAAAGATGGCTCGTTGAATGCTGTAATGGAGGAATTATACAACAACATGTCTCTCTCGTCCAATGAATATGGTGTTGAGGCAGAGGAGGCAGAGGAAGAAAGAATACAAGCATTTGTACAAGCTGCCAAACTTTTCGGTATATCAGTATCGGTATCAAAAGTTACACGAGATTTGAATATTCAACCTCGTCAAGAACTTTACGATCTGTTGAAGAGAACATGGGGATATGAATCTTTCCGCTCCTTGCAAATGTACAAGGACTTAAATGTCAATCATGAAATAATAGAAATATCACAAGGTTCAATTATTGAGACCGTAGTACAGCAAGCAGAACATGCTTACAATGGAGAAAAAGATAAGGTATACAATGTGTTGCTTACTTCTCCAACAGGCGCAGGCAAATCGTTACTATTTCAACTTTCTGCAATATATTTAGCCGAAAAATATGGTTTGCTCACAATTGTTGTTTCTCCACTTGTTGCATTAATGAATGATCAAGTGGAAGGACTTATCGGTTATGATGCAGTTGCCACATTGAACAGTAATAAGACTGCAGCCGATAAGGAAGCTATTCTTAGTGGAGTTAGAGAAGGAAGGATTAACCTTTTGTATCTTTCACCAGAACTTCTTCTTTCTTACACAATAATTTCATTTATAGGTAATAGACAATTAGGTTTGCTTGTTGTGGATGAGGCTCATACGGTAACAACATGGGGGCGAGATTTTCGTGTTGATTATTGGTTTTTAGGCGACTACCTCCGCAAAGAAAGACGTATATTGAAATATCCTTTCCCTATATTTGCTCTTACTGCAACTGCTGTATGGGATCCTACGGGCAAGAACGACATGGTGTTTGATACTATCCGTTCTTTGAACATGGATCCTTGTATAAAGTTCATTGGCGTGGTACGTAGAACTAACATCACGTTTGAGATTGAGCTATCAAACATAAGTAAAAACTATGAGGAAAAAAGAAAGGCTCTTACTATAAAGAGAATACGTGAGGCTTTAAAGGAAAATAGAAAGACTATTGTTTATTTCCCATTCAGAAAAACAGTTGATAGTATTTGTGGAAGTGATGAAATCACTGACATAAAAGACAGAATAGCTCGATACCATGCAAGTCTTTTTCCTGACGAGAAGGTTCTGAATGCAGACGCTTTTCGTAATGGTAGTAAGCCTATTATGTGCGCAACGAAAGCATTTGGTATGGGAATTGACGTTTCAAACATTCGTGAGGTGTATCATCATGCTCCAACAGGATGTCTCTCAGATTACGTTCAGGAGATTGGTCGTCTTGCACGTGACTCAAAGATAAAAGGCATAGCCAAAATCGATTTTTCAATAAATGATTTCAGATATATTCGTAAACTGCATGGTCTCTCAGCAATAAAGCCATACCAACTTGTGCAGGTATTGAAGAAACTGATGGCTATCTATGGGATAAACGGAGAGAAGAGAAATTTGCTCATTTCTTCTTCTGACTTTAATTATATTTTTCCGCTTTCTACTCCTGATGGCATTGATCAGAATCTTAAAAGCTGTCTCTTATTGATTAGTAATGATCTGCTTAACAAACTACGATTCCATGCTCTTATTGTTCGCCCCAAAAGCTTGTTTAGTAAATGTTATGTTGAGATATCAATGGCTGAGAGTAAGGATTTCTATCGTCTGTACCATGACTATTTACGCCATATTACAGATAATATTTTTATCCTTGATGCCGACAAAATTTGGACGGAGAAATACAACAATATCAGTTTCCCTCAATTCAAATTTAAGTTAGCAGAAGGCAAGATATTCCGAGATTTTCATGTCGCCTTAAAGAATAAAGTTACTTTGTGCTTGCATAACAATGTAGAAGCTATAAGACAGTCGGTTAATGAGTTCTTCCATTATGCCCATAAGTTTCTTAATGAAATGAACAGCTCTCATCATAGAATAGATTCCGAAGCTATGAAGTCTGCTTTACCTTCAAATTATGATAAATTAAAGCGTGAGCAATTTCTTGAAACATTTCGTATGCTTTATGCCACGCCGAGCGCATTAGGTGGAGATATTGCTGCATACTGTAGTGTGTTTACCTCTCGTGATGGTGATTCGCATCCAAAGGAAGCATTCCAGTTGATGCAGAGTGGTTATGAGAATGTAGCACATCTGTATTGTTCTGCCTTTGACAATTATATTCATGCTCAGGAATTATGTGTGTATTGTGACAGTAAGGATACAATTGTTAAGCTTAGTGAATTTCTGAATAGCCTCGGTTTTGCGGACTATCAGCGTATGGGAGGTAACCAACCAGCCATTTTCGTGCGTATAAATAATCCATATTATCTCAATATGCTCATTCGTAACAGAAATTATGAGAATGATATTCTGAATAGCATCTATGAAAAGTATAGGTTCTCGGAAAGGATATTCACATACTTCTTCACTACTCCTATGACCGATGAACAACGTTGGGATTTTATTGAAGAGTATTTCCTTGGAGCAAGTGAAGAACGTTTGTTGAATTTTGTATAAATGACTATCTATTTCTTAAATAAAAAATCCATAATAAAAGGTCCATTTGATATCATGGATGCACATCGCAACCGTATTATGAAGGTTGGTGATATATGTGTCCGTGAGGATAAGTGTGGTGTATCTTGTTTGCTTATTATTGACGAAAACAACCGATGGAATACTTGCAAACGAATTGGTTATGCTAAGGGAAATCTCGGAATAGAAGGTAATACATTGCTTTTCTCTTTTGACGGGGTTAGCAAACGCTTTGGAAGAATAAAAGAATGCGAGACGATATGTAAATTATTTGCATATGAGCCATTGCATTCATTCTTTACAAATGCAGTTGAAATCCTCACATACAAATGCGATCAGTGGGATATTGCTACATTTTCTAAGATCCTTACTCTCTCACCTATAGAAATACCTATAAAGGTGAAGAAAGAAGAACATGCTCAATACAATACTTGCATTACATTGTTTGAACCATATCTGTCCAATGAGAGCCATCATTTATTTGTTGAGTTACATTCAGTTGGAAACTCACTTCGTAAAATATATCAAGAGATTAGACAAAAATACCCCGATGATTTCCGACATGCAATGAAGAAATTTCTTGCAGAGAATCCTACAAAAACGATTTACGATAAACAATAATCCATGTTCCTCTACCCAAAATTCATAGACCTTTTCACTCCCCGTAAGGGGTTTTACAACGCCACTACGTAATCTGCATTTGATGAAAATGAAATTCTTCGATAATCTGTTTGAGGACATTTCTGCCAGATTATTCTTGTCTAAATATGGAATTGATCAGATTGCAACTTTGAGTAAAAAGAGTGATAAGGCTCCGCTATGGGAAGACTCAAAATAACATCTAGGGTACAAAGGATATTTGGAATTCAGGATAATATAAAAGAAATGTCGATTACATCAAGAGACAAAATTTAGTCCCCCGTATCCACACTAGGGGATAAACGAGGGACAAAAAGTTGAAAGAATCAGAAATATTACATTTTCAGACTTACTATTTGCATATTCTGAGCATATTTCTATTAGTTTGTTGTATATTAAACTATTTAAGTTATTTCCCGATGCAGAAATTCTTAAAGATATTACCCAACACCTCATCCGTAGTAATTTCTCCCCCAACGATTTCCGCAAGGTGGAACAGACATTCGCGCAAATCCTGAGAAATGAAATCGCCGGATAAGCCCTGATCCATACCCTGCAACACACGTTCGATGGAATCCAAAGCCTGAGTCAGAGCCTCGTAATGACGAAGATTGGTCACCACCACATCCCCCTCTCCCACTTCGGGCAACTGAGCTGTAGCGATCAACAGATTCTGAAGCTGCTCCAATCCCAGCTTCTCGCGGGCGGAAATGGAAATGACGTCCACTCCTTCTGGTAATTCCGGCAAATGTGCAGGTGAAGCCCCTGCCAAGAGATCAGCCTTATTCAGGACCACCACCAGTTTCTTATCGGCACACAAAGGCAGAATCTGAGGAGATAAAGTACGGATCTGTTCCGCTGCGCACTGACTGTCCACCAGCCAAAGCACGATTTGTGCCTGTTCCATTTTCTGAAAACTGCGTTCAATACCCAGACTCTCGATTGTGTCCGTAGTTTCACGGATACCGGCCGTATCAATAAAGCGGAAAGTAATGCCACCCAAATTGACCGTATCCTCAATCACATCACGTGTGGTACCGTGAATATCACTTACAATGGCCCGGTCTTCATGCAACAAGGCATTAAGCAAAGTGGATTTGCCGGCGTTGGTCTCTCCCACAATAGCCACCGGGAAGCCGTTCTTGATGGCATTGCCCAAACGGAAGGATTGGGCCAGATGACGGATCACCAGCTCGATTTTCTCTGCCAGAGTACGCAATTCCGAACGGTCTGCAAACTCCAGTTCTTCATGGTCACTGAAATCCAGCTCCAGCTCCATCAACGAAGTGAGGTGCAACAGCTGGTCACGAAGTTGGGAAAGTTCACGACTGAATCCGCCACGCATCTGGCTCATCGCCAAACGATGAGTTGCCGCCGAACTGGAAGCAATCAGATCGGCCACAGCCTCAGCCTGGCTCAAATCCATCTTGCCATTCAGGAAGGCACGTTGTGTAAACTCACCGGGCTCTGCTGTGCGACATCCATGCTGCAACAACAGCTGCATTACCGTCTGAAGAATATAGGCAGAACCGTGACAGGAAATCTCCACACTGTTTTCACCGGTATAAGAATGCGGTGCATGAAACACACTGACCAGCACCTCGTCTACCACTTCTTCTTTCTCTCCGATAATCTGTCCGAAAGACAAGGTATAGGGTTTTGCAGCAGATAAACTCTTTCCCCCTACTCCTTTATAAATAGAATCTGTTATCCTGATAGCATCCGGTCCGGATACTCGTATCATACCAATTGCTCCTCCCGGAGCTGTGGCAATAGCACAAATAGTTTCTGAGAAATTCATATTGATTTTACTTGTTTGTATAAAATAGATATGCCCGACTATCAACAGCCGGGCATACTTTTGTTTCATTTTTAAATCCGATCCAATACGGTCTGTATCAGCGAATCAATCGTCTGCTTATAAGCCGCATTGGCTTTGCCCGTACGTCGGTTGGCAATAACCATGCAACAGGTCGTTGCCTTATGGCCCAGCAAACGGGCCAGACCCGCCAGCGCCGAGCTTTCCATTTCAAAATTGTTCACACGTAGCCCTTTAAACTCAAAGTTCTCCACCTTTTCATTCTGGTGCGGATCCTGCAACGGAATGCGCAATTCACGGCCCTGTGGCCCGAAGAAGCCTCCGCAGGCGATGGTGATACCACGCACCATGTCGATACCCGCAATACGGTCGGTCAGTTCGGGATCAGCATCTATCACATAAGGAGCTCCCTTTTGCGGACACCAGTCCATATATTCCATAAAGGCTTTTTCCAACTCCAGATCGCACACCTCGTTTCTTCCGGCATAGTAATTCAACAATCCGTCAAAACCGATACTCTTTACACTGGAGACAAAGGTACCTTCGGGAGTATTCAGTTGCAATCCGCCGCACGTTCCGATACGAACCAACTCCAGCGACCGGAGTTCGTCTTTTTCTTCACGGGTCTGAAAGTCTATGTTCACCAAAGCATCCAGCTCGTTCATCACAATATCGATATTGTCACAACCGATACCTGTAGAAAGCACCGTGATTCTTTTTCCTTTATAGGAACCGGTTATGGTTCGGAACTCACGGCTCTGAATATCACATTCCTGACTGTCGAAATGCGCAGCCACTGTTGGAACACGTCCGGGGTCACCCACCAGAATGACCTTACCGGCCAACTGCTCCGGTTTCAGGTGCAAGTGGAAGATACTTCCATCCGGATTGATAATCAATTCAGATTCTGCAAAATACTTTTTCATAGGCCTTCAATTTTAAAATTCCGCTCCGTAATCCCAACAGGGTTACTTGGAGCTTTTCAGATAATTTATCTCTGTATTTCTGATTTTGACTTCCTGCTCTTCCAAACCATAGTAAAGCTTTTCATAAGCCTGTTCCATGGTCAGAATCTGCTGCTTGAGCTGCTGTTTTCTGCTTTCATTGCCCTGTGCGTATGCATTACGCAACTGCAGCAGCGTTTCCTTGCTCTTCGTCAGCTGGGCTTGTCCTTCCTTCCACCACGAAGCCATTTTCTGTGCTTCAGGAGATCTGAATTCAGCCACCAGTGTATAGGTCAAATCATCATTAATGACAAAATCAAAATCTTTTGGCTTGACAACATCCTGCTTCTCGTTCATCACCTGTTCCAGACGCTCGCGAGCTTCTGCCATCAGAGCCGCATCTCCCCAGGTGGCCGCAATACTGCTGATTCTGGCCAGTCCTTTCAGTTCCTCTTCGCTGTAAGCCTCAGAATCATAGGTCTTGCGCAATGCGTTCGGCACAAAGATATAGATGCAGACTTTTCCCGCAGGCTGGCAGCGGTCTGTCACCAGCCAACCCAGATTATTGATTTCATCAATGGCATACAAATAGTCATTGGCCGGAGAGTTAAAAGGCATACCGATATTTTCGGGCTTGAGAAAAGTCTTGTTGTCCGCATCATAACGGGTGACAAAGATATCATAGCCTCCCAGACTCTCTTCTCCGCGTGCTCCATAATAAAGAGTCACTCCATCAGAAAGCATAAAGGGATAATCCTGATCCTCATCTTCATTCAGCCCCCTTACCTGAGTAGCCTTGCTCCACTGACCTCCCAGCAGATCGCTGGTAAAGATACGCGTCTTACGGGAACCTTGCCCGTCAGCCTTTTGTGTAGGAACGGAATAATAGATCTTATTCCCCAGTTCCGACAGATAAACACTGCCCACCGAATCACCGGTACCGAAGAATTTGGCATACGAGGTCAAGGTACCGCTCTCCGGAGTAATTTTTATCGCATCCAGAAAAGTCGCCTTGTCGGTCACGATGCTGTCGATAAAGACCACACGCTCTGTAGCATGCAGCATGGCTCTCGCCATATCAATCTTGTCCAACTGCTTTTCGGCTTCTTCCGTAGACTGTTTCTTTCTTTGCAGCATCTTGATGTTGCGTTCCAACTGTGCTTCTGCATTGTCAAAATCATATTGTTCCAGATAAAAATCAACAGATGAAGAAGATACAGCCGGATTGGACTTGCTCTTCTGAGCCATTCCGTCCGTGCAGAAAGCCAAACAGGCAGCTAGCGATATGATTTTCAGTTTCATCATGTCTATTCGTTTTATACTGTTTCAAAGATAGACAAATCTTTCTAATAGAAGAATTATTTATCTGTTAAAAAACGATTCAGTGTTCTATTCTTCCACCAATTTACCCTCCCGGTCCAAAGCGTTCCACATGGAATGCCGGGCTTCGGGATTCATCTGTTCAATTTGGTCGAAGATATTTCTCATGTCCGAACGGTGGGAATCGCGCTCGTACGGACAAAGTTTCTTTTGTTTCTGATATTCCTGCATCGCAGCCCAGGCCGCCAGATCGCGCTCCTGCACCATGCAGAACGGACGGATGATGGTCATCGGAAACTTACGCATGCGCAACCGGGCCGGCATGGTGGAGAACTGCCCCTGAAAACTGAAGTTCAGCAGTGTGGTGTGCAGGATATCGTCCTGATGATGCCCCAATGCAATCTTATTGCATCCCAACTCCTTGGCGGTTTCGAAAAGCATTTTCCGGCGGTTCCAGGAGCACAGAAAGCAGGGGCTCTTCCGTGTGTCGGTCGAAGCGTCGAACGAAGTTTCCCGAATATGAAGCCTCACCCCGTGCTCAGCGGCAAACTGCTCCAGATAATGATTGTCGCTCTCATAGGCGATATTGGTCATGCGCACATGCAGAGCTTCCAACTGGATTTGCGGACGATAGATCCGCGCCCTCCGGGCCATGAATTCCAACAGGGCCAGAGAATCCTTTCCTCCGGAAATCCCCAACAGAATATGGTCGCCTTCTTCCAGCAATCCATATTCCATGATCCCTTTGTTGAAATGACGCCAGATACGGCGTTCCAATAAATCTTTCTCGGTCGGTTTCATCAACGGGTTATTTCATAAAGATAAAATACACGGCCAGAATCAGACAACAGAAAGCTGCCAGATGGTTCCAGTGCAGACTCTGTCCCTGAAACATCACATTGGCCATAACAGTGAATACGATCAGAGAAATCACCTCCTGAATCACCTTCAGCTGCATCAGACTGAACGGACCGCCATTACCCACGAAACCAATACGGTTGGCCGGCACCTGACAACAATACTCCGCGAAAGCGATAATCCAGGAAAAGAGAATCACTCCGATCAGCGGCCAGTTGCTGCTGGTTCCGTTTTCCTGCAACTTCAAATGTCCATACCAGGCCAGAGTCATGAATATATTGCTGCAAATCAGCAGCAGAATACTATATAAGCCACTCATAAAAAAGACAAAACGAAATAAGAAATTAAAATCTTGCCCGCCGGAGACTCCGGCAGACAAGATTCATCATATTGATCTATTAAAAAGAATTCAGAAAATTACTGCTGCTGCAGATACTCGTGCATGCTGGCAGCAGCCTTGCGACCGTCGCCCATAGCCAGAATTACGGTAGCACCACCGCGCACAATGTCACCACCGGCAAAGATAGTAGGCAGATTGGTCTGCATGCCCTCGTTCACCACGATGGTATTCTTGCGACCCAGTTCCAGTCCTTCGATAGAAGTCGGAACGATTGGGTTTGGAGATACACCGACAGCCACGATAGACATATCAATATCGATAGTCTCGGTTGCTCCCGGAATCGGTTCCGGACTGCGGCGACCGCTGGCATCCGGCTCACCCAACTGCATCTTCTGCAATACGACAGCCTTCACGGCTCCGTTCTCATCAGCCAGATACTCAATCGGGTTATGCAGGGTCAGGAATTCGATGCCCTCTTCCTTGGCATGTTTTACCTCCTCGATACGGGCCGGCATCTCTGCCTCAGAACGACGGTACACGATGAAGACGCGCTCGGCACCCAGACGCTTGGCCGTACGGCAAGAGTCCATAGCTGTGTTACCACCGCCGACAACCATCACGTTCTTGGCCTTGTTGATCGGGGTGTCTGTTTCCGGATTGGAAGCGTCCATCAGGTTCACACGGGTCAGATACTCGTTGCTGGACATGATGTTGATGCTGTTCTCTCCCGGAATACCCATGAAGTTCGGCAAACCGGCACCGGAACCTACAAAGATTCCCTTGAAGCCTTCGTTCTCCAGTTCCTTCACACTGATAGTCTTACCCACCAGACAGTCCTTCACGAAGTGTACACCGATTTTCTCCAGATTGCAGATTTCCACGTCTACGATCTTGTTCGGCAAACGGAACTCAGGAATACCATATTTCAATACACCACCGATTTCGTGCAATGCCTCGAATACGGTAACGTCATAACCGTTCTTGGCCATGTCACCGGCAAAAGACAGACCCGCAGGACCTGAACCGATCACAGCCACCTTAATGCCATTGGCAGGAGCACACTCCGGAACAGACATCTTTCCGCTCTCGCGCTCAAAGTCGGCAGCAAAACGCTCCAGATAACCAATAGCCACAGCCGGCTCGTTCATCTTCAGGTGGATACACTGGCTCTCGCACTGCTTCTCCTGCGGACAAACACGACCGCATACAGCCGGCAGCGCAGAAGTGCTCTTCAATACACGGGCTGCATTGAGGAACTCGCCGCGCTCAATATTCTTGATGAATGACGGAATGTTGATGCTCACCGGACAGCCCTGCATACAGGTTGGATTGGCACAGTCCAGACAACGCTTGGCCTCAGTGATTGCCTGTTCGCGGGTCAGACCGGTGTTCACCTCCTCAGTACGGGTTGTAGCACGATAAACCGGATCCAGCTCGTTCATTACGACACGTGGGATGGCAGTACGCTCCTTCGGTTTCATCGCCTTACGGATTTCCTGACGCCATGCCGCATTGCGGTCGGTCAGCTCGCTCAGCGGAGTAGTCGTATCCATCTCGGCAGCCAGTGCGGCCCACTCCGGATTCAGGTGCTGATCCACCTGATCCATGTGCGCCTGGAAATCCTGCTCCAGATGACACATCTCCTGAGCCTCTTCCTTCTTGAAGGCGCCCATACGCTTCAACATTTCGTTGAAGTCAACCTGGTGTCCGTCAAATTCCGGACCATCCACGCATACGAAGCGGGTCTTTCCGCCTACAGTGATACGACAGGCACCGCACATACCGGTTCCGTCCACCATGATTGTATTCAAAGAGACATCAGTCGGGATATTGTATTTCTGAGTCAGCAGGCAGCAGAACTTCATCATGATTGCCGGACCGATGGCAAAGCACTTGTCCACCTTCTCGCGCTGAATCACCTGCTCGATTCCTTCTGTTACCAGACCTTTCTGTCCGTAGCTTCCGTCATCGGTCATAATGATCACCTCGTCTGAGCTCTTGCGTACCTCGTCTTCCAGAATAATCAAATCCTTGCTGCGACCGGCCAACACAGAGATCACACGGTTACCGGCCTCTTTCAAAGCCTGAATGATCGGCAACATCGGAGCCACACCGACACCACCGCCGGCACAAACTACGGTTCCGAAATTCTCAATGTGTGTTGCCTTTCCCAGAGGGCCTACCACGTCGGTAATCTCATCGCCTACCTCCAACTGACACAGACGGGTTGAAGACAGTCCCACTTTCTGCACCACCAAGGTGATGGTACCCTTACGTGTATCAGCACCGGCAATGGTCAGCGGCATACGCTCACCCTTCTCACCGACACGCACGATTACGAAATGGCCTGCCTTACGAGCCTTGGCAATCAAAGGAGCTTCAATCTCAAATTTAAAGACCTTCTCCGAAAACTGCTCTTTGGAAACAATCTTATTCATTCTTTTCTGATTTAATATATGTTTTATTTGATGATTAATGCTTACTGTTTAGAAAGGTTTTTCATCCAGCATCTCGAAACCGCAGTAAGGAACCAGGCATTTTGGAATGCGGATTCCCTCCGGAGTCTGGAAGTTCTCCATGATGGCAGCAACGATACGTGGCAAAGCCAAAGCCGATCCGTTCAGGGTGTGGCACAACTCTGTCTTCTTGTCCTCAGCCTTACGGTAACGGCATTTCAGACGGTTGGCCTGATATGTATCGAAGTTAGAAACTGAACTTACCTCCAACCAACGCTTCTGAGCCTCTGAGTAAACCTCAAAGTCATAACAGATAGATGAAGTAAAGCTCATGTCGCCACCACACAGACGCAGAATGCGGTAAGGCAACTCCAGTTTCTGCAACAGTCCTTCTACGTGAGCCAGCATCTCCTGATGTGACTGCTCTGAGTGCTCCGGAGTGTCAATACGTACGATCTCTACCTTAGAAAACTCATGCAGACGGTTCAGTCCGCGCACATCCTTACCGTAAGATCCAGCCTCACGACGGAAACACTGAGTGTAAGCACAGTTCTTGATCGGCAGATCCTTCTCGTCGATAATCACATCACGATAGATATTGGTTACCGGAACCTCGGCAGTAGGAATCAGATACAGGTCGTCCAGATTACAGTGATACATCTGTCCTTCCTTATCCGGCAACTGACCGGTACCGTAACCGGAAGCCTGATTTACTACAGTAGGAGGCATAATCTCGGTATAACCGGATTTGCGGGCCTCATCCAGGAAGAAGTTGATCAACGCACGCTGCAAACGGGCACCCTTACCTTTATAAACAGGGAATCCGGCACCGGTGATCTTCACACCCAGATCGAAGTCAATCAGATCATATTTCTTGGCCAGCTCCCAGTGAGGCAGTGCATCCTTTGGCAACTCAGTTTCCATACCACCGGTCTTTACCACCACATTATCCTCGGCACTCACACCTTCCGGTACAATGTCATAAGGAATATTAGGAATGGCGCAAAGCTGCTCGATCACGCTCTTCTGTGCGGCATCCATCTCGGCCTCCAGAGCCTTGTTCACCTCTTTCAGCTGAGCCACCTGTGCCTTTACAGCCTCGGCTTCTTCCTTGTTGCCGGCTTTCATCAAAGCACCGATCTGTGCGGCCATCTTCTTGCTTTCCGACAGATTCTGGTCCAGCTTGGTCTGGGCCTCACGACGTATTTTATCTGTTGCAATGACTTTTTCAATCGCTTCCTTAGCACCGTTGAAGTGCTTTTTCTCCAAACCTTTGATCACTCTCTCGGTCTGCTCTGTAATCAGTTTTAATGTAAGCATAATCAGTACATTTAATATGAATTTATTTTCTAACCTGCAAAAATAGCGAAAAAAAGTGAATGTAAGGCTATGAATAATAGAAAAGTAGACATTTTCAAATAAATATCTTAATAAGGCATCATTTTCAGGCAGAATAAGTAGCAAACTTTTTGCAGACCAATGTTTTTATCTATTTTTGTGCGGAAAACTTTATTACTAACCTCATTTATTAATTGAAAAAACCAAAATGTTTGCAGAACTACTTAAATCCTCTTATTTCGCTCTGTTTGTCATAGTGGCTTTGGGATTCATGCTGGGCAGAATCCGTATCAAAGGTTTGTCGCTGGACATCTCTGCTGTGATTTTTGTCGCTCTTTTATTCGGACACTATGGCGTACTGATCCCCAAGGAACTGGGTGATCTGGGTCTGGTACTCTTTATCTTTACCATCGGAATCCAGGCCGGTCCCGGATTCTTCGATTCCTTCCGGAGCAAAGGCAAAACGCTGATTCTGATTACCGTGCTGATCATTCTTTCGGCATCCCTCACCGCTGTGGGACTGAAATATCTGTTCGGGCTGGATACTCCGAGTACAGTAGGCCTCATCGCCGGTGCGCTGACCAGTACCCCGGGTCTGGCCGTAGCCATCGACAGCACCAACTCACCGCTGGCATCCATTGCCTACGGTATCGCTTATCCCTTCGGTGTCATCGGTGTGATCCTTTTTGTCAAGCTGCTTCCCCGCCTGCTTAAAGTCAATCTGGAGGAAGAAGCCCGGCAACTGGAGGCCGAACGCATTGGTCAGTTCCCGCAATTGAAAACCTGCGTGTTCCATGTTACCAACTCCGCAGCCTTTGGCAAATCTCTGGTCCAACTGAATATCCGTGCCGTAACAGGTGCCGTAGTATCACGAATCAAAAGCGGCACACAGATTCTTATGCCGTCGGCTTCATATTCCTTGCAGCAGAATGATTACATCCAGGCTGTGGGCAGTGAAGAATCTTTAGCCATGCTGGCCGATATGATGGGAGAACGTCAGGAAGGAGAACTCCCGCTGACCAAACGTCAGATTGTGGAAACTATCCTGCTCACTAAAAAAGATATGGTCAACAAGAATATCGGCAGTCTGAACCTTCATGAAAACTACGGTTGCGTCATCACTCGTGTACGCCGTAGCGGTATCGACCTGACTCCAACTCCGGATCTGGTGCTAAAATTTGGCGACAAACTGATGATTGTAGGAGAAATCGAAGGCGTAAAGGGAGCTTCCGAATTATTGGGAAACAATGTAAAATTACTGTCCGATACAGACTTCTTCCCTATTGCCGTGGGCATCGTACTCGGTGTATTGGTAGGCAAGCTGAATGTCACCTTCCCGGGCGGCGTATCTTTCTCACCGGGATTGACCGGTGGCGTGTTGCTCACCACCCTGATTTTAAGTGCCATCGGCAAGACCGGTCCGATTCTTTGGACCATGTCCGGTCCGGCCAATCAGCTGCTGCGTCAGTTGGGTCTGCTGCTTTTCCTCTCCGAAGTCGGAACTTCCGCCGGTCAGAAACTGGTAGCCACATTCCAGGAAAGCGGTTGGAGCATGTTCGTGGTGGGTATGTTCATCACCCTGGTACCGATGATCATTGCCACCCTTGTGGCCCGTCTGGTATTCAAGATTTCCATGCTCGACCTTTTGGGTACCCTCACCGGTGGTATGACCAGTACTCCGGGTCTGGCAGCGGCCGACTCTATGGTGGACAGCAATATCCCGGGAGTAGCCTATGCTACTGTTTACCCGATTGCCATGGTCTTCCTGATCCTGTTCATTCAGTTGATTTCGGTATTTGTGGTATAATCTCATCTTGATTTAAAGACACATACAGTAATCCCCTCCTTTTTAAACTGGTTTAAAGCGGTTTTAAAAGGAGGGGATTGTCATATATTAATACTCTATCATAACCTTCCTATCAGGTCGACTTTTTCAGTCCAAGACAATACATATAAATACAGAAAGATCAAGATTAATGTCCGTTTTTGTGTCCAAAAATGGACACAGTGTCCATTTTCGGACACTACGTTTTTTGCTAAAGCATTGATATTTAAAGAAATAATAAATTGGCATACTTTTTGTTTATTGGAGGACAGATGTATTATGGCTCGTTGCCGTTTTCCATGTACCCTATTTCATAACCTTTAATATCATTGTCCATGAAAAAAATCATATTCTATATATTGGCAATATTTCTGGCAAGTCCGGCATTTGCCCAATATCCTCAAATCAATTTGCAAGGCCAAATCCTTGATTCTTTTCTGCAAAATGGAATTACGGATTGTCAAGTAACCTTGATGCGTGCAGACAGCACAATAGTAAACAGTGAGCCTAAAGTATATCATATCGGTAATGATAATGCGCATTTTACAACCATCTTTGACTTCTTTATAGCCAACCAGCCCGGCGATTACCTGATTCGTGTGACCAAGGAAGGTTATGAAGACGGTTGGGGAAAGGTGACCGTACCTGCAAATTACAAGGAAAAAAGACTTTTGATACCTACCATATATACCCGCAAGTCGGCTTCCGTGCGTAACATGGGTGAAGTTGTAGTACGCGCAACTCGCATCAAGGTAAAGATGAGGGGCGATACCTTGGTTTACGATGCGACAGCATTTAATATGCCCGAAGGTTCCATGCTTTCTCACTTGATAGAACAGCTTCCCGGGGCAAAGATAAATGAGAATGGAGAGATCTTTATCAATGGCCGCAAAATTGACGAACTGACTCTAAACACCAGGAAGGTCTTTGGAGGCAACCAGGCTGTACTCATGGAAAATCTGCCCTATTTTACGGTCAAGGAGCTAAAAGTCTTTGAACGCCGCTCCTTACAATCCGTTTTAACGGGCGACTTAAACGCCGAAAAAGAATACGTCATGGATGTAAAACTTAAGGACGAGTATGCACTCGGAGGTATCGCAAATTGCGATATAGCCGGAGGCACACACGACCGATATTTGGCAAAAGCCTTTGGATTTCTTCTAACGAAGACCCTTAGTATTGGCGCATTTGCCAACCTAAACAACATTAATGACGAAACGAGTGGACTGTCTGGAGTATGGGGACAAAACTATAGACGTATTTGGGGAGGAGCGAATCATCCCTCCAAGCGTAAAGGAGCGGGGCTATCATTGGATTATGAGTCCACCAAGAAGCAGTATGGCTTTCCATCGCTGGCTCTTTATAATACGATCAGCGTAGACCGTAAGGACAATCTGAATGAATCTAAATCATTTCAGGAATTCTTTCTACCGACAGGATCTACCTACCAGAACACAAGTCAACAAATGCGTCAGATACTGAATGAAGTTATGCTTCATCAAACAGTTGTATATTTACCTCTTAGTATTCGAGGTGAATGGCGTGTCTTTTATGAAGACGATGAAACAAACCATAACACCATGTTGTCACACAGAAGCAGCGAGTATGAGGCTATGGAACAGAAATTCAACAATTTGGAAAGGAAAAAAGAGTATGGCATTTCATTTGGAAATTTCAACATGTCCCTTCCCTGGCATAAGCAAATCACTGTTTCCTTGAACAACTTGAGAGCAATACACACAGTATTGAGGAGTTATAACAAGAGGCAAACACAAGAAGAAAGTACTACCCAAGACTATCGTCATGAGTACCAGGACGCCGTTTTTACCGATTATTCTTTTGCGTCCAATATTTCCTATCGCCTACCTTATTGGAAACGATTGGAAAGCAATATAAGCATAGGATATCAACAAAGTCGTAAGAAATCGACCGATGATTTGTTTGTACTGAATAATCTGGATGGATGGGGATTGGAAGACAGCGTAAAACTTGACCTGATTCCTTCAAGCAAAGAAATGCTTTGGCATGCCTACGACCCTGTGAATAGTACTTTCAGCGATATGCGTACACAAGAAGGCAATTTCAACCTAACGCTTAAATTGCTTCCAAGAAAAAGACTGCCCGTGGAAGTGACCCTTCAGCTGCCGTTGAACTTCCAAAAAGAACGACTGGTTTATCGCCGGGACGTACTAGATACGCTTGCCACTCGCAACCTGCTTGCGCTAAACCCCTCTCTCCGGATTAAGTATAAAGAGCTCTCTCTCCGAATGAACTTCCAGACCTCTTCACCCGGATTACAGAACATGATGCCCTACCGTGATGCCCGCAACCCGTTGAATATCGTCACCGGAAATCCGTATTTGAAGAATAATCAGAAGTTCAATGCCAGATTTGACTGGAACCATACCGTACGCGAAAAGAATGTCATGAAGAGGAATATGCGTGTGGGATCGGATTTTACTTACTATGCGCGTTCTGTAGCTCAAGGTATGACTTACAATCCGCAAACAACGGCCTATACCTATCGTCCTGAGAATGTAAAAGGCAATTGGATGTGGCACTCTTCTCACCAAATGTCGTTTGCCCTGGGTAGCAAGCAGCTTTGGTGGCTTGACAATGAATTGAGTGCTGATGTGTGGCATTCCGTTGACTTTGCGTCGGTCGAAGGGTTTAATGAAGCGCAGCTCAACAAGGTAGAAACGGTCAAACCCAACGAAACCCTGAAGATACGCTATACAGGCAAATCAACCAAAGCCACGTTGCTGGGCAATGTAGCTTGGCGGCGTACTTGGGGCCATCGTCCCTCACAAGAGACCATTAGCACATTCGACTTCAGTTATGGCATGAATGCACAGCATACGATAGAGTCTTGGCACACGACATTCAACGTAGATGCCTTAATGTATAGCCGCCTCGGCTATAGCAGCAGCGTCATGAATCGAAATGAATTTGTCGTCAATGCAAACATCAGCCAGGCTTTGCTACACGGTAAACTTATACTTAAACTGGAAGGACGTGACATCTTCAATCAGCAGTCGGCAACATCCTATGAAGTGAATGCACAGGGACGCACGGAGTCGTGGCATCGTATTCTCCCCAGCTATATCATGCTGCATGCCGTCTATCACTTCAATCGGGAACCGAAGCACTAAGAACATAAATTCCTACTCGCCCCACAAGTTAATATAACGTGAGTTCGACGAATTCAGAACAATGCAAGCTGTGTGTCAACCGTTCGTGAAACATTGATACACGGCTTCTTT
>ENA-UEQX01000815-UEQX01000815.1-human-gut-metagenome-genome-assembly--contig:-NODE-815-length-20165-cov-42.297292_pt1 | contig 20165 bp, 18 predicted proteins | sample MGYA00242952_ERZ507952 | MGnify/ENA primary metagenome ERZ507952 (study PRJEB26167, sample SAMN06115425) | human gut metagenome | host: Homo sapiens | place: China:Sichuan | collected 2015-04-07... | reverse complement strand
GATAGCTTCCGCTATTGCTTTTTTGCTCATCGGTATTTGCAACATCATAGAAATTGCATACCTTTGTTCCTCGGTTATATGTTTGCTCATCTGCAACTTTTTTTTCTTTGGACGGACAATTAAAGCAAAGATAGCAAACTTTATCCATTCAGAGTGAGAGAAAGGGGGACATTGTCTCTCTTTCCTCTCTGAAAAATAAATGTTTTTATTGCTTATTATCCGCACCCAAAAAGTTGCATTTATAAGTTGAACTCAAGTTTCTCCAATAACGTTGGTTCTATCCATAGTATAGTGTTTTTTACGATGAAAAGCCGTTATGTGGCTTTCAATGAATCAGATTTGGGCAAATATAGTAAAGTTTTATAATACTCATGCCATGGATGTATAAAAAGGTTATCCAGCTTTTTTGCTAAAGTTGCCGAGTTTGCTAATATTTTCAAAAAAAAACATATACGGAAAATGGTTTGTGAACCTTGGTCGAAATCGTGTTGTGTGTATTTTACAAGCTTTGCATATTTTCAAAGATGGCTGAGCTTCGTTTAAATTTGAACAGATAAAATATGAAACTGATAATGACCGACCGCCCTGTCGACCTGAGTTTCTTGAAAGATGAGGCGGTGAAATACATTGATTTGTCATCCTTGCGGATAGCGAACTGTGTGGGATGCTTTGGATGTTGGACAAAAACACCGGGCAAATGCGTGATTCGTGACGACGCTACCTGGGTATATCCCTGTATAGCTGCCAGCGACACTGTTCTGTATGTCAGCCGGCTCTGCTATGGCGGATATGACAGTGTGATGAAGACCATGCTGGAGCGTGCCATTCTTGTACAGCAGGCATTTATACGCATTTACAAGGGAGAAACCCATCACGTGCAGCGTGCCGTAATGCCGAAGAAAGCTACTATTCTTGCTTACGGCGATATTTCGTCCGACGAAAAGGACCTGTTCAGAAAGCTGGTTGCCCGCAATGCAGCCAATATGAACTTTGAGAGTTATGAAGTAAGGTTTACAACCGAAGCTATGTTGAACGATGTGGTAAAAGATATTGTAGAAAAATGGGAAAAGTACTGATTCTTAACGGTAGTCCGCGAGCTCCGAGATCCAATTCCAGACGATATGCTGAAATATTCTCCACCGTTTGTAAGTTACCGTCGGATTGTTTCAATATATTGAAGACCAACCATGCCGCACTGTGTCAGAAAATGTCAGAGTATTCCGATGTACTGTTGGTCTTTCCGCTTTATGCCGATTCGCTTCCAGTGGGGTTACTGAATTTCCTGAAGTATCTGGAAGCCAACCCACCGGAGCGGAAGCCTGTTGTATCAGTTCTGATAAATTGCGGTTTTCTGGAATACCACCAAAACGATATTGCCTTGGAAATGCTCCGTTTCTTTTGTCAGAAAAACGGTTATCGCACAGGATCTGTGTTGGCTTTGGGAAGTGGAGAGGCGATACTCGGCACTCCGTTCCGTTACATAGCTGTGAGGGCAATCAGGAAACTGGCAAAATCTGTCGATAACGGTAAATATTGTAACATACAAGCTACCATGCCGCTGAATAAGCGTTTGTTTATCTGGGCTTCCACACGTTACTGGATACAGTACGGCAAGCGTTTTGGAATAACCAAAGAGCAGATGCAGAGCATGAAGATTGAGTAGGGAAAATCCTTTCCTTTTCGCGGGAATATCTGTCAGATACTGCCGTTTACTTGTTAAAAAGGTTGTTCGAAGACTATCATTTTTCACAGGAAGAGTCTTTCCGGCATACAGAAGAAGGATTTTGTCACTGAGGCTTGTCAGTTGGTTGGGAAGTTTTGCCCTTACTTGTTTATGTAAGCGGTATTTTTCTGTCTTTTTGTTAATTCTAATGCCATGTCTTTTTGTAGCGTTCGCTTCTCGTGCTACAAAATTGTTTTGTACCTTTGCACCGAAAAAATAAAACGAATGAAAGAGGCTTTTATCAAACTTCACCTCTCGGTACTCATAGCCGGAGGTACAGGTATTTTCGGTCGACTGATTACATTAAATGAAGGACTGCTGGTGTGGTATCGGATGCTTTTGGCAGGTGTATTGTTTTATATCGTACTTTTTCTGCTGAAGAAACTGCGGAAACTTCCTGCCCGCGATGCATTGCGTGTTGCTTCGGTGGGACTGCTGCTTGCCGTTCACTGGCTGTTTTTCTATGGCAGTATCAAGGCATCGAATGTATCTATCGGGGTGGTCTGTCTGTCGCTGATGAGCTTTTTCACAGCTTTGTTCGATCCGGTAATCAACCGGCATCGGGTATCGGCAAGTGAGATATTGTTCAGTCTGGTAGGAGTGGCGGGCATTGTGCTTGTCTTTCACTTCGACACCCGTTACCGTGCGGGTATACTGATGGGAGTCGTGTCGTCGGCGCTGGCTTCCCTGTTTACCATCTGCAACAAGAAAGTGGCTTCGGGTTATCCGTCGGGCACTACCTTGCTGTATGAAATGGGAGGGGGTTTTGCGGGACTGACCTGTATGCTTCCTGTATATTTGTATTTCTTTCCTGTACCAACCATATTGCCTTCGGCTACTGATTTCGGCTATTTGCTGCTGTTCGCTTCGGTTTGTACCGTCTTGCTGTACATTCTTCAGATACAGGTGTTGAAGAAGATTTCAGCGTTTACGTTTAATCTGACTTACAATCTGGAGCCTATTTACAGCATTATTCTGGCTATGATTATTTTCCGTGAGGCGAAAGATCTGAATTTCAGTTTCTATACCGGACTGGGACTGATTTTTCTGTCTGTCGTGATGCAGACGGGAAGAGTAGTTTGGCAGGCAAAGAAAAATCAATTAAAACCGTAAAGCATGGACGATTTGAGATTGCGCATACAACAGTTGTTGCAGCAGCTGAACGAGCGTGTGTTCGGCAAGGAGCATGTTATTGCACTGTCGTTGTTATCGGCTGTGGCAGGTGAGAGTATTTTCTTGCTGGGACCTCCGGGAGTGGCAAAGAGTATGGTGGCACGCCGGCTGAAACTGGCTTTCCGCCGGGGAGAGGCTTTCGAGTATCTGATGTCGCGTTTCAGTACGCCCGATGAAATCTTCGGACCGGTTTCTATTTCAAAGCTAAAGGAAGGCGATACGTACGAACGTGTCACCGAGGGCTATCTGCCTTCGGCTACGGTGGTGTTTCTGGATGAAATCTGGAAGGCGGGACCTGCTATTCAGAATGTATTGCTGACGGCTATCAATGAGAAAATTTTCCGCAACGGACGATTGACGATGCAGCTTCCGCTCAAGGGACTGGTAGCAGCATCGAATGAGTTGCCGGCGGTAGGACAGGGACTGGAGGCTTTGTGGGACCGTTTTCTGTTGCGTGTCATGGTGACGGGAGTAGGAGATTTGTCCGATTTCGACCGGATGATTGCTTCTGCCGATGAGAGTGAGCCATGTGTGCCGGAGGAACTAGCTATCGGTGACGAGGAGTATGCCGGATGGCAGCAGCAGATAGCGGACATTACCTTGCATTATTCCATTTTCGAAGTCATCCATCTGCTGAAGGAAAAGATGGAGGAGTACAACCGCCGCTTGCAGAACGAAGAATCTGCGGAACTTCCTCTGTATGTGTCCGACCGCCGTTGGAAAAAGATTGTCAAACTGCTTCGTACGTCGGCTTTCCTGAACGGTTCGGAAGCTGTTCGCCTGTCGGACTGTCTGCTGCTGGCACATTGCTTGTGGAGTGATGTGACACAGAAGAATATAACAGAAGAAATGCTTGCCGGAGCGATACGGCAGAGTGCTGAAGGTTATCTGCTGAACTTGCAGGGAGTGGACCGTGAGTTGCAGGCACTGAAGGAGGAACTGATGGCAGAAGGTACGGTACGTGAAAATCACGCTCCCGGACTGACACTGGTAGATTCGTATTATTACCAGATAGAGCGGGTACGGCTGGCAGGACGTCTGCTGATGTTTGCTTCCGACTTCCAGTCGCTCGATGATACGGGGAAACTCTTCTACTTGCATAAAGACAAATATAAATCGCAGTGCTTTATCCTGAAGAAGTACGATCTTTCCATGCGCGGGAAGATTCCTCAGAACAAAATCTATTCTCTCCGTAAGGGAAGACGTTCGGTATTTATCAACAATTATGAATATCCTTTGCGCTGTAATCCCGATGCGGAACCGCTTCCGGCAATTGAAGTGCGTCCGGAAAGCGATTTAAACGCTCGTTTCCGAGAACTGGAAGAGCTTCTTTCGCGGGTGGATGCCGGGACGAGGGAGTTTTTCGAAGCAGAGATGGAGTATTGCCGCAATCATCTGTTCTTGGGCGACAGACAGCGCCGGACGATGGAAGAGATGTTGCGTGTGCAGCAGGATTCGCTGGCAAAATATAAGAATGAACTTGATGAACTGAAACATGCGTACCGAAAAGAGAACGAGGAGTATCCGGATCAAGGATCTGAAAACGATTTATTTGGAGGAGCTTCGGCGCAGGTGCTTTGATTGCCTGGGCGAAGCTTTACAGCGTGGTACGGTGCTTCCCGGTGAACTGGAGGAAACGGTGTGGGATTATTACCGGAAGACAGCTCCTTCGTTGCAGGAGTTTTATTCACGTTATACGCCCGAATGGGAGGTGTTTTACGAGCATGAACAGTTGCTTCCGTCTGATTTTCTGGATTTTCTTTATCGTATGCAGGCAGCTTTCCGAAAACGTTATTCGCTTGCAGAGCTTGATGTTGCTTACTATATTGAGCGGCTGGAGCGTCTGCCTTTGCTCAGTCCTGAACGGAAGCTTCTGCAGGAACTTTTTCTGGATAAATGGCATCGCTTGCTCACAACCAAGGAATACGATTATCAGTATCATCACATCGAGTCGTTGTGTGAAGGATTTGTTTTGCTCGACAAGCAGAACGGACTGAAAACGGTTGCCGATGTGACAGGTTCGCGCGTCAGATGGTTGTTGTTGAACCGTCCGGAACTTTACCGGCGTATCGTGCCTTATGAGAAGGCTATGGAGCAGAATCGCCACATTCGTGAACTGGTGCGGGTGTTAGGAAAGCACAGTAAGGGTGAGAAACGTAGCTTCGATCCGTTGGGAGGAGTACGCGAAGAGCAACTGGTACGTCATGCTGTACGCAGCGATATCGAGGGTATAACATTGGGAAACGATTTGAATCATCTGCTTCCGGTAGAATATTGTTACCTGACGGATGAGGCACTTCGTCCGGTATTCATGCAGAAGTTCGTAGAGAAACGTTTGCAGGTGTTCGATAGTCGGTCGGCAGAAGACAGTTCGGTGCTTCAAAAAGGCAGAAAGCCGGTAAGTGGACAGGGACCGTTTGTGGTTTGTCTGGATACGTCAGGCTCTATGCAAGGGAAGCGTGAGATACTGGCAAAGTCGGCTCTGCTGGCTGTGGCTAAGTTGGTAGACGGCACGCATCGCAAATGCTATGTAATTAATTTTGCCGAAGATATCCACTGCATGCTGATAAAGGACTTGCGTGCAGATTTTCCTTTATTGGCAGATTTCCTGAATTATCGTTTCGACGGAGGAACCAATATGGTTCCGGCATTAAAAGAAGCTGTCCGTTTGATACAAACAAACGGGTGGCATCGCTCGGATGTAGTAATGATTTCCGATTTCGAGATGCCACCCGTGGGGGATGAGTTAATGAAACAGATTATGGGGGTAAAGCATAGAGATACCTCGTTCTATGCTTTGGTTTTCGGGAGTCGTCCCGAAATGGATTATCTTTCTATTTGCGACCGGACTTGGGAGATGGAGATACCTTGATCTGCTCGATAGGTTGCTGGCTGACGTTGTCCAGCGGGATGGCCTGGTATTTCACTTTAGCAAAATCAATGGTCCGCAAGTCGATGCTTCGTATCGCACTGTTGTACATGGTTCGGTAATAGATAGTCCGGTTTGTCATATCGGTAGCCGATGTCCACTGTGTAGCGCTTGGAATGTCGGCAGGAACTTTTCCCAATGGGAATTCAATGCCTACCGGAATATCGAAGTTGTTCAGAATCTGAAAGCCCTGAAGCACTGTTTTCTCGGCTGAATCCTGCTGTGGGGCAGTCGACTGATAGAAAGCCGCACGTACGAAACGTGAAGGAGGAGTTACGTCACCCGGTATGCCCAGGAATCCACTTCCTGCTCCGAACGATTTCAATGGAGTAGTTCCCAGATCTTGTGCCGGAGCTGTTCCCGGGAAGAGATTCACATAATTGTTCAGGTTGGTAAGCTGCCATTCAAAGCCCGGAGAGTTGGTCAGCACTCCCAATGTATTTTCGAAGAAATGCGGAGTCTGTCCTGTAATTTCCAACACTAGCTGTTTGCCTTCTGCATCGGTAAACCGCCAATGAACAGTAGACGAACGCGGGTCGATGTTGACTACATGTACACTCTTTACCGCTTCTTTCACTTCATCCAGCGTAGCACAGTTACCTAATATCCACGAAACAAGTTGAAGGTCGGAGATTGTATTTTCTTTTTCCGAAGCATTGTAGTCTTCGTATTTTCCATAAGACGGGAAATAGAACAGTCCGGCAGACAGTCCGGCTTCGTTTACGCCTTCAGCGATAAATTCCTTTTGTTCTACGGCAAGTCCTACATAACCATATCGTGCCGTAAACTTCATTCCGTTGATTCCTTCAGGAGTGTACGACTGTGCCGTATATCCTCTTGGAACAATAACATACTGGCTGTTCAGGTTGCTTTCGCCCCATTCGATGGTACGTGCAACGATTGTAGTTCCGTCTTTGCTTTTCAGTGTGATGCCTGTACAGGCATTTGCAGGTTGTGATGCAAACCAACCAGCTATGCCAAGCAGTAAAATTGATAATTTAGATTTCATATTCAGTGTTTTTCTTATATAACAATCGGTATTAGAAATATGTTCATTTGCAGATATATAGTTTCCCGTGTTCCTGTCCGATCACCTCTTCTGCAAGTAGGTATGATAAGGCTTTTGTATTTTTTTCTTTATCTCCCGGAAGAGCTTCCAGCAGATCGTGGGAGGAGCACGGTGATTGCAGAATGTCCATTATCTGGTTGCGTATGTCTTCAAATTCTCCATGTTTCAGTCCCGAGGAGTGTTTCGCCAGACAGGCATCGCACAATCCGCAGTTGTGTTCGTTTTTCTCGCCAAAATACTGTAAAAGTATGCGGCTCCGGCATTTGTTTTCAGCATCGGCATATTCCAGCATGGCCTTGATTCGCTGCTCATAACTGGCTTTCCGGTCCTCGTAAACATCTCGGTTCAGTACGATACGTTCACTTTCCTGGCGTTCGCGTGTATATATGATGTAGGGTGTTTTCTTCCCCGGAATATAATGCAAAATGTGCCGTTTGGTGAGCAGTACCAGTGTTTCATACACCTGCTGACGGGAAAGTCCGCTTCTTAATGCAAGCGTTTCTTCATTGATATAGGCATAGTCGCTGAACAGACCGGTATACGAACGCAGAATGATGCGAATCAGATTCTCTGTGTCAGGATTATTTTCCTGGATGCGATACAGTTCATCACGCCGCAGTGTGAACATCAGGCGTGAGGCATTATCCTGTTCGTCGGTATATTCCAGATATTCCGCCCGGGTAAGAATCTTCAGCGCACTGTCTACCCGGATAGGAAAATGCTTGAAATTCTGGCAGAACTCATCTATATTAAACGCATACGTACAGCCAAGTCCGTCGCCCATTGCCATCTGATAATAATAATTGATGTGCTCATAAACCTGACGGATGTATTCCTTTTCTGGAAAAGTATCGGCTATGCGTTTGTTCAATAAGGTTTTATCACTTCGTGCGTATAGCAGTACCGCATACGATTTCTGTCCGTCACGTCCGGCGCGTCCCGCTTCCTGAAAATATGCTTCGGGAGAATCGGGAAAATCGATGTGTACCACCAGTCGTACATCGGGCTTGTCAATACCCATACCGAATGCGTTGGTTGCTACCATGACTCTGAACTCTCCGTTTATCCACCCCTTCTGACGCTGGTCTTTGGTATCATTGTTCAGTCCGGCATGATAGAACGTTGCAGTAATACCTTGTTCATTCAGATATTGAGATACTTCTTTTGTCTTTTTACGGTTGCGCGTATATACAATGGCTGAACCTTGTACACTGGTCAGGATGTGAAGAAGTTCTTCAGCCTTGTTTTCTGTGCGGCGGACGATATAGGCAAGATTTTTCCGTTCAAAACTCATCCGGAAAACATTCTCTTCTCTGAAATCCAGTCGTTTCTGAATGTCTTTTACCACTTCGGGCGTGGCTGTAGCTGTAAGAGCAAGCACTGGTACTCCTGGAAGCAGTTTTCTGATTTCTGAGATCTTGAGGTAGGCTGGACGGAAATCATATCCCCACTGAGATATACAGTGTGATTCGTCGACGGTAATCATGCTTACCTTCATGCTTTTCAGCTTGGTCTGGAAAATTTCCGTGTCCAGTCGTTCGGGCGAAATATAGAGAAACTTATAATCGCCGAAGATGCAGTTTTCCAGTGCCACGACAATTTCTTCACGCGTCATACCCGAATAGACAGCTATTGATTTTATTCCCCGGTCGCGCAGATTGCGTACCTGGTCTTTCATCAGGGCAATAAGAGGGGTGACAACCAGGCATAATCCAGGTTGGGCGAGGGCAGGCACTTGGAAGGTAATAGACTTTCCTCCTCCCGTAGGCATCAGTCCGAGTGTATCTCGTCCGCTGCCTATACTGTTGATGATATCTTCCTGGATACCTCGAAAACTGTCGTATCCCCAATATTGTTTCAGTATGCTTTTATAGTCCACGGTGTTGAATGAGAAGTTATAAATGAAAGTCTTGAAAGAATAATGATGAATGAAAGAACTTACTGCATCAGTTTCCGTTCTTCATTCATCATTATGTATTGTTTAGAAAGAAGGTTTTATGTCTTCTATCTGTAATTGGATTTCTCCACGTTTGTGCGTATTTTCTTCAATCGTATAACAGATATTGAACGATTGCTTGGTCTTGATGTAGCGTGCTTGCGAACTTTGTCCGAAAGCGATGCCGTTCATCACGTTATTCGATTTGTTGTCCACCAGTTCCAACTTGATGTGTTCCTGATCGCGCCCCACCACCTTGCTTGTTCCATAGTCGTAAACATTCAGCGTTGAGAAGACGGGTTTCGGATTATCCGGACCGAAGGGGTTAAACTTCTTCAAATCGAAGAAAAACTTCGGTGTGATGTCGCGGAAATCCAGTTGGGCATCGATGTCTATCGTCGCACTGGTCTGTTCCGGCAAGATATGATCGGTTACATATTGCTCGAAGCGTCGTGTAAACTCCGGTACGTTTTCAATCTTCATGGAAAGTCCCGCAGCATACGTATGTCCTCCGAAGTTTTCCAGCAAGTCACGGCAATGTTCGATTGCTTTATACACATCGAAGCCTGAAACCGATCGTGCAGAACCTGTTGCCAGATTATCTGTACGCGTCAGAACGACAGCCGGACGGTAATAGATTTCCGTCAATCGGGAAGCTACGATACCGATAACTCCTTTGTGCCAAGCTTCATTGTAGATGACGATGGAGCGGCGTTCAGACAGTTTCTCCAAATGATCTACAATCTTATTTGCTTCTTCGGTCATGCTCTTGTCCAGGTCTTTGCGAGTCTCATTGAACTGGTTTATCTGGTTGCTCTTTTCGAGTGCTGCCTGAAAGTCTTTCTCAATCAGCAAATCGACTGCCTTCTTCCCGTTTTGTATGCGTCCGGATGCATTGATGCGGGGACCTATTTTAAAGACAATATCGCTCATCGTGATTTCCCGTTCGGACAAACCACAAACATCGATGATGGCTTTCAGCCCGATACTGGGATTAGAATTGAGTTGACGCAGTCCATGATAGGCAAGCACGCGGTTTTCTCCCATTATAGGTACGATGTCTGAGGCGATACTTACTGCAACCAAATCGAGCAGTGGGGTGAGCTGATGAAACTCGATTCCATTATTGATGGCAAAAGCCTGCATGAACTTAAATCCGACACCGCATCCTGAGAGGTGATCGTACGGATAAGTTGAATCAAACCGCTTAGGGTTCAATATGGCAACAGCAGGCGGCAACACATCATCTGGTACATGATGGTCGCAAATAATAAAGTCGATGCCTTTTTCCTTGGCATACGTAATCTCTTCCACGGCTTTGATACCGCAGTCTAATACAATAATAAGCTTTACGCCTGTTTCGGCAGCATAATCCACTCCCTTCTTCGATACTCCATACCCTTCGTTGTAACGGTCGGGGATGTAGTAGTCGATGTTCGAATAGAACTGTTGAAGGAATTTATAAACCAATGCGACTGCTGTAGTACCGTCTACATCGTAATCTCCATACACCATGATACGTTCTTTCCGTCCCATAGCCTTGTTCAGTCGTTCTACTGCAATGCTCATGTCCTTCATAAGGAACGGATCATGCAGTTCGTTGAGCTGAGGGCGGAAAAATTGTTTGGCCTCGGCAGTAGAGGTTATTCCTCTTTCCAAGAGAAGCCGGCATAATATAGGGCTGATTCCTATATCTTTAGCCAGTGCTCTAGCTGCTTCCCGCTGTTCTAGTGTCGGAGGTTGATAATTCCATTTGTAATTCATTTATATATATTTTTTCTTTCTATTCTTTTTCAGACACGGGCAAAAAGCTTTTTTACCCTAGTTATTCAATCTGTAAAATTAGAAAAAAAGAAAGAAAAAAACGGCTAATCTCCTATTTATTTTCGGAGATTAGCCGCTTAATTATTTATAATTGGTCTATATTAACTAATTATAATCCCAATTTTTTAGCTATGTCAGCAGGAATGGCATGCTTGTTTACCAAAATATTCATAGTCTTGTAAGCAGCAAATGCTTTTGATGCATACCAGATACCTTTGTACTTGCCTTCAGTTCCCCATGAATTTTTTACCATGAAGTATTCTTTTCCGTTCTGGTCTTTTGCAATACCGTAGATAACCATTCCGTGGTCATCGGTAGTTTCCCAGTTGTCGAAAGCTTCCTGACGCATTTCCTGAGTTACAGTGATTTCAGGAAGTGGTTTGCTTGTCAGTTCTTTACGTTTGTCTGCCTGGCTCATACCTAACCAACGTGCCATATCAGAGCCTGTCAGTTCAGCGCCTTTTTCTGCATCCGGACATACAGCTACACCATCACGAGTAAAGCCTTGTTCACTTACATCAGCACCCCATGCGAAAGTATAGCCGGTGTTGATTGCATTTTCCATAACAGACATCAGTTCGTCGATAGGCAAGTTGTACGAAAGTGCATTACGCCAGTTGTCTTGTACTTCGATATTGAACTGAGTGTAGAACGGATGATGAGAGTAAGATGTCAGTGAAACATAGTCGTCCATGTTCAGACCCAATACTTCATCGGCAAATGTTCTCGGAGTATAAGTCTTACCTTTGTAAGTAAATTCTTTCGGGCATTCTCCCAAGTATGTGTCATAAATAGACTTGATACCGTTTTTCCAAACCGGAGACAGCTTTTTCAATCCGCCTTTAGCGATAGCGTTCATATAACCTGAAGCTACAGCATCCAGTTCGTTATGGTTAGGAAGTGAATCGCCGTACATGATACCCGGCATAGCTTCCTGAGGAACCATACCATATTTTTCGTAGCAAACTACGATATCTTCGAAGCTTCCACCCGGAGAGAAAGAAGCGTCACCGTGATAGCGTACATAGTTTACAGCACGGTCTTCCATTGTTTTGTGTACAACAAACATTTCAGACAAATCGAATTCTCCCTTTCCTGCACGCAACAGTTCTGCTTCGAGGAATCCCAGTGTTGAGAACGACCAGCAAGTGCTTGACTGGTTTTGGTCTTTGATAGAAGTGATAGGGTTTTCCTTTACAGTTGTAAACACAAAGCCTTCTTCTTCAGCTTTGTTCTTTTTTGGGCCTTTAGCATATACATTGCTGAAGCATACACCCAAAGCTAAAATCGCAACAAGTTTATTCATTGTTTCTTTTAGGGTTAAATTATTATTTGTTTATTTATTATTGTTCATTCATAATCTTTTCCACTTCTTCGATGGTAATAGGAATACGCTTGTCGCCAGTAAAGCGTGAACCTTCCGGAGTAATCAGAATATCATCTTCCAGACGGATGCCACCGAAATCCTTGAACTTGTCTATAGCATCGAAATTCAGGTATTCAGTATTAATATTTTCTGCTCTCCATTTGTCGATCAGTGCCGGAATGAAATAGCATCCCGGTTCGTCTGTGATGACAAAGCCTTCCTGCAAACGACGTCCCATACGCAAAGAAGCCAGTCCGAACTGATCGGAAGGACGAGTTTCATCGTCGTAACCCACGTAGCACTGTCCTAAATCTTCCATGTCGTGAACGTCAATTCCCATCATATGTCCCAGACCGTGAGGCATGAACAGCGCATGAGCTCCTGCTGCTACGGCATCATCTACATTGCCTTTCATCAATCCAAGATCTTTCAATCCCTGCGCCAGTACCTTGCAGACATCCAGATGGACAGACTTGTAAGTAACTCCCGGGCGAGCCAGTTCCAAAGCACGGTCGTGGCATGCCAGTACGATGCTGTATACGTCACGTTGGCGGTCAGTAAATTTACCGCCTACAGGTATGGTTCGGGTATGGTCGGAACAGTAGTTGGTAACGCTTTCTGCACCTGCATCAGTCAGCATCAGACGGCCTGTCTGAAGAATCTGGCTGTGGTCATGATTGTGAAGTGTCTGTCCGTTCTGTGAAAGGATAGTGGCAAACGATACCATATTTCCGTATGATGCAGCAATACCATCCAGTATGCCGGCAATATATTGTTCCGAAACTCCCGGTTTGCACAGGCGCATGGCAGCCGTATGCATTTCGTAACCGATGTTGCAGGCTTTATCTATTTCCTCAATTTCGCATGCTTCTTTTACTGAGCGCAGGCTTACTACAGCCTTTATCAGCTCCAATGAAGCATGTTGTCTGGTCATGGAAGCACGGATTCCGGTCAAATCTTCCAGAAGCATCATGTTGTCGTAGCGGTAAGGAGGCAGGAAGTGAATCTTGCGTCGTTGTGATATGGCCTTTCCTACTACTTCTTTCAGTCGTGCAAACGGAAAACTTTTTTTCACTCCTACACGTTCTCCCAGTTCCTTTACACTAGGCTGAGGACCCATCCAGATAATGTCGTCCATCGTTACGTCATCGCCGAAGAAATAATCTTCCTCAGCATCAACGTCCAGCACTCCTGCATATCCGGGATGTGAATGTCCGAAGAAATAGAGGAACGAGCTGTCTTGACGGAATTTATATGTATTATCGGGATAATTGGCAGGGGCTTCATTGTTTCCCAGTATCAGGATAATACCACTACTGACTTTCTCTCTAAGTGCCTTACGGCGATTGCGGTATACTGATGATTCGAACATATTGTAATTGTTAAAGTGAAATTATTGTAATAAGTGTTGCAAAAGTAGGAAATTAAATTGAATTATGTCCTAACCATTTTCCTAAAAAATGTATCTTTGTGAAACTAAACTATTGTATGTTATGAAACTAGATTTGAAGAATATGGGCCTTGTTCTTGAAGGAGGAGGCATGCGTGGGGTTTTTACCTGCGGAGTATTAGACTATTTCATGGATCATCATATCGAGTTTCCATATGGTATCGGTGTTTCGGCTGGAGCATGTAACGGACTTTCTTACATGTCGCATCAGCGTGGGCGTGCCAAATATAGCAATATCGATATGATGGCAAAGTATCATTATATCGGGTTGAAGTATTTGTGGTATCAGCATAGCATACTAGACCAAAAACTATTGTACGAGATTTTTCCAGAAGAATTGCTTCCGTACGACTATCAGGCATATTATGAAAATCCGGCACGGTTTGAAATGGTTACAACAAACTGTGTGACAGGACGTCCCTGTTATCTGGAAGAAAAGAAAGATAAAGAGCGCCTGCTGGCGATAGCAAAAGCTTCGAGCAGCTTGCCTTATGTTTGTCCCATTACGTATGTCGACGGACGTCCGATGTTGGACGGAGGAATAGTCGATTCGATACCTGTACTGCGTGCCATAGAACAGGGATATGAACGCAATGTCGTCGTATTGACACGGAACAGAGGGTATCGTAAATCGGAGAAGGATATTCGGGTACCACGGTTTATTTATACACGTTATCCAAGGTTGCGCGTTGTGTTAAGCCGGCGTTGTCAGGTTTATAATCAACAGTTGGAAATGATTGAACGGATGGAGGATGAAGGTCGGATCATTGCAATCCGTCCCGAACAACGGGTTGTTGTCAACCGTATAGAGAAGGATATCAAGAAGTTGACCAGTCTGTATGAAGAAGGTTATGCATGCGCAGAAAAAGTCATGGGGCAGTTCTTGTAAAAAACTGTATAGGCTTTTTATAGTGTATCAATACTGATGTTCTTTGTCGGAAATTAAGAGGGTTTTTGATACCGGCTTTCCTTCATGTAGGATGTCTACCATTCCCTTTTTTACGTGCTTATTTTCTTGCAAAGGATATAAAAGTAAAAAAAGCATATTTGAAATTTTAAAAGTAGTTTTCAATCTTTCCCAATCAGAGCAGAAATGAAATTAGAAAACAGCTTTTGGTAGCTCAAAAACAAGTACGGCAGCTTTCCAATAGAGGAAGGCTGCCGCACTTGTTTTTATTGTCGACTCCGGTTTGACAGAACCGGAGTTTATTTTCATTTTCGGTTATTTGCTGTTTATTTTGCGAAGCTAACCGCACGAGTTTCACGGATAACTGTAATCTTAACCTGTCCCGGATAAGTCATTTCATCCTGAATCTTCTTAGCTATTTCAGTAGACAAGCTTTCTGTTTGTTTGTCGTCTATCTTGTCTGCACCGACGATTACGCGCAACTCGCGACCTGCCTGAATAGCGTAAGTTTTTGTAACACCCGGATAAGACATTGCAAGCTGTTCCAAATCGTTCAAACGTTTGATGTAAGCCTCTACGATTTCGCGGCGTGCTCCCGGACGTGCACCAGAGATAGCATCACATACCTGTACGATAGGGGCCAGCAAGCTGGTCATTTCTATTTCATCGTGGTGAGCTCCGATAGCATTGCAGATATCAGGTTTTTCCTTATATTTTTCAGCCAGCTTCATACCAAGCAGTGCGTGTGGCAATTCTGGTTCTTCATCAGGTACTTTACCTATATCGTGCAACAATCCGGCACGTTTAGCTTTTTTCGGATTAAGTCCCAGTTCCGAAGCCATGACAGCACACAGGTTGGCTGTTTCGCGTGCATGCTGCAACAGATTCTGTCCATAAGAAGAACGATATTTCATCTTACCGATGATACGGATCAGTTCAGGATGCAGACCATGAATACCCAAGTCGATTGTAGTACGTTTACCTGTTTCGATGATTTCATCTTCTACTTGCTTACGCACTTTTGCAACAACTTCTTCGATGCGTGCCGGATGAATACGTCCGTCGGTAACCAACTGATGTAAGGCTAGACGTGCAATTTCACGGCGGACAGGGTCGAATGCAGACAATACGATTGCTTCAGGTGTGTCGTCTACAACGATTTCTACTCCGGTTGCTGCTTCCAGCGCGCGGATGTTACGGCCTTCACGACCAATGATACGTCCTTTTATTTCATCTGATTCGATATGGAATACCGTTACAGAGTTTTCAATAGCAGTTTCAGTAGCAACTCGCTGGATAGATTGGATAACGATGCGTTTAGCTTCACGGTTTGCTGTAAGCTTAGCATCATCCATAATGTCATTGATGTAAGATTGAGCCTGAGTTTTGGCTTCTTCCTTCAACGATTCTACCAGACGTTCCTTTGCTTCTTCAGCAGAAAGTCCTGAAAGTGCTTCCAGTTTCTCACGTTCCTGTGATTGTAACTGATCTAATTCTTCCTTCTTCTTTTCAATGATAACCAGCTGTGCGTCCAGATTTTCCTTGATGGCTTCATTCTCGTTGCGTTTACGCTGCAACTCTTCATTTTTCTGGTTCAGCACCATTTCGCGCTGTTTCAGCTTGTTTTCTGCCTGTTGAATTTTTTGATTACGAAGAGCAACTTCCTTTTCCAGATCAGCCTTTTTATTCAGGAATTTCTCTTTTACTTCCAGAAGTTTGTTTTTCTTTATAACCTCAGCTTCTGTTTCCGCTTCCTTTATAATTTTATCATATCGCGCTTTCAAGCCATACTTGAAAAAGCAATATGAAAGTGCCCCTCCAATCAGAAAGGCGATAACCGTTAATATTACTAATGTCAACATTATAAGTAGTTTAAAATATAAATAAAAAACGCACAAACTTTCTGTCAGGTTGTTTTCCTGACGTCAAGCTTGTGCGCAAATGTTTTCTATCTTTCGTTTACTAAACGCTTACTCACTCTTTTTACCGATACACTCGTCTATATCTTGTTCCAGTTGTTTCAGCTTTTCCAGATAAGGCGTGGTATCATTACGGTCTTTCATAGACATATTTTCAAAAGCCAGCTCCAGGGCTGTCATAACCCAATACTTCTCAGTATTGAAATTAGGGAACTTATTGCGGTATTTGTTTAGTTTATAATCAATCTGTTTGGCTGCATCCCGATATAGTTGTTCCTCTTCACGTTTAATGATGAGCGGATATCGTTCGTTGTCAATCAGCAGATGTATTTTCATTTGGTCGTCCGTCATGCTCTTTTCACCGTTTTAATTATTCATTCAGCAAAGCGATACATTTGTCGACTTCACGCACAAGCTTCGCCAATCGTTGTTTGGTATCTCGGAGTTCATTGTCGTTGATACTGATTATGCGAGCTGTTTTCAAATTGGTATACATGGCTTCCAATTCTTTTCGGCTATTTTGAAGTTCGGCTATTTCAACTTCTTTTTCAGCAAGAAGTTGACGGAGAGATGCATTTTCTTTTTGTTGTTCTTCATATAAATACATAAAATGCCTCAGTTTCCCTTCGAAAGTATTCAATAGCTTTTTGTCTTCTTCCGTCATTTTGTACCAAAATTGTATACAAATATAGTGGATTGAAGAGAAACACAAAAATTTTTGCTCATATTTTCTTTTAAATAGGATAAAATTTAAGGGATATTGGGCAAATTTTCGGGTGGAATCAGAATGTTGACACTTTTTTGTTGTTAAAAGAATTGGATGTATAAAGGTTATACATGGAATGAATAAAAATGAAAAAATCGCTTCGGGTTCTTTATGTTAAGATGCTCCGAAGCGATTTTTTACTTATATCTTAGAGATGCTTATCTTTTTTCGATATCTCCATTGATTAGTGTTTGAGGTTCTTCTTTCAGTAAACCACGATTTTTGAGTAACGCATCTATCTTAGGTTCGCGGCCACGGAAATTCTTATACATAGTCATGCCATCGTCGATGCCACCCGGTGTCAGGATATATTTACGGAATTTGTCTGCCATTTCTTTGTTGAAGATGTCACCTGTTTCCTTGAAAGCCTGAAATGCGTCACAGTCTAATACCTCAGCCCACATATAGCTGTAATATCCGGCTGTATATCCACCTCCCATTGTGTGACTGAAATTGGTAACACGGTAGCGTGGATAGATTTGTGAAGGAATTCCGCGTTCTTTCAGTTTTTGAGATTCGAACTCCATAACATTCAGGTCAGAAGGAACTTCTTTCAGTGTATGTAAGTCCATATCTGTAAGCGAAGCAGCCAGATATTCTACTGTAGCAAAACCCTGACCGTATTTAGCGCTTTCTTCTATTTTCTTTACCAGTTCCATTGGTATTACTTCGCCTGTTTTGTAGTGTTTGGCGTAGATGTTCAGCACTTCCGGTTCGAATGCCCAGTGCTCATTTATTTGCGAAGGAAGTTCTACAAAGTCGCGTTCAACATTGGAAACTCCCGGGTAGTGTACGTCGCACATGAAACTGTGCAAGGCATGTCCAAATTCATGGAACATGGTTGTTACATTGTCAATGCTTTGCAAAGCAGGTTTGTCACCGCTTGCAGTTGTCATGTTGCATACGTTTACAACCACTGGCAGAACTCGTTCATTGCCGTTATAGCTCTGATCTCTGAAACCTGTACACCAGGCTCCGGCTCCTTTACCGTCACGCGGGTAATAGTCGCTGTAGAAGAGGGCAAGTACTTTACCATCTTTATCGATCACTTCCCATGACTGAGCTGTTTTTTCATACACAGGGAATTTATCTGTACATTCTCTGAAAGTCAAGCCATAAAGTTTATTTGCTACATAGAAGATACCTTTCAGTACATTGTTGATTTCAAGGTATTCTGAAACTTTATCTTCATCGATAGCATATTTGGCTTGTTTAGCTTTATTAAGATAGTACATATAGTCCCATCCTTCCGGCTCGAAGTTATAGCCATCTTTCTTTATTTCAGCACGTATATCATTCAGCTCTTCTTTAGCTTTTTCTACAGCAGGAGTCCATACCTGGTCGAGCAAGCGGTATACATTCTGTTCGTTTTTTGCCATACGATTGTCGAGGGCAAGAGAAGCATAATCTTCATATCCCATCAGCTTAGCTTTTTGTAAGCGTAAAGTAACCAGTTTGCGGGATATTTCTTTATTGTCATACTGGTTGTTCTGATTTCCTCGATTGTAATATGCATCATATACGCGATGACGCAATTCACGGTTTTTACAGTATTGTAGAACAGGGTTACAGCTTGGACGCTGCATATTGAACATCCATTTTCCTTTCTGTCCGTTTTCTTCTGCCATTTTAGCGGCAGCTTCGATATTTGCTTCTGGAAGTCCTTTCAGTTCTTCCAGCTTGTCGACTGTAACAAATGTGTTATTGGTTTCGTGCATCAGGTTTTGGCTGAATGTAAGTTCCAGCAGTGATATTTCACTGTTCAGCTTACGTAATTCGGCTTTCTGCTCATCATTTAATCCAGCGCCGCCACGGATAAAACGCTTGTACACATTTTCCAGTAGTTTGGTCTGTTCTTTATCTAATCCAAATTTTTTCTGATTGTCGTAAACTTCTTTCACTTTTGCAAAAAGCAATGGATTCAAGTAAATATCATCGCTGTGTGCAGAAAATAATGGAGACAGTTCTTTTTCCAAAGCGCGAGTCTCTTCGGTTGAGTTGCTACTAGCGATAGGTCCGAAAACATATTCTACTTTAGTAAGCAGTTCTCCACTGCGGTCGAGTGCAACGATAGTGTTTTCGAAGTCGGGTACTGCGCGATTTCGGATAATAGCATTGATTTCCTGTTTCTGTTCTTCCATTCCTTTCAGGAACGCTTCACGGTAGTTGTCGATAGTAATTTTTTCGAATGGAGCAATTTCATACGGAGTACCATACGATTCTGATAGAAATGGATTGGTACTTTGTGCCATGCTGCTTCCTCCCAATGCCAGAGCGAAGGCGGCTGTGAATAAACATTTCTTCATTTTGTTAAAATAGGTATGTTAATTGTTATAATCTTTGAGCGCAAATATAACGAAATGTCAGGAATTTAACAAGTGGGGCAGATTGCCTGTTTTTATATTTGATGCTTTTCGTTTTTAGGTAAGTGTATAATTCTTTCTGTATAGGTTAGAGAAACTCTATGTTTTAGTCGACGAATCTCTTAGATTTTTACGTTGCTCCTTATTTACTTATGCTAATTTTAAGGTAAATCATATCTTTCAATTGTTTACCTGCTTCAAAAATCGGATGCTCATAATTGTCGGTGAAAAAGTTGGGTATCCGATGTGAATATACAAATCCGCAATTCTTGTAGAAGGCTATAGTTATAGGAGAGTCTCCGGTTCCGACAAGCATTGTATGGCATCGGGCTTTATAATGTTTCAGAAGAAAGAATATCAACTTTTTTCCATATCCCTGACGCTGGAACTGTGGATAGACAGCAATGTTTTTGATTTCGTAGATACCTTTACCTTCTTCAGTTATAACGCATGAAGCTTTTATCTCATTGTTTTCAGCTAGAACGAACATGTCTCCGCGTTTTAAATAGCGATCGATCATGGATTCTTGCTCATCAGCAAGGAGCAGTAAATCGAGATATTGCTTTTTGTTGTAGAAAATAGGGTATATATTTATCATATTCAGTTTTTATGTAAATGGCTTGATGTGCTATAAAATACTTTTTTTATTGAAGTCATAAAATTACAATAGTTCGTTAAAAATTCGCCAAGCCTAAGCGGCTCTGGCAGTAAATAAAATGAGTTCTTTGAAAAGTTTGTCA
>ENA-UEQX01000778-UEQX01000778.1-human-gut-metagenome-genome-assembly--contig:-NODE-778-length-20771-cov-3.931961_pt1 | contig 20771 bp, 17 predicted proteins | sample MGYA00242952_ERZ507952 | MGnify/ENA primary metagenome ERZ507952 (study PRJEB26167, sample SAMN06115425) | human gut metagenome | host: Homo sapiens | place: China:Sichuan | collected 2015-04-07... | reverse complement strand
AACTTAACGTGACCATTTAATTCGTGAAAGGAGGACCGGCCGTGGCATTTCCCCAGAGCTTTATGGACGAGCTGACCGCCCGCAGTGATATTGTGGACGTGGTAGGCAGTTACGTACAGCTGACCCGCAAGGGCAGCAACCTGTTCGGCCTGTGCCCCTTCCACAGTGAAAAGACCGGCTCCTTCTCCGTCTCGCCGGACAAGCAGATCTATTACTGCTTCGGCTGCAAAAAGGGCGGCGGCGTTGTCAACTTCATCATGGACATTGAAAACCTCCCCTTCCCGGATGCTGTCCGGTTTCTGGCCAAGCGGGCCGGGATGGAGGTCCCGGAGGAGGAAGGCGACCGGGAAGCCGGACGCAGGCGGCAGCGTCTGCTGGATCTGAACCGGGATGCCGCCAGATTTTACTACCAGCTTCTTCAGCAGCCGGAGGGTCGGGCCGTTCAGGACTATCTGGACCGACGGCAGATCAAAAAATCCACCGCCGTCAAATTCGGCATGGGCGCCTCGTTGGACGCCTGGGACGTACTGCTCACCGCCATGACCAAAAAGGGCTATACCAAATCTGAGCTGCTGGACGCCGGGTTGGTGGTCCAGAACAAAAATGGCGGCCTTTATGATAAATTCCGCAACCGGCTCATGCTGCCGGTGATCGACACCCGGGGCGATGTGGTGGCCTTTGGCAGCCGGGTGCTGGACAAGTCCGAGCCAAAATACATGAACTCTTCAGAAACGCCGGTATACTCCAAGCGCCGGGTGCTGTACGGTTTGAATCTGGCAAAGAAGTCCAAGCGCCCCAACATCATTCTCTGCGAGGGCAACCTGGACATCGTCACGCTGCATCAGGCGGGCTTCGACAATTCCGTGGCCTCCATGGGAACGGCGCTGACGGTGGAGCAGACCCGGCTTCTCAGCCGTTTCACCAAGGAATTGGTCCTCTGCTATGACAACGATAACGCCGGCAAGATCGCCACGGAGCGGGCCTTGCAGATCCTGAACGGCTCCGAGTTCAGCGTCAAGGTACTTCAGCTTCCCCGCCGTCTGGTGGACGGTGAATACATCAAGCAGGACGCCGACGATTTCATCAAGCTTCAAGGACCGGACGCCTTCGAGCGTCTGCTCAACGGCAGCGAGAACGGCGTGGAATTCCGCATGGCTCAGATCGCCGGAAAATATGATCTCAAGGATGACGAAGCCCGCATCGCCTACTGCGGAGAGGTCAGTGAGCTGCTGGCCTCCCTCCCCGGTGCCGTGGAGCGGGAGATCTATACCGGGCGGGCCGCCGAGGCAGCCGGGATCACGGCGGAGGCCATGAAGCTGGAGGTTCAACGGTCCTTCAAGCGCCGGATCGCCCGGGAAAAGCGGGCGGAGCTGCGGAAGGATCTGAATCCTGCAATGGCCTTGCAGCCCAAGGAGCGATCCCTGCGATTTGAAAATATGCGTTCCGCAGAAGCGGAAAAAGGCATTCTCCGTCTTTTGCTGACGGATGACACCCTGTTTTCCGACACTATCCCCATCCCGCCGGAGCGGTTCTCCTCCCCCCTATTGAGCCGGGCTTACCAACGGCTGTGGGAGGTCCATGCCGCCGGAAGCCGGCCCATGATCTCATCTCTGGGAGAGGAATTTTCCCGGGAGGAGATCGATTGTCTCACCGCCGTCTGTCAGGAGCCTGTATCCACGCAGCATGCGCAGCAGGCTCTGACGGATTACATAGATGTGATCAACAGCGAAGCGGATAAGCGAACGGCACAGGATGATCCTCTGCTGGCCGCTGTGGAAAAATTCAAGAACAAAAAGAGAGGAAAGCAACATGTCTAAACGTGATTTGAGCCCTGATAGTCTGGAGGCGCAGGCCGACGCTCTGCTGGCCGCTGCCGACAGCATGGATATTCCGGATGAAATCCCGATGCCGGGAAAGAGCAGCCGTTCCGGTAAGGCCGCAAAGGCCGCCCGTCCTGAAGCAGACCATATCATGACGGATGAAGAGGCCAAAAAGGCCGGCATCGTCCGTCTGGACGATAAGCAGGTCGCTGCCCTCCCCGCCGCCAGCTGGCTGATGGGGCAGGAAAAGCTGCGGGAGCTGCTGGCCCGCGGCAAGAAGAAAGGCAAGCTGGACTCCGGCGAGCTGATGGAAGCCGTGGACGATCTGAATCTGGAAAGCGATCAGATGGATCAGCTTTACGATTCTCTGGAAGCGCTGAACATCGACATCGGCACGGAGGAGGACCTCCTCCCCGAGCTGCCCGACGATGAGCCTGCCGCCGAGGAGATCGCCGACGTGGAGGAAGAGGAGCTGGTGGACCCCAACTCTTTGGTCAGCAACTTCTCCATCGACGATCCTGTCCGTATGTACCTCAAGGAGATCGGTAAGGTCCCCCTGCTGAACCCCGATGAAGAAATCGTGCTGGCACAGGCCATGGCCGCAGGCGCGGAGGCCAAGGCCCGTCTGGACGAGCTGCAGGAGCAGCGTGAGGCCGGTGAAACACCCGCCGTCACTCCGGAGGAAGAGGCTGAGCTCCGCAAGGCCTTTAAGAAGGGCGAAAGCGCCAAGCAGAAGCTGGCAGAGGCGAACCTCCGTCTGGTGGTTTCCATTGCCAAGCGGTATGTGGGCCGCGGTATGCTGTTTCTGGACCTGATTCAGGAGGGCAATCTGGGCCTCATCAAGGCCGTTGAAAAGTTCGATTATACCAAGGGCTACAAGTTCTCCACCTACGCAACCTGGTGGATCCGGCAGGCCATCACCCGCGCCATCGCGGATCAGGCCCGTACCATCCGGATCCCCGTTCACATGGTGGAGACCATCAACAAGGTCATCCGTGTCTCCCGTCAGCTCTTGCAGGAGCTTGGCCACGATCCCAGCCCCAACGAGATTGCCAAGGAGATGAATATGCCTGTGGACAAGGTCCGGGAGATTTTGAAGATCGCCCAGGAGCCTGTGTCTCTGGAGACCCCCATCGGCGAGGAGGAGGATTCTCACTTGGGCGACTTCATCCCCGACGAGGGCGCCAGCGAGCCCAGCGAGGCCGCGTCCTTCACCCTGCTGAAGGAGCAGCTGATGGATGTGCTGTCCACTCTGACTCCCCGTGAGGAAAAAGTGCTGAAGCTGCGCTTCGGTATTGAGGATGGCCGCACCCGGACGCTGGAGGAAGTGGGCAAGGAGTTCAACGTGACCCGCGAGCGTATCCGCCAGATCGAGGCCAAGGCCCTGAGAAAGCTGCGCCATCCCTCCCGCAGCAAAAAGCTGAAGGACTTCCTGAACTAACAGTCCCGCTGGGCTGCCGATACCGTTGGCGCAGCTTTAGGGCTCCCGCGCAAGCCCAGTGAAACGGGTTGCGTGGGAAGAGGAGGGGCAGCGAAGCGAACGAATTTTCACCGCAGGTGAAAACGAGTGATACGCAGCATGCCCCGACGACGCGCCATCCCTCCCGCAGCAAAAAGCTGAAGGACTTCCTGAACTGAAAACCGAACAATATTAAGTAAAAAACCGTGCTGTTTATAAAACAGCACGGTTTTTTCACTTCATCCAACTCAGTAAGCGGCCTGCCTCCAATGCCGCCTGCGCCCGGACGCCCTCAAAATCCACATAGGGGTTGTAGACGCCCTCCAGCAGATCGTGGGCTGCCTTGGCCTCTTGCAGTGCGGCGATCGCCTCCTCCCGGAGCACCCCAGTCATCCGGGCGCGGAACCGCAGACGGGCCTTGTTCTCCGGATGGCTCAGGGCGTCCAGCCGCACCCGGCGGTAGGGCTTTCCCGGATACACCATCCCTGGCTTGGAGGTGACGAAGGCCACGCCCAGCTCCGGGATCAGCAGGTGTTCCAGCCGCCCCGGCTCCTCTGTGGATGGACAGGCGGTCACGTCATAGTCCCGGCGGACGGCTTCCTCACACAGCGCCGCCAGCAGCGGCCCCGCCTGCTCATAGCTGTCCTCCAGCTCGTAGACCTTGGGGCACAGGGCCTCCACGCTGTCAAACCGCCAGACCGGCCCCCGGTAGGTCAGGCTCCCCAAAAAGCGGCGGGTGATCCTTCCCGTGCCGCTCCCCCGGCCCCGCAGCTCCCGGGCCATGATCCCGGAAAACCGCCGGACCGCCCGCTGGCGGTCAAAGCTGCGGCTGACCTCGGCAACCGTATCCAACTCCACCTGTCGGGCCGCCTTCAGACAGCGGTAGGCCCGGCCATAGGCGTCCTGATAGTCGCGGGTGTGGCGCTTCACCTCCCCGGCCTGTGCCTTGGCGGCAGGCAGGTCGTAAAACCGCCCCAGATCCACATAGCGATCCACAGCCGCCGGGTACTTCGGCTCTACGGCGTGGGGCGATGTCCCATCGCAGACGGCGCACCGCAGTGCCGGGATCACCACGCCGTCCAGAGAATCCGGGTCCCCTGAGCACCAGAGATACTCCACGTCCGCTCCCGCCTGCTCCATGGTCCTGCCGATCTCCCGCATGAAGGTGTTCTTTCCTACCCCCGGCCCGCCCTTGAGGATCATGATGTCAAAGGCCGTTTCCGGGTCCATAATCTCGGAAAATAAATTCTGAAAGCCGCTGCCGCTGTTGGCCCCTAAGAAGAAATTGGTGATCTGTGCCATAGCCGCCCCTCCCCATTTGATTTCATTCCCAAGATATGCAGCAGCGGCTTGACCGGTCCGGTTTCCCCCGAAAAAATGAAAAGCGTCCCAACGGGACGCTTTTTCGCTATATTCCGATGGACTTTCCTTACAGGAACACCTCGTTCTTTTTCGGCTCGGTGAAGGTCTGCTCCAGCATGGCTACATGGGATAAAAACGCCGGATCATCAAAGTACTTGGCGTGTTTCGTGCATTTCCGCACACAGGCCTGACACTTGATGCAGGTGCCGGGGACGCTGTACACGTCCTCCGGGTCAATGGCCCCCATGGGGCACAGCCGGGCGCAGGCGCCGCAGTTGGTGCACTTGGTCAGGTCGGTCCGGGGCTTGGCCCTCAGGAACTTGGCAGGCTCGCCGTCGGTGCCCTTGGGGATGTAATACGGGGCCTCCGGGTCTCCGGGAACGGTGACAGGTGCGGGATTTTCTGTCAAGTTTTTTACCTTGTCGGCGATTGCAGCCGCAAAGTTTTTCAATTCCTTCCGGTCATCCCAGTCAGGCCGGTCCTCCGCCAGTTTGTCCGTAAAGGCGTGACGGCCCACAAAAGCGCCCCCGGCCACCGTATAGAACCCGTCACCCTCCAAAACCGCACACAGCTCCGCCAAAGCGTTGTCATAGGACCGATTTCCGAAGGTCACAATGGCCGCCGCCAGCGCGCCGTTACCATGAAGGCGGGCCTTGAGGTCCGGCAGGATCTTGTTAGGCAGCTTTCCCGCGTAGGTGGGTGTACCCACCACCACCAGATCCGTGTCGGCAAACACATAGTCCCGTTCCCGCTCCGCAGGCTTGGTGAACGGCAGCCGCTCCCATGGGACGCCCAACTGCTCCGCCAGCGTCTCCGCAAAGGCGGCAACGGTTTTTTCCGTATTTCCTGTGGCACTGAAATATAGGGCGCATACACGTTTGATCTCCATAGTCTCCTCCTTTTGCCAAAACAGGCACCCTTGCGTGTGCCTGTTTGAAATTCACAGGGAAAAATCTTCCTCTTTCAGCTTGGCGGTGTCCAGAGAAGCCGGACGGGGCGGTACACGTTTCAGGGGATCGTAGTGAAACCCTCTGCAATGGTGCTCCACCGGAACGATGCCGTGCTTCACGCACATGACGTCCGTTTCGCTGATCTGCTGCCCGCGCTGGCAGTAGGCGCAGCGGGGATCAATATTCTTCCGAAACAGCTTCACCGTACCTCTCCCCTTTCTTACAGCGCGTCCAGACGGATAGCTTCGTTCTCCGCGGCAGCGTGGATCCGGGATACCGGATGCTCGTAGCTGTCGATGATCTTGGTGGCCATGGGGTCCTCCAGCTCCTTCTGGATGGTGCGCCGCAGGTTCCGGGCGCCATAGGTCCGGGAGAAGGACTTTTCCACCAGGAACTCTACCAGGCTGTCATCATAGGTAAAGGTGATGCCCTTGTCGCCCAAGGAGGTGACCAGCTCGCCCAGCATGATCTTGGCGATCTCCTTGAAGTTCTCCTTGGACAGGCGGTTGAAGGTAATGACGGCATCCACGCGGTTGATAAACTCCGGCCGCAGGAACTGCTGCAGCGCCTTCATGGCCTTGTCGGCGTCCTGCTGGGTCTGACTGCGGTCAAAGCCCACGGTGCCGCCGTCCTGATTGCCGCTGCCGGCGTTGGAGGTCATGACGATGATGGTATTTTCAAAGTTGACCCGGCGGCCGTGGGAATCGGTGATCTCGCCGTCATCCAGAATTTGCAGCAGCACGTTCAGCACGTCGGGATGGGCCTTTTCGATCTCGTCGAACAAAATGACGGCGTAGGGCTTCCGGCGGATCTTCTCCGTCAACTGGCCTGCCTCGTCATAGCCCACATAGCCCGGCGGGGAGCCGACGATCCGGGAAACGGAGTGCTTTTCCATAAATTCCGACATATCCAGACGGATCAGCGCGTCCGGGGTGTTGAACAGGTCCACGGCCAGCTGCTTCACCAACTCCGTCTTGCCCACGCCGGTGGAGCCGACGAAAATAAAGCTGACGGGCTTGTGCTTGGGAGAGATACCCACCCGGTTCCGCCGCACGGCGGCGGACACCGCCGCGATAGCCTCGTCCTGTCCCACGATGTGGCTCTTGAGCCGCTCCTCCAGCTGGCTGAGCCGCTGGAATTCCTCCTCCCGGATCTTGGAGGCCGGGATCTTGGTCCACAGCTCGATAACGTGGGCGATGTTCTCCATGGTCAGCTGGGGATCACCCTTCAAAAGCAGGGTGTTCAGCTCCGTCTGACGCTGGAGGATCTTGCTTTTCAGCGTGGCGATCTGCTCGTAATCCGGCTCCGCGCCCTCCTGCGCCCCCTGCTCCTCCAGCATGGCCCGTTCTTTTTCAAAGTCATCGATCTCCCGCTGAAGCTGCATCCGCCGGGAGATGTCCGGGTCCTTCAGGTTCAGGTCGGAGCAGGCCTCATCGATCAGGTCGATGGCCTTATCCGGCAGAAAACGGTCCGTGATGTACCGCTCGCTCAGCAGCACCGCCTGACGCAGGATGCCGTCGGAGATCTTGACACCGTGATACGCCTCGTAGTTGGGAGCCAGACCCTTGAGGATCTTGATGGAATCCTCGATGGAAGGCTCGTTCACCGTCACCGGCTGGAACCGTCGCTCCAAGGCGCTGTCCTTCTCGATGGACTTGCGGTATTCATTAAAGGTGGTGGCGCCGATGACCTGGATCTCGCCCCGGGAAAGAGCGGGCTTCAGGATGTTGGCAGCGTTCATGCTGCCCTCGGCATCTCCCGCACCCACGATGTTGTGGATCTCGTCGATCATCAGGATGATGTTACCCAGCTTTTTGACCTCGTCGATGAGGCCCTTCATCCGCTGCTCAAACTGGCCCCGGAACTGAGTCCCGGCCACCAGCGCCGTCAGGTCGAGGAGGTAGACCTCTTTATCCCGCAGCTTGAAGGGCACATCCCCCGCAACGATCCGCTGGGCAAGGCCCTCCGCGATGGCGGTCTTGCCCACGCCGGGCTCACCGATGAGACAGGGGTTGTTCTTCTGGCGGCGGTTCAGGATCTGAATGACCCGCTCGATCTCCTCCGCACGGCCGATCACCGGGTCCAGCTTGCCCTCCTTGGCCTTGCGGTTCAGGGAGATGCAGTAGCCCTCCAAAAATTTACGTTTTCCGTTGGGCTTCCCCTCTTTTTTCTCCCGGCGGCTGCCGTCCTCCGCAGGCGTCTCCTCCTTGGAAGCAGGCTCGCCGCCGTTGTTGAACAGGCGGTTCAGAAACGGGAAGGTAGCGGTCTTGCCGGCTTCCTCGTCATCCTCTCCGCCGGGCAGATCCTCCACATTCTCGATGGAGTCCATCGCCTGCATCATTTCATTATTCAAATTATCCAGGTCTTCATCTGTGATGCCCATGCGCTGCATCATCTCGTTCACCTGCGGCAGTCCCAGGCTCTTGGCGCACTTCAGGCACAGACCCTCGTTAACGGTCTTGTCCCCCTCCATCCGGGTGATGAACACCGTGGCGATATTCTTTTTACATCTGGAACAAAGTGTTGGCTGCATAGTTACCTCCGTACCCCACGGAGCGCGCGGCGCTCCATAGGGAAATTATGATAGGGATGACAGCAGGCCCATTGGTCCGACCGTCATGAAAAAGTGAAGCAGATAGGTGTTCTCCGCGGGAAGGGCGATACCAAGGCGGGGGGCCAGCCAGATCAGCAGCCACACCACCATCATGCCCTCTAACAAGCCCAGCAAAGCGCCGCCCAGCGTGTTGACCCCGGAGAGCACCGGCAGGCGCAGGACCAGATTGATGGCCAGCGCCGCCAGCCGCAGCAGGATCACCAGCGCCACAAAGATCAGAATGTACAAAATGGCATAGGCAAAGGTCTCCACCAGTTCCCGGGCCACAGCCGCCGCAATGGCCTTGGCCGTGGCGGCAACGCTGTCCTCCGCGCGGCGCTCCAGCGTCCCCCGCAGCGGATCTAAGAGTCCCGTCCGGTCCAAAAGGCCCTTCAGACTGTCCGGCAGCAGTTCTTCCAGCGTTTGACCGCTCTCCTGCCCCTTCTTTTCCAAGGTCTTTTCCACCGTTCCGGCGATCCGCTCCTCGATTTTTGGCGTCACCCAATCGGAGACCGGCTGGGTCAGGGCCTTCGCCCCCAGATTCGCGCCGATCATGGCCGCGATCAGAACAAGGATGCCAGATAGGGACAGGAACAGCCCCCGCCAGCAGCCACGCAAAGCCGCGGCGATCAAAAGTGCCGCGATCAGAACGTCTAATATTATAGCAGGTGTCATGGGACTTGCCTACCTTTCACCGTGAAAACAATTTGTAAACATCGCTGTAAATCCTGCCTTTTATGGCAGAAACAGCTCTGCGGAATCCGCACCGATCATCAGAACGGAGCCATCCGCCCGGGTCAGCACCTCGCGGGTGTGCTCCGGGCCGTGGAGGGTGGCATAGACCTGTAACTGACGGTTGTAGACCACCAGACGGTCCGCGTACAGCACGGAGAGATACCGCCCGCAGGCGGAAACGTCCCGGACTTCCTCCGCAACATCCAAACTGGCGATCTCCTCGCCATCGTCATCCACCGTCACCAGCCGTCCCACACTGCCGGACTGATACCGGTTCAGCTGCAGCACCGTGTAGTCCTCGCCTCCAAGGTCATATTCCCGGAGGTACTCACCATTGTAGGAATAGGTGCCCAGAAGCTTTCCGGCGGTATTTCCCACCGCCAGACAGGTATCGGTGACGGTGAGGATCCGATCTCCCCGGCCTGTCATGGCCGTCACCAGACCGTCCGGCACAGAGTAGTCCGCCACGGGGTCCTCCTGGGTCAAATCGTAGATCACCAGATCGCTGATAAACACGCTGTCCGCCTGCCCCATGGTCACAGCGGCCAAATAGCCGCCGTCCTCCGTCACGCAGGCATCCGCCACAAAGCGGCGGTGGGCGTTGAAGGCAAACAGTACCTGCATATCGGCGCCGTACACGTCCACATGGCCCTTGGTGCCGCTGATCTGGGTGGTCACGGCCAGCATCCCGGAGCCGTTGAGATTGGCGGAGACCAGCGGCCCATCGGAGGTCAGCTCCAGCCGGGGTCCGGTCTCGTCCAGCACGTAGAGGGCCGTGCCGCCGATGTCATAGGCTACGGCCAGACCGCCCCCCTGTCCAAGCGCCGGAGCGTTCATCTTCACGTTGGCGCTCCACACCTCGCTGCCGTCCGGTCCCAGCAGCCGCAGGGACGTATCCGACAGGATGACCAGTGAGCCGGTCCCCACCCGGGCGAAGCGGTTGGTATTGTCTGTATCGTAGCGGTAGACGGTCTTTTCCCCGCCCACCGCCTCCGTACCGTAGGCAAAATACCGGCGGAGAGCGTCGAACCCGGTGCCGTCCCGCCACGCCGCCACAAGCACGAGGCCCAGCACAGCGATGAGCACCAGCAGGAAAATCAGGAACTTCCGCAGCATACGCCGCTTTTTCGGCGGTTCCTTGGCTCCGTCATCGTCATTCCAAATGTCTTTTGTCATATTTTCAGCCATTGAGCCGTTCATCCTCATACCAAAGTCTTGTCAGGTACAGTCCCCCCGGCGGCACCGTGGGTCCCGCCAGCGTCCGGTCCCGGCTTTCCAGAATGGCCGGAATATCCTCCGGCAGGAACTTCCCTTCGGCGGCGTAGAGCACCGTGCCGGTGATGGCCCGCACCATGTTATAGAGGAAGCCGTCGGCGCAGACCTTCAGTTCCAGCAGTTCCCCGCTGCGGGTCACGTCGCACCAGTAGATCGTGCGGACAGTGGTCTTTGTCTCCGTGCCCACGCTGCGGACCGCCGCGAAATCGTGAGTCCCTACGAACTGATGGGCCGCCCGGTTCAGAAATTCCTCGTCCAGACGCTTGGGGTAGAAATACGCCCGGTTGACATAAAACGGATTCTTCACCCGGGAATTGTAAATGCGGTAAGTATACTCCTTTTTCAGGCAGGAACCGATGGCGTTGAAATCCTCCGCCACCTCCAGCGCCTCGCTGACGGCAATATCCTCCGGCGTGTGGGTATTGATGGCAAAGGGCAGCCGCTCCAGAGGGATGCGGCTCTCCGTACGGAAATTGGCGATGTACCGCTCCGCGTGAACGCCGGCGTCCGTGCGGCCGCAGCCGGTGAGGTGCACCGGTGCGCCGGTGATCTTCTCCAACGCCTTTTGCAGCGTCTCGCAGACGGTGACGGCGTTTTTCTGCACCTGCCAGCCGTGGTAGGCCGTTCCATTATACATCAGTTTCAGTGCGATATTACGCATATTGGCTCCTTTAACGGCACTGGCCGTGTTATTTTTCCCAGGAAACGCGCACGTTGTGATCTGTGACCGGCCAGACCTCTTCCGCCATCGTCCCATTCTGATCGATCTCATAGGTACAGGCAGTAAAATCATAGGAAAGGCCAAAGCTGTCCCGGCAGAGCAGGTGCAGCTCCACGGTGTCCTCCGGCTGGCAGGAGACCGCGATGCCGCCATTCTCCGAAGCCGGGGTATAGTAGACCACATCGGGATCGCCGCTGAAGGTGGACTCCGAAATCTTTGCCGGAAGGGTCTGGACGGTCTCTCCGTTTTTCAGCACCTGAAAAACAGGGTCGATCACTTCCGTACCGTACTGCTTTCTGATGCCCAGATCGTATTGAAGCTGGAAGCTCCCTCCCCGATAGGTGGGATCGCCATAACCGCTGCTGTCATTCGACAGGGGCAGCAGCACAGCAAGGTCACTGTAACTGGTGACCTCCTCCCGGCTGGTCTGACCGCCGGCAGTAATATTCGCCGCGAAGGACACTTCGCCGGTATCCTCCACCGGCAGCCCCACCGGCAGCCCCACCGGGGTGGCGAACACGCCGTCCGTCCCGGTCATGGGCAGTTCCGCGGTTTGGCCGTTCTGGGTGATCAGCAGCGCCACCTCCGTGTCCGCCGTCCAGCGGCGGAGGGTGATGCTCATGTCGGCTTGCAGCGTATGGCTTTCCGGGTCCAGGCCGGTGGGTTCAAAGGAAAAATCCGACAGATCCTCCGTCTGCTCCCGCTGCTTTGCGGACAGGTTCGTGATCCGATCATCCACATCGGAAAGCCGATATGCGATACCGTCCAAATTGCTTTTCAGGATCGTCCGCGTATTCACCAGCTCCGCCCGGGTCACAAACAGGGCGATCAGCAGCACTACATTCAGTGCCAGAGAGAGGATCTGAAACCAGTTTTTCTTCATAAGACCGCTCCTTTCACGCAAAGCATTTTCCCTTTACAGTGTTTGTGTTGCAACGTTTTTTCAGTTTTATGTGCCAAGTCTCCGCAGGACGACCACCAGCGCCAGAATGACCGCGCCGCCCGCCAGAGCAACGTAGTCCCGCCGCTGGTATTTCAGAACGTGGAGCTTGGTGCGGCCCTCGCCGCCGTGGTAGCAGCGGCACTCCATCGCCGTCGCCAGTTCGTCCGCCCGACGGAAGGCGCTGATAAACAGAGGCACCAAAATGGGCACCAGCGCCTTGGCCTTCTGGAAAATGTTCCCGCTGTCGAAGTCCGCGCCACGAGCCTTCTGGGCGGACATGATCTTGTCCGTTTCCTCGATCAGCGTGGGGATGAACCGCAGGGCAATGGCCATCATCATGGCCAGCTCGTGAACGGGGACATGGATCTTTTTCAGGGGGTTCAGCAGGGATTCCAGTCCGTCCGTCAGGCGGATGGGGCTGGTGGTATAGGTCATCAGGAATGTCCCCATCACCAGCAGCATGATGCGGATGACCATGAACAGCGCGTTTTCAATGCCCTTCACGGAGACCCGGAGGATGCCCCACTCCCAGAGGTAGTGGGTGTCCGGCGTGAAGAACATATTGAGGATGCCTGTGAACGCGATGATGAACACCAGCGGCTTCAGGCCACGCACCAGCGCCCGCAGGCCCACATGGGACACCTTCACGCACGCAGCCAGCGTCACCGCCATGACAGCGTAGCCCATCCAGCCCTTGGCGCTGAACAGTGCAATGATGTACAGCGTCACCAACAAGATTTTCGTCCGGGGGTCCAGCTTATGGGCGATGGAATTTCCCGGGAAATACTGGCCTAAGGTAATGTCCTTCAGCATCCCGCTCCCCCCTTCCGCAGGGCAAGGAGCTGACGCTCCAGCGCCTCCACCGTATAAACAGCCGGGTCGATGTCCACGCCCCGACGCTTCAATTCCATAGCGATCCGGGTGATCTGCGGCACGTCCAGACCGGCGGAGAGCAGCTCCTCGCCCCTGGCGAACACCTCCGCAGGCGTCCCCTGCATCAGCACATGGGCGTTTTTCAGCACCAGAATGCGATCCACGTTCCGGGCGATCTCGTCCATGCTGTGGCTCACCAAAATAATGGTTTTTCCCTTGTTGCGGTGATAGTCCCGGATGTTGGCCATGAGGTTTTCCCGGCCCGCCGGGTCAAGGCCCGCCGTGGGCTCGTCCAGCACCAGCACCTCCGGCTCCATAGCCAGTACGCCCGCCAGCGCCACCCGGCGCTTTTGTCCGCCGGACAGCTCAAAGGGGGATTTTTCCAGCTGATCGTCCCGGATACCCACTAACTTGGCGGCCTCCCGGACGGCGTGATCCAGCTCGTCCCCGGTTTTTCCCTGATTAGCGGGGCCGAAGGCGATGTCCTTGTACACCGTTTCCTCAAACAGCTGGTACTCCGGGTACTGGAACACCAGACCCACCTTGAAGCGAACCTCCCGGATCTTTTTCGGCTCCGCCCAGATATTCTTCCCCCGCAGCAGGATCTCTCCTGCCGTTGGCTGGAGCAGACCGTTCAGATGCTGGATCAGGGTGGATTTGCCGGAGCCGGTATGGCCGATGATCCCCAAGAATTCTCCCTCGTTCACATCAAAGCTCATGTGCTCCACGGCACTGCGCTGGAACGGCGTTCCGGCGCCATAGGTATGTGTCAGGTCTTTTACCTGTAGAATCGGTTCCAATCCTTCTGTCCTCCGTCAATTCTTCGCCAGAGCCGCGGTAATGGCAGCCGCACATTCGTCCACCGTTAAAGCGTCCAGGGGTACGTCCAGCCCGTCCTTCCGCAGACGGTCCAGCAGGTCCACCGTGTCTGGCACCGTCAGGCCCATGGTCCGCAGCGGCTCCACCTGGGTAAAAACCTCCTTGGGGGTGCCGTCCAGCGCGATCCGGCCGTCATCCATGACGATGACCCGGTCCGCCTCCTCCGCCTCGTTCATGTGGTGGGTGATGAGCACCACGGTGATGCCCTTCTCCCGGTTCAGCTTATGAACGGCGGAAAGCACCTCCTGCCGCCCGATAGGGTCCAGCATGGCGGTGGCCTCGTCCAGTACGATGCACTCCGGCTCCATGGCGATGACGCCGGCGATGGCGATCCGCTGCTTCTGACCGCCGGACAGCAGATGGGGCGCATGGGTCATAAAGGCGGTCATATCCACGGCGGCCAGGGCGTCATCCACCCGGCGGCGGATCTCCTCTGAGGCCACGCCTAAATTCTCCGGGGCAAAGGCCACATCCTCCTCCACCACGTTGGCGACGATCTGGTTGTCCGGATTCTGGAACACCATGCCCACCCGGCGGCGGATCTCCAGCAGACACGCCTCGTCCTGCGTATCCATGCCCTCCACATACACCTTGCCGCCGCAGGGCAGCAAAATGGCGTTCAGGCTTTTGGCAAAGGTGGATTTGCCGGAGCCGTTATGCCCCAGCACCACCACAAAGCTGCCCTTTTCAATGGCCGTGTCCACGCCCCGCAGGGCCAGGACCGGCTTCTCCCCTTCCTCCGCCGGATAGGCGAATTCCAGAGCCTTTGTTTCGATCATATCCATGGATCGGTTCCCTCATTTAACTTGATATTCAATCCAACGGGGCCCGGTAAAAGCCGCCGTAGAAGTTTTCCTTGCGGAGCACGTTGATGAGCGCATGGGTGTCCACCTGCAAGATCAGTTGCACGATATCGCTCTCCTCAGAGCTTAAGATCACAGTGTGCAGGACGCTCATATCCTTGTGGCTGTATCCGCCCACCGCCTTCACGCAGGACATCCCGTGCCGGCACCCGCTCACATAGGCCGCCATGATCTCCTCTGCCTTTTGGGTGGTGATCTGAAGTGTCAGCCGTTCGTAGCGGTGATGGAAGGTCTCCACCGTCTTTGTGGAGATAAACTGAAACAGGATGGAGTAGCCCGCGTACAGCCAGCCGAACAGGTAGCCAAAGATGCACAAAATACAGGCGTTAAACACGAAAACATAGGACCAGATGGATTTTCCGGTCTTATTGGAGACATACAGCGCGATAAAGTCCGTGCCGCCGGTGGAGGCGTTTCCCTTCAGGGCCAGCACGATGCTGATGCCCATAAGGAAGCCGCCGAACACCGCGCTGAGCAGAATATCGTCAAAAATCGGCGGCAGAGAGAAGTATTTCAGGAATAAGCTGGTCATGCCTACTTGCAGAAGGGAAAAAAGCGTGAATCTCGGGCTGATGCTGCGGTAGCAGAGGACCGCCACCGGCAGATTCAGCGCCACCAGTGCGAGAGAAGTGGAGATGGACCCGCCGTAAAGCGATGCCGCCCGGTCGATCAAAATAGCAACGCCTGTAAAGCCGCCGGAAAGCAGTCCGGCGGAATGGACAAAGCTTTCGATCACAAACGTCTGCAGCAGCGAAGAACACAAGACCGCAAAAAATGTGATCACATACCGCAGATGCTTATTCTTCGTTTTTAACATAGCCGCTCCTTGTTTATCTGTTTATTACTCAGAAAACCATCGTCCGGTGGCGCCGCAGGGCAGCGCCATGCCGGTAGCCGTCACCGGCAGACCCAGCTCGTCCCAGCTGACGGTGCCGCCGTACTTCTCCGCCACCAGCAGGTGCAGCAGATACCCCAGCACACTGGGGGCCAGACCTGTGGTGTAGGAGTTGATGAGCACGAACAACGGCTTGTCCGACAGAACCCCGGCGCAGAGCTTCACAAAGGGGTACAGGCTCTCCTCCAGCTTCCAGACCTCGCCGCCGGGACCCCGGCCGTAGCTGGGCGGGTCCATGATGATCGCGTCATAGGTCTTGCCCCGGCGGATCTCCCGCTCCACGAACTTGGCGCAGTCGTCCACGATCCAGCGGATGGGCGCGTCGGAGAGACCGGAGAGCCGGGCGTTGTCCTTGGCCCAGGCCACCATGCCCTTGGCCGCATCCACATGGCAGACGGCAGCGCCGGCCTTGGCACAGGCCACCGTAGCGCCGCCGGTATAGGCGAACAGGTTCAGCACCCGAATGGGACGGTCGGCCTTGCGGATCTTGTCCATGACAAAATCCCAGTTCACCGCCTGCTCCGGGAACAGGCCCGTATGCTTGAAGTTCATGGGCTTGACCTGGAAGGTCAGGTCCTTATAGTGCACCTGCCAGCTCTCCGGCAGCGCCTTTTTCTCCCAGTGTCCGCCGCCGGTCTGACTGCGGAGATACCGTGCGTTGGCCCGTTTCCACTCCGGCAGACGCCGGGGCGTTTCCCAGATGGCCTGGGGGTCCGGACGCACCAGATACTGCTTGTCCCAGCGTTCCAGCTTTTCACCGCCGCCGCAGTCCAGCAGCTCATAATCCTGCCATTGATCCGCGATCCACATAGATGGTTCCTCCTCCATGTCCCGCAAAGCACCGAGGGACATACTTTCTCATAATAAATCATTTTATTATACCTTTTTTATCTTGCCCGGTCAACCAAATTCCATCAATTTTGTCCGTCCGTCCCTTGCGGACAGCAAAAAAGAGAGCCGCCGAAGCGACTCTCTTCAAAATCAGATGTTTGCGCACAGGGACTTGGGTTTGGTAAGCTTGGCAGATACAGACGTCCGGACCTTCGGCAAGTCGGCAGGCGGCTCCCGCCGCTCCGACAGGCGTTCTCTTGCCACCGCCAGCATCAGCTTGATCCGATTCTCCTGATTGACCCGCGTGGCGCTGGGATCGTAGTCGATGGGGGTGATGTTGGCCTCCGGGTACAGCTCCCGGATCTTATTCACCATACCCTTGCCGCAGATGTGGTTGGGCAGGCAGCCGAAGGGCTGGGCGCAGACGATGTTCTCATACCCGGAGCGCACCAGCTCCAGCATTTCCGCCGTCAGCAGCCATCCCTCGCCCATCTTGCAGCCCATGCCGATGGTGTGGCTCTGCTCCGGCAGCTTGATCAGCTCGCTAAAGGGCATGGGGGCATGGTAGCCCGCGTCCTTGAGGGTCTTGATGATGACCTTCTCCATGCCCGCGATGAGGGTCAGCGCCGCTTCCGCAGCGGTTTTCTCCACCAGAGAGCCACCGTAGAGCCGCACGGTCTCCGCCATGTTGTAGGCGCAATACTGCACGAAGCCCATCAGCCCCGGCAGGTTCACTTCGCAGTCCTGAGAAGCCAGGAACTTTTCCAGTTCGTTATTGCCTAAGGGGGAATATTTGACGTAGATCTCCCCCACTACGCCCACCTTGACCTTGGGCACCCGCCGCACCGGGATGGCGGCAAACTCCGCCGCGATCTTCGGCATGACGGCCTTCATCTCCCGGCCGGAATAGCCCTTATCGTGGCGGACTTCATCGCAGAGAATGTCCAGCCACTTGTTTTGCAGCCGCTCCGCCGCCCCAGCTTCCAGCTCATAGGGCTGGGTCTGGGCCCGGAGGGTCATCAGCAGGTCACCGTAGTAGATGGCAGCCAGAGCCTGCCGCATGAATTTCAGATCCATGGGCATACTGCTGTCCTTTTCCAGACCGGAGAAGTTCAGGCTCAGCACGGGGATATTGCCGTAGCCCGCCTTTTCCAGAGCCTTCCGCAGCAGGAAAATGTAGTTGGACGCCCGGCAGCCGCCGCCGGTCTGGGTGATGATGAGGGCGGTGTGGTCCAGATCATACTTGCCGGAATCCAGTGCGTCCAAAAACTGGCCGATGACCAGCAGCGCCGGATAGCAGGTGTCATTATGGACGTATTTCAGTCCCAGCTCCGCCACCCGCTCGCCGCAGTTGCCCAGCAGCTCCACCTGATAGCCATGGTTCTCCATGCTGGCTGCCAGAATGCGGAACTGCACCGGTGCCATATTGGGAATGAGAATTTTATGGGTCTTTTTCATGTCCGGTGTAAACCGGGGATAGGTCTGTTCCATATCAGGTCTCCTCCTGTTCCTCCAACACCGCAAACAGGCTCCGCAAACGGATGCGTACCGCGCCCAGATTGGTGATCTCATCAATTTTCAGCTGGGTATACAGCTTGCCGCCCTCCCGCAAAATTTCCCGGGTCTCGTCGGTGGTGATGGCATCCACGCCGCAGCCAAAGCTCACCAGCTGCACCAGATCCATATCCGGCTGGGAGCAGCAGTACTTCGCCGCCGCGTAGAGCCGGGCGTGATACGTCCACTGGTTCAGCACCGTGGTCTTGAACGGATCTGTCAGCTGAGAAACGGAATCCTCCGTGATGACTGCCGCGCCGAATTGGGTGATGAGGGTATCGATGCCGTGATTGACCTCCGGGTCCACATGGTAGGGCCGGCCTGCCAGAACGATGATCCGGCGCCCCTCCTTCCGGGCGGCGGCCATGATCTCCGCACCCTTCTCCCGGATCTGCTTCATGTGACGCTCATATTCTCCGTAGGCCGCCTCCACCGCCGCCTTGATCTCTCCGTGGGGAATGGGGCCAAACTCCCGCTCCATCACGGCGGTCATCTTCTTTGTGAAATCGTGGGGCCGGTGGATGCCCACATAGTCATAAATGAATTTCGTGTTCTTCAGACAGTCGCAGTTGCCCGCCAGAACCTCCGGGTAGTAGGCCACCACCGGGCAGTTGTAGTGGTTCTGGCCCAGACCCTCGTCGATGTTGTAGGTCATGCAGGGGTAGAAAATGGCGTCCACGCCCAGCTTGGCCAGAAATTCAATGTGGCCGTGGGCCAGCTTCGCCGGGAAGCAGGCGGTGTCGCTGGGGATGCTCCCCTGCCCCTCCAGATACAGCTTTCGACTGGACATGGGGCTGTGGACCACCTGAAAGCCAAGTTTCGTGAAAAACGTGTGCCAGAAGGGATACAGTTCCCAGAAGTTCAGACACAGGGGCAACCCGATCCGCCCCCGCCGGTTCTCCCCCGGCTTGTAGCCTAAAAGCAGCTGCCGCTTATATTCATACAGATTCCAGCGATCATCGTCCTTTTTGCCGGTGATGGGCCGCTCACAGCGGTTGCCGCTGATGAGCCGTCCGCCATCGGAGAAGGTGTTGACGGTAAGCTGGCAGTTGTTTCCGCACTGGCCGCAGCTGCGGCTTTCCGTCTCCCGGTGGAAGCTCCGTAGCTCCCCTTCTGTCAGCAAGGTGCTTTGATGCCCTGCCCCGGCCTTTTTCATGCCGTACAGCGCCGCGCCGTAAGCGCCCATCAAGCCCGCGATGTTGGGGCGGATCACCTCAAGGCCCATTTCCTTCTCGAAGGCCCGGAGAACGGCCTCGTTATAAAACGTGCCTCCCTGAACCACCACATGACGGCCCAGCTCCTCCGGTGAGGAGGCCCGGATCACCTTGTAGATGGCGTTTTTCACCACGGAGATGGACAGTCCCGCAGAGATGTTTTCCACGGAGGCGCCGTCCTTCTGGGCCTGCTTCACACTGGAATTCATAAACACCGTACACCGGCTGCCCAGATCCACGGGCCGGTCCGCAAACAGGCCCAGCTTCGTGAAGTCCTTCACATCGTAGCCCAACGCCTGAGCAAAGGTCTGCAAAAAGCTGCCGCAGCCGGAAGAACAGGCTTCGTTGAGGAAAATGTCGCTGATGGCGCCGTTTTCGATCTTGAAGCACTTCATGTCCTGACCGCCGATGTCGATGATGAAGTCCACATCCGGCATAAAATGCTTGGCGGCGGTAAAGTGGGCCACGGTCTCCACCACGCCGAAATCCGCGTGGAAGGCGGCCTTGGCCAAATCCTCGCCGTAGCCGGTGGTGGTGACGGACGCCACGTTCAGCTTGGGATGGCTCTCATATAACCCCAGCAGCACGGTTTTCAGCAGGGCAATGGGGTCCCCCTGATTGGGCCGGTAGTCGGTGAACAGCAGTTCCGCGTTCTCGTCGATGACCGCCACCTTCACCGTGGTGGAGCCTGAATCGATGCCGATGTGGACGGGCTTGGCGTAGTCCGTCGGGAAGTCCGCCTGCGGCACCGCCGCCTTGGCGTGACGGGCTTTGAATGCGTCATATTCCGCCTGATTTTCAAAGAGGGGCGGCTGGGAGCGGTAGGTCTCCGACATGCCGCGCTGCTCCAACAGCTCCGCCGTTTTCAGCAGGTCCCACGATTCCTCGGCGTAAAACGCCGCGCCCAGAGCCACAAACAGCAAGCTATTCTCCGGACAAGTTCCGGTGACGCCCAAAGTCTCGTCGAAGCTCTGCCGCAGACACTTGGAAAAGGTCAGCGGCCCGCCCAGATACAGAACGTGGCCCTTGATGGGCCGTCCCTGGGCCAGACCCGCAATGGTCTGATTCACCACCGCCTGATAGATGCTCTTGGCGATGTCGGCGGATTTGGCCCCCTGGTTGATGAGGGGCTGGATGTCGCTCTTGGCAAACACGCCGCAGCGGGCGGCGATGGTGTAGGTCTTTTCCGCTGTCTGGGCGGCTTTGTCCATCTCCTCCGCGCCCATTTTCAGCAGCGTGGCCATCTGGTCGATGAAGGCCCCGGTGCCGCCGGCGCATGAACCGTTCATCCGAACCTCCATACCGTTGGTCAGAAAGAGGATCTTGGCATCCTCGCCGCCCAATTCGATGATAACGTCCGTCCCCGGTGCCAGACGGTTGGCCGCCACCCGGGTTGCGAACACTTCCTGCACAAAGGGAGCCTTTACGCTCTCCGCCATGCCCATGCCGGCAGAGCCGGAGATGGCAAACACCGCCTCCCGGCCGCAACGCTCCGCTACCCGCCGTAGAAGCTCCGCGGATTTCTCTACAATATGGCTGTAATGCCGCTCGTATGTATGGTATATCAAGTTGTTCCGGTCATCCAACACCACGCATTTGATGGTGGTGGAGCCTACGTCAAGTCCGACCCGCAAGGGGAGTTCCTCCTTTAGGGGCCATTCAGCCCCACAATAGCTTATTACCAATATTTTACGTTTCTCCGCCGTAATTCTCAATGTAAAAAACATGGAATTTTCGTGAATATTCCGTTAAGAAATCGGTTACTCCCTTAGACTTTCTTCATTTGACAGCCTATGTTATACTA
>ENA-UEQX01000750-UEQX01000750.1-human-gut-metagenome-genome-assembly--contig:-NODE-750-length-21274-cov-5.190735_pt1 | contig 21274 bp, 18 predicted proteins | sample MGYA00242952_ERZ507952 | MGnify/ENA primary metagenome ERZ507952 (study PRJEB26167, sample SAMN06115425) | human gut metagenome | host: Homo sapiens | place: China:Sichuan | collected 2015-04-07... | reverse complement strand
AGAGTGAGTGCAATGATTTCAAGTGGTTATAAGAGTTTAATATTGATGTTGGCTGTTGGCGCTATTACTAATGTTGCAAATGCAATGCCTACAGAAGATTTACCTGAATTTTCATTAGAGAAATTGGTAGTTAGTGCGACAAAGGTACCTACGACAATGTTTAATGCTAATGCGAACGTTAATGTAGTAGGTAGACAGGAAATAGAAAATAAGCATTTTAATAATATTGGTGAAGCAATCCGCAACTTGCCGGGTGTTAATGTTCAGAACATGGGTGGCAGTGGTGAAGCTTATGCAGATAACACTCTTTATATTAATGGTTCAAAAAATATTGTAGTTTTAATTGACGGTGTAAGAATAAATTTTAATGGAGGCGATGCTGAAAAATTTTCTAGCGCAGACTTCATTGATATGAATTTAGTAGAACGTATAGAGGTGCTTAAAGGTTCTGCTTCTACTTTATATGGTTCTGACGCGCAAGGTGGCGTTATTAATATTGTTACTAGAAAGCAGATTGGTAATGGGTATGGTAAACTTCACACAGATTACGGAAGCTTTAAGACAAGCCACGTAGGTTTGAGTGCTGGCGGTACTGAAAAAGGCTTGAACTGGTATATTGCTGCACAAAATAAAAAATCTGGTAGCTTCAAAGATGGTCAAGGAAGAAGGGTACCGGAAACTGTTGATGCCAAAACTTTTAATGTTAAGTTGGGCAAAACTTTTGATGAAAAAAATGACTTGAGCTTAATGTACACGCAGTATAAATCTGACTATTCCAGAATTAAACCTAAAAAAGGACAAGTTTATGAAAAAGCCACTCCGATTTATGGAACTAAGGATAACAATAATTTTGTTATGAGCTATAATCATAAGTTTTCTGAGAGTAGCAATAATATTTTAAGCTTCAGCAGGAATAGCAAGGATATAAATGACAATTATACCGCGAGAAAACCAGTACAATATGTACAAACTAACCTTAGTATTAATGACCAATTAACAAATAAAATAGGTGAACATCATACTTTGGTAGGTGGCTTTGAATATACAAAAGATAGTATTGATAGAGCTTCTCAGACTATTAAAAACAAAGATTTCCATAATACAGCTTTATATATACAAGATATTTGGGATTTTTCCAAACAATACAATTTAACATATGGTCTGCGCTATGACAGTCATTCCAAGTATGGCAACCATACTAGCGGTAGTGCGACTATCGGTTTTACTCCTGATGATAAGACAAATTTTTATGCGTCTTATAAGCAGTACTTTATTGCACCAACAGTAAACCAACTGTATTCTTCCGGTTCCGGCAATCCTGATTTGAAATACGAAACAGGCTATACTTATGAGCTTGGCATGAAGCATTACTTTGATAAGAATACCACAATTGATTTGAATGCATATAGACGTAAATCCAGCGATGCTATCGGTTTGGTAAAGAAAAATGATGGCAGTGATGATAGTATCTATACTAACTATGATATTGAAAAAACAAAAGGTTTTAGCGTAAAGGTTAATAAGAGTATTAATGACTGTATTAATCTTGGCGCTGGCTATACTTATATTTATGTTGACCCGCAACCAAATAAGAACCCTAATAAAAACGGATATTTGCCACGAGGTGTATGGAATTTTAACATCGGCTATGACAATGACCGCTTGGCGGTAGATTTTGACGGACGTGGAGTTATTAACAGGGAAGGACGCAAAGCAGCTAAGGTGCATACGTCTACAAGCTTTTGGGTGTGGGATATAAGTGCTAATTATAAATGTAGCAATAGTATCAAATTGTTCGGCAAAATAGGAAATATTTTTAATACCAACTATACTGAAAGAGTATATGATTTGGATCCAGAGGCATGGTATGCTTCACCAGGAAGAAATTATATGGTTGGCATGGAATATACTTTCTGATTAAAGGTGTTAGATAATGGGACAACAGCTTTTGCGAAGATTTAAAGGCTATGGTTGTAGCATGATAGGGGCTTGCCGCGTTGTGGCGTATGCGGAAGATGTGGTAGTAATCTTAAACAGCCCACTGGGATGTGCACATATTTTGCGTGACAGGGAGCTGGAACGCAACTATCAGGCTACCAACGCTATGCGTGGAATGTTTAACAGCATTGGTAGAAGGATTGTATATACAAATTTGACTAATGATGACTGCATCTACGGATCCGGAAAAAAGCTGGCTGCTACAATAGGTATGATTGCGGAATTATATAACCCTGCTTATATCTTGGTGGTTAATTCGTGTATGGTAGGGATTATCGGTGATGATATTGAAGCAGTAGCTGCGGAAGCAGAAGGTACCTATAAAGTGCCAGTCATTTCAATTAATAGTTTTGGCTTTATGAATGGCGCTTACTCTAATGGCTTTAAGCTTGCTGTCAGCATAATGCTCAATCGATTTTGTACACTTCAAGAAAAGCGGGACGATACAATAGTTATAATAGCTCCATTTGAAGGAAAACACTCTGCGGCATTCCGCACCATAGAGAAATATCTTTACTTCTTAGGTCTGAAGAAAGTTATATTATTCCCGGGAGCTGCTAGTTTGGAAGAAATAAAGCTATTGTGTACATGCCGCTATGGTGTCATTATCGATCATAATAACATGTTGGTAGCAGATTATGAGTCAGCGGCGAATTTACTTAACGAAAAACTTGGAATCCAGATACTAGATTATGCTGATCCGGCAGGTTTTAAGGAAACATTGACTTGGCTGGAAAGAATACATATTGCTCTGCAATCGCCAGAATACAGTTACAAGATGCTTTGCGAACAGTTAAAACAGCAATATAGTCAATTCATAAATGATTTTTTAGCTATAGCTGGTAAAGGGAATAAGGTTAGCATAGTTATCAGAGATGCTAAGGTTATACTCAACTTTACATGGCTGAATGAGCTGTTGGATGATTTGCAGCTGGAAGTAGAAGGCATTTATATGGATCAGGATAATTCAATGGCGAACGGAAATGTCCTAGATACTTTGCTGCATGATGTACCAAGGCTTTCAAACATAGACCGCTTTTATCTTACCATAGAAGAAATCAGCTTAAGGTTAGATGGCAAAAATGTGCTTTCTGTGAGAGTACCACGAGACTTATTACCATTTGCCGTGTCGTTACCATACATGAATATGGGCTTTGGGTTAGAAGGCCTGCAAATGGTAATAGAAGATATCAAAAGAATGATAGTACAGAAAAAGCATAGAGGCTATTATGAATAAACGCTTATATGAATTAAAAAAAGAAACAAATTATTGTGCAGGTGTGGGAGAAATTGCCTGCTTGCTTGAGCATATTGGGGAAGCCGTTGTGTTGGTTAATGGACCGCGATTTTGCTACTTGCAAATGAAACGAATACTTCAACAAATGCTACCATTTAGTATTGAAGACAGGCTATATTGTAGTGATGTTGACGAAAACGCCATTGTTTTTGGTACAGAAGGCAAAGTAAAGAAGGTCTTGAGGCAGATTAAAACACAAAAGCAAGCAATAACATGTATAGGTGTTGTCAATTCTTGTGCTGTTAGTTTAATAGGTGATGACATTTTAGGCATTGTAGCAGAAGAAATTCCTGATGTGTGTTGCTTAAGTATGGAAAGCGGTGCTATGACTGGCGATTTCTGGGATGGTTATAACTATGCATTTAAGATGGTAGAGCAGGCAGGCCTAAAAGTAACATTTGGCTGTTTGCGGGGGTATAGTTTGTGCTATTATAATGCTTATTATGATATGCAGGAAATTCGTCGTTTACTTCGTCAAGGGTTGAATTTGCAGTATCAGGATTTTCCTGTAATAGCATCAGAATTATCCCAAGGGAATGAAGGAATACTTGCATCAGGTATACCATATGGTTATGCTGGCACTTGGCAATGGCTAGAAAAGATAGCAAAACAACGCAATCTTTCTACGGATAGACTAAACGTATTGAAAAAAGAGTCTGAGGCTACTTATAAGATGTTTACTGCTGATGAACTTAGCTTGCAAAGGGAGTGGGGTGGCATTTATTTCCCGATTATAGTAGTTGCGGCGCCAGAGTCAGTTGCATATGCTTTGGCAAAAAGTCTGACAATGGAATTAGCAGGATTTGATAAAATGTACTTAATTATTCATGGAAATATGAAGCAGAAAAATGCTGATGGTCCATATAAGATTGTTCGGGATATGGATGATGTGCTACAAGAAAATAGCGGTACAGTAATTCTTATTATAGGTAGTAGCATTGAAAGTGAGCAGTATATACGCCGTGCAGGACGCATAGCATATTTTATTGCAATATCCCAGCCAGTTTATGATGACATCAGTTGTATGCCGCTTGCAGGAATAACAGGTTACTATAATTTAAAAAAACTGCTTTGGCAGCAGTATATACAAATGCGATATGATAAAATAATTGAGGCAGAAAGATGAAGCGACTAATTTGTGTAATAATGCTTATAGCCTTAGCTCTTTTGGCGATGGCTTGCGGGAAAGGGCTGAAAACACATGATGAAGAAGCCTTATATACAGTTCAAGATGCTACAGGCGTTAATATAAGATTTAGAGAGAAACCGCATCGGATATTACCATTAGGTGTTGGTGTGCCTGATATAGTAATGGATCTTACTGGACCAGAACGTATATTGGCTTTGCCAAAGTATTTTTCTGATGCGCAAGTGTCGTTTATTGCAGATAAAGCAAAAAAAGTGCCGATAAAAACAGAACGTATTATTCCTGTTGAACAAATAATGAAGCTTAAGCCAGATTTGGTTTTGGTGCCATATAATGCCGACAGGACGAAGATTGAAACGATGCGCTCTATGGGAATAAAGGTTTTCGTTGTTAAAGCACCGCATAATATGCAAGAAATAGAGCAATGTGTATTAGATGTAAGTGAAGCAGTAGGTGAAGCTGAAAAGGGAAAGTCCATTGTGCAGAACATGAAGAGTATCTTTGAGCTGATAAAAAAGACTAATTCATCTATTCCAGTGACTGAACGGAAAAAAATACTTGCTGTATCTGTAGAAGGTGCATTTGGCGTAAAAGGTGGATTGTTCGATGATTTATGCCATTATGCATATATAGAAAATGCGGCTGGAAATATTGAACTGCCAACTGGTGCACGTATTGGAAAGGAAGGTATAGTAAAATTGCAGCCGGACGTTATTCTTTTACCGACTGCTACCAGAATGATGGCAGATAGCAAACGTAAAACTGCTATAGATGAAATCCTCCATGATCCGTCATATATGACTTTAAAGGCTGTACAAAATAAGCAGATTATTGCTTTGCCAGATAAATATTATCGTTACTGTGTGTCACATTATGCTGCAGAAGCTGCATATGTTTTAGCAAGTTCAGTATATCCACAATATTACGAGCAACTACAAATGCCGGGATTATTAGCTGGTATTGAAGAATGAAGGATTGACTATACAGCATAGCATATTTTGTTCGTAGTAATTTCACAGAATACTTGCAAGGCTTTTGACGCTGCTTGTCGAATATAATAAGTATTCTAGGAGGTATGCGTTATGAGAAATAAAAAATGGATTGCGGCAGCACTTGTGTGCGGTTTTGTTTTAGGTAACAGTATGCCTGCAGCGCAGGCTGGTATTTTGGATAAGGTTCTCAAGGGCGGCGTTATCGGTTATGCTGTAGATGCTACCGCTCCGGCGTTGAATAATGCAATTAACTCTGTAACGGCCAAGTATGGTGTAAGTTCGACGGATGCTACGAAGGTAGTACCGGTTATTTCTGTCGGTGACGGCAGCCGTGCCGGTGCGGCGCAGGTTTCCGGTCCGCAGTCTAAGGTTGATCAGGTGAAGGCAGCGCTGATGATTGAGCAGACACTGTTGGGAGTACGCTGCAAGGTGCTGATTCCGGTAGATAATGTGTCCTATCAAAATGTTAACCGTGTACAGGGCGTGGGCGTGAGCGCTTCGCTGGACGTAAAGCTTTAAGAAGAGTGAAAATGGCATAAAAAGTTGCTGGGACATAACTCAGCCTTAAATAGAAAAACCGGTGGAAACTTACCTAACGGTAAACTTCCACCGGTTTTTTAGTACATAAAGCACATAACAAGCTTTTTTGTCCGCATTAAATAATCGGCGATACGTTCAATGCCATCGGGCCGTGTTTACCGCGTGAAAGATGATAGGAAACACGCTGGCCCTCCTGCAGACAGCGATAGCCGTCGGAACGGATGGCTGAAAAATGCACGAAAACCTCTTGACCGTTGCGTGCTTCTATAAATCCATAGCCTTTGTTATTATTAAACCATTTTACTGTACCAATACTGAGCATAATTAAGCACCTTCTTTGACAAATATTATACTAACAGCTGTTGTAATGGATTATAACATACAATCTTGCAGAAAACAAGAAAAATTCAGAAAATTAAAACGAAATAATTCGAGTAAGAAAAAATCTTACTCTAAGATGCTCCATTTGTCGAAAATATGCAGCTTGTTGCTGTAAAGCTGTATCCAGCGGCCGACGAGAATGGCGGCGGCAATCGTGCCTACGCCTACGCCGCGCATAGCGTCGAAGTGCATAAAGGAAATTGCCAGGCTGATAGCGACGAGCGAGCAGTCGAAGCAGTTTTTGATGATGCTGAATTTAATTTTGCTGATAAAAGAAATAACCAGTACGATACCTTCACCGGCTGCAACGAAAATTTTGGCACGGATACAGAGAAAAACACCGAAGGCAAGGATGATGGTGCTAAGGATGCAGTCAAACCATTGCCAGAACAGTGTGTCCGGTTTTACCCAGCTCAACAGGTTCATCGAAAAATCTATGCAGTAGCCGAAGGCGAGCAGTGTTACCAGCTGGCCCAACAGCTCACGCCAGTAAATTTGCCGCAGCAGGATTGGCTGGGCAATAATAAAAAGCAGATTCAGGACGATGGTTATTTCACCTATGCTCCAGGGTGTAAACATACTCAGAACCCATGGTACACTGGAAATGGGCGATGTGCCTAAATCAGCCTTGCAGGAAAGAGCAATGCCGATGGTCATGGTAAAGATACCGACAAGAAACATGCAGCAGCGCTGCGGAAAATATTGCTTATGCAAGCTAAAACCCCTCTTTGAAAAAATAAAATACGCTTATGTACGGCAGTTAATGCTATACAAGAGCGTTATTAATATTATACCATTTTTGTATGAAATGCGCAATCCAGCCTGCTGCTGGGTGTAAAGCCTTTGCTTTTCAGCGGTTGATGTAGTACAATAATATATTGAAGAAATATATCCATAAAGGAGGATACTCTGTGATTCGTAAAACATCTGCCATGGTTGAGGCCGGTATTTTAGCTGCCGTTGCCATCGTTATGGCTTTAATAAGTATGTATGTGCCCGTGCTGGGTGCTTTTGTTAATTTTGTCTGGCCCTTGCCGATAGTTATCTGCGGCTGCCGTCACGGATTGAAATGGAGCATTATGACGCTGCTGGTTGCTACCGTGATTATCGCGATGATTATCAGCCCGATTAATGCCTTTTTCCTGGCGGCGATTTTCGGCCTTTTGGGCCTGATTTTAGGCGAGTGTATGCGACGCCATCTGCCGCCGATGAAAATGATGCTTTACGGCAGTGTCGGCGCAGTTATTGCGCTTATCCTTAATATCGTTCTGAGCTTCTGGGTACTGGGTATTGACCCGATTGAGATGATGTTCAGCTCCTTCCACCAAAGCTTGGAGCAGCTGACTGCTTATTACCGCGAGCATGGCATGAGCGAGGCCGATATCAAAAAGACTGTCGACGGTTATGCCGAAATGCTGCGCATGATGCGCATTATTATGCCGGGTGCTTTTCTGATGTGTGCGCCGCTGATGGCCTTTGTGAACTACATGGCTGCCAAAAAGATTCTTACGAAGCTGGGCGAAAGCTTTGAAGCCTTTCCTCCGTTTACGATGCTGCAGGTTCCCGGCTGGATTTTGTGGCCTTATGCCGCGTCCCTGTTTGCGGTAACCTATTATTATCAGCATGATCAGGCAAGCTGGATGTATACACTGTCTGTCAATGTGCAGACGGTCTGCAGCTTTGTGCTGGTTTTGCAGGGCATTGTGCTGCTGTACTGGTTTGTAGAAACAAAGCACAAGCCGCGTTGGTGGGCCAATATCGGTATAGCGCTGCTCTTTATAGTGCCTATCTTTACCCAGATTATGGTTTATGTAGGTGCCTTTGATATTGTTATGGACTTCAGGAAAATCCGTCCTGCAAGCAGATTCAGAAAACAAAGGTAAAGTTCGGCAGCTGTGCCGGATTTGAGGTGAAAATGATGTTCAGTAGGTTTAACCGGAATATGAATTCCAAAGCGGATACTAATATTTATTTGCTGATAATTGTGCTGCTGGCAATATTAGTCTGCTATCTGCAGCCAAAGCTGATTTTTCCTGCACTGATTCTTTTTGGCGTTATCTATTATTTCAGCCGCCAGAATCTTATTAACAGGGAAATCTTCTTCAGCAGTTATCTTGATAATATTATCCGCAATATTGAACGTACCAACCATTTTGCGGTGCGCAAGCTGGATGTAGGCATTGCAGTTTTTTCCAAAGATGGCAAGCTGCAATGGAAAAATGAATTATTTGCCGCCTGGACAGGCAAAAGTAATCTGGAGGGCAAAAAGCCTGAGGAAATTCTGCCGTTGGCACAGAATGCTTTTGAGCTGATGAGCGTGCGTGACGGAGAGCAGGTTATTCAGATTGAGGACCACTATTATCGTATGCGCTATTACAGTGTAGAAACGCAGGAGCGTCACAGCAAAAAGGAAAATACCTCCAGCGGCCTGATGCTGTATCTGACGGATATCACGGATTATGAGCTTTTGCGCCAGAAATACAGCAATGATAAGCTGTGCCTGGCCTATGTGCGCTTTGATAACTACGAAGAGGTTATGCGCGGGCTGAGCGAAACCAATATGGCCAATTTGAATGGCGAAATCAACGAGCTGCTGACCAAATGGGCTGCCTCCAAGCAGGGCTTTATCTGCCGTATGAACAAGGAAAGCAGTCTGATGGGTTTTTCCCTGTCTGCCGTAATGGATATGATGGAAGATAAGTTCATGATTCTGGATAAGGTGCGCGAGATCCGCAGCGGCAATAAAATACCGCCGACTGTAAGTATAGGCGTAGCCTGTGACGGCGTTACGCTGGAGGAGCTTATCGGCAATGCCAATAAGAGCCTGTATCTGGCATTAGGACGCGGCGGTGACCAGGCTGTTGTTATGAAGGATAAGAATACGCAGTTCTTTGGCGGCACGAGCAGTGTCGGTGCCAAAAGTACGCGTGTGCGTGCCCGCATCGTAGCGCAGACGATTCATGAGCAGATGCTGCAGGCTGATCGTATCTTTGTTATGGGACATGTCAATGAGGATTATGATGCCATAGGCGCTACCATTGGTATGACTAAGCTGGGCTTGTCGCTGGGCAAGGAAACCTATATTGTCAGCAGCGAGCATAATGCCTATTATAAGCGTATTACCGAGGTGCTGGATAATGAGAACATCATTCTTTCGGCTAACGAAACTAAGTATATAGATATTATGCTGAGCGGTGCGGATGCTTTACCGCTGGTTACCAATAAGAGCCTTCTGGTTATTGTCGACCATCACCGCGAGGTGCTTTCGGCCAGCAAGGCTGTGCTGCAGGCAGCCAGAAACCGCATTATTATTGACCATCATCGTCGTGCCGAGGATATTATCGGTGATACAACGCTGCTTTATCTGGAGCCTTCCAGCTCGTCTACCAGTGAGCTGGTGACGGAGCTGATTGGTTATTTTGATGACAGGCTTGATATTACTCCGGCGGAGGCAACTGCCTTGTATGCAGGCATTGTTCTGGATACGAAAAACTTTAATGTGCAGACAGGCGAGCGAACCTTTGAGGCTGCCGCTCTGCTGCGCCGTTGCGGTGCTAATCCGAATCTGATACGCCAGCTGTTTAAGGATGATTTGAGCTTTGTACAGCAGAAGGCTAAGCTGATAGCCGGAGCTAAAATGCCGATACCCGGTTTATCCATTGCAATTATGCGCAATGCCGATAATGATACTATGTCTTCCGTGCTTGCCGCGCAGACAGCGGATACTCTGATTACTATTGAGAGTGTAGCTGTAGGCATGGCAATTGTTGAATATAAAGATGGCTCCCTGAGCATAAGTGCCCGCAGTGACGGCAGCGTCAATGTGCAGGTAATTATGGAAGAGCTGGGTGGCGGCGGTCATCAGACGGTGGCCGGTGTGCAGCTGGCAAATAAACGTGCCAGGGATGTAGAAGCGCAGATTATCGCGCTGACTAAAAAACAGTTAGAGGAGTGTCGAACAGATGAAAGTAATTCTTTTACAAGATGTTAAAAGCTTAGGCAAGAAAGGTGAAATCGTAGAAACCGCCGAAGGTTATGGCCGCAACTACCTGCTGCCGCGTAAATTGGCTAAGGAAGCTACCGCAGCTAACCTCAACCAGGCTAAACAGGACCAGGCAACCGCTAAGCATCGTGCAGCTCAGGCTAAGGATGAGGCTGTTGTTTTGGGCGCACAGGTAGAAAAGGTTGTAGTAACCATGAAGGTACGCGTGGGTGAAAACGGTAAAATGTTTGGCTCCGTAACCTCCAAGGATGTTGCCGAAGCTTTGATTAAGCAAACCGGTCTGAACATTGACCGTCGTAAAATCGAGCTGAAATCTGCAGTTAAGGGCTTAGGCGAATACACCGCCGTTGCTAAGCTGCATACCGACGTAACCGCTACCTTCAAGGTTATGGTAGTTGCCGAATAATTTCAGAACGAAGCTGATGCATGTGGCAGTCGCCTGTGGCGGCTGCCGCTTTTTCTTGTGAGCCCTGTTACCTTCTACTCTTGACGGCTGCAAGGGCATGATGCTGCCCTGGCTGGCGGTAGCTGGGAAAAATTAACTTTTCCTAAGTAATTTATATCACAGGTACTTCCTTTTTTGATTATTTAGGTGTAAAATATTTGCTGTTACGCAATTGTTTTTGAATACTTGCGGAATATATGAGAATACAGGTCAAAAGATGATTTTGACCGACGAGAGATTTAAAAAAACTAAGCTAATCTGCAATGAGAATTATGAGAGAATGAGAGGGATGCAGATGGAAGTAGCAGGCTTTTTGGCCTTAGGTATTTTAGTTGGCTTATTGGGGGCGCTTTTAGGCATTGGCGGCGGTATGGTGATTGTACCGCTTCTGGTGTTTGCTTGGGATTATGAGCCGCAGCTGGCCATCGGTACTTCGGTGCTGGTGGTACTGATGAATGCTGTTTCGGGGACCTGGGGGTATGTCAGGCAGAAGAAGGCTTGCGTAGATGCGGCCTTGAAATTTGCCGTGGCTACCGTTCCCGGTGCATTTTTAGGCAGCTATGCCGCAGAATATTTGCAGGGCAGTCTTTTTTATCTGGTGTTTGGCGCTTTCTTTGTGCTGGCAGCGGTGAATATGTATCGTAAGGCCAATAAGGAGGCGGCGGGTAAGACGGCCGGCGAGGTGCCGGAAGTCTATAACTGGAAGCTGGGCGTTCTTTGCAGCGTCGGTGTGGGCTTTTTAGCCAGCATTTTGGGCATAGGCGGCGGTATTGTCCACGTTCCCTTTATGGTTTATGTACTGAATTTCCCGGTGCACGTGGCCATTGCTACTTCTACCTGCATTTTGGCAGTTTCCTCGCTTGCAGGCTTAGTGTCGCATGCTATGCTGGGGCATATTGTGTGGACCAGCGGCTTGGCGATTGGTGGGGGTGCCTTTGTCGGTGCTCAGGGCGGTGTAGCCTTGGCGCAAAGGCTGCAGTCCGGCATTTTGATGAAGCTGGCGAGCGTACTGGTGCTGATTACCGGCATTAAATTTTTGATGAATGCTCTATAAAGAGCAGGATTTTTATAGTTAAATATATTGCAGTAATAAGAGTTCAGTTTTGCATAAAAATGTGAGGCCAGATGCAAAAGTAATGACATCCGGAAGTTGAAAAATGCTAATGCTGTTGTTATGAAGAAGGCAGATATGTAAATGCAGTATGGAGCTTGCTGAAAATACGCAAAAGCAGTCGCAATCATCGTTGATGATAGAGCGACTGCTTTTTTTGCTGTCTGTTGTAACGCTTCAGGCGTTGCTTAGCATTATGTTTGTGTAAGCTGTGAAAAAACCTATATTAAAACTGAACATAGTAAATTGACGAGAAATGAATATACTAATAAGCTCAGATGCAGGTATAATACTACACATAACCTATTATTTGCATATATATTGGAGGTATTTACAATGAACGAACGTTATAAATTAAATGCACAGCTGGCACAGATGTTAAAGGGCGGCGTAATTATGGATGTTACGACACCGGAGCAGGCGCGTATTGCGGAGGCAGCAGGTGCCTGTGCTGTTATGGCGCTGGAGAAGATTCCTGCTGATATCCGTGCAGCAGGCGGCGTAGCACGCATGAGCGACCCGAAGCTGATTAAGGAAATTCAAAACGCTGTTTCTATTCCTGTTATGGCAAAGGTGCGCATCGGTCATTTTGTAGAAGCGCAGATTCTGGAGGCTCTGGAGATTGATTATATCGACGAGAGCGAAGTGCTTTCTCCGGCTGATGATGTTTACCATATCGATAAAACTAAGTTTAACGTACCGTTTGTCTGCGGTGCCAAGGATTTGGGCGAAGCATTGCGCCGTATTAACGAGGGTGCATCCATGATCCGTACCAAAGGCGAGCCCGGTACCGGTGACGTTGTACAGGCAGTACGTCATATGCGCAAAATGAATCAGCAAATTGCGCAAATCGCTGCGATGGAAGAAAACGAACTGTTCAACGCTGCCAAAGAGCTGCAGGTACCGGATGATCTGGTAGTTTATGTACACGAGCATAAGCGTCTGCCGGTAGTAAATTTTGCTGCAGGCGGCGTAGCGACACCGGCTGATGCGGCACTGATGATGCAGCTGGGTGCCGAGGGCGTTTTCGTAGGCTCCGGTATCTTCAAATCCGGCGACCCGGCAAAGCGTGCGCAGGCTATTGTCAAAGCAGTAACCAACTTCAACGATGCTAAGATGCTGGCAGAGCTGTCAGAGGATTTGGGCGAAGCTATGGTAGGCATCAATGAGCAGGAAATTCAGCTGCTGATGGCGGAGCGTGGTAAATAATGAGAATCGGTGTTTTAGCACTGCAGGGTGCATTTATTGAGCATGTGCAGGCGCTGCGGCAGCTTGGTGCGGAAGCAGTAGAGCTGCGTCAGCTGCCGGATTTGGAGCAGCCCCTGGACGGCATCGTCCTGCCGGGCGGCGAAAGTACGGTGCAGGGCAAGCTGCTGCATGAGCTTGGTATGTTTGTACCGCTGCAGAAAAAAATAGCGCAGGGCTTGCCGGTACTGGCAACCTGCGCGGGTATGATTCTGTTGGCGGAAAAGCTGACGAATGACAGCAAGGTGCACTTGGCGACCATGCCGATTACCGTGAAGCGTAATGCTTACGGCAGACAGCTGGGCAGCTTTTTTACCGAGGCTGAATTCGGCAAGCTGGGTAAGGTGCCGATGACCTTCATCCGTGCGCCGTATATTGACAGCGTGGGGGATGGCGTAGAGGTGCTTGCTGCCGTAGATGAGCATATTGTGGCGGCACAGTACGGCAAGCAGCTGGCGCTGGCCTTCCACCCGGAGCTTGACGTAGCAAAAAGCACGGCCATCCACGAATATTTTGTCAGCCTGTGTGCTGCAAAATAATTACAGCTTCAGATAAGGCTTCAGCACGGTAAACAGTGTGTCCAAGGCCGGATACAGCTTATCATCTGCCAGACCGGTGTAATTCATCAGCAGGGTGTGCGAGCTGTCGCCAACCTTTTCGTGATAATAGTCCGAAAGAAATTTAATCTGAATGCCCTTGGCGGCTGCAGCCTGCACGAGCTGGGAATCCTTGGCGTCGGTAGCCAGATGCAGCAGAAAATGCAGACCGCTGTCCTCACCTTCTACCGTAAGTGCGGGAGCAACGTCGGTCTGCGTGAGATACTGCAGCAGACGGTCGCGCTTGCTGCGGTAGTAGGTGCGCATGCGGTTGATGTGGCGTTCAAAGTAACCGTCCTCGATAAATTTAGCGAGCGTAAACTGCTCGAAATTAGATACAGTACAGGAATAAAAGCCCAGCTTGTCATAAAACAGCGATGCTAGGTGCGGTGGCAGCAGCATGTAGCTGATACGGAAGGTTGGTGCCAGCGTTTTGGAGAAGGTATTGATATAGATAACCTTTTCTTCGGTATCAATGCTTTGCAATGGCGGAATAGGCTTGCCGAACAGGCGGAATTCGCAGTCGTAATCATCTTCGATGATATAACGGCTGCTTTTTTTTGCTGCCCAGCGCAGCAATTCGTAGCGGCGGCTGACGGGCATGACGATACCTGTCGGGAACTGGTGCGAGGGGCTGATGTGCAGAATATCGGCACCGCTGTTTTCCAGAACGTCGGCGCGGATGCCCTGTGCGTCCATGGGCAGATAACGGCAGAAAACATCGTTGGCCTGATAAGCTGCTGCCAGCTGCGGATAGCCGGGGTTTTCCAGTGCGTAGACGTGACTGCGTCCCAAAAGCTGTACGATAAGATTGTACAGCGTCTGTGTGCCTGCGCCGATGATAATCTGCTCGGGCGCAACGTTCAGGCCGCGGAACTGGTAAAGATGGCGGGCGAGCGCCTGACGCAGCGGTAAAACGCCGCCGGCACTGGTATCGCTGATGAGGGCGTGCTCGTCCGCTGTAGTGAGCGTGTTGCGCAAAAGGCGCGCCCAGATGTTATAGGGAAAGGTGTCTGGCGGAACGCTGCTTTTGGCGAAGCTGACGCTTTGCGCCGTTGCTTGTGGTTTAAGTGACGGCGCTGCTTTGCGTTCTGCCTTTAACGGCAGAGGCTGCTGCTCAATGCGCGCCACGTAGTAACCGCGCTTGGGCTGCGAATAGATGTAGCCTTCGACAACGAGCTGGGCGTAGGCATTTTCCACGGTGATGAGGCTGATGCCTAAATTTTTGGCCAGCATGCGCTTGGAAGGCAGCTTTTCCTCGGCATGCAGGACGCCGTTGGTGATATCATTTTTGATGCATTTGTAAAGATGAGCGTACATACTCTCTCCCTGTAAGTCGGCAAAGCTGTAGGTTAGCATAGCAGAAAATCCTTTCTGACAGAAAAGCTTAAGAAATTTTTTGACTATAATGAAATTCGGTATATCGGATAAATTGATAAGTTCAGATGAAAATATCATACTATGTATCGGCCAAAAAGTAAAGCAGGCGAAAAAATAGCCGAAAATAATAAAAAACAGCCTCTTCCTACCCGAAAACCGCTTTTGGGGTAGGGGAAAATTGCCGGGTTTACCTTATAATAAAATTACCAAAAATACAGTAACTGCAGGAAATGAGGTGCTACTATGAAAAATTTAAAAAAGCTGACACTGTTACATTCCAATGACCTGCATGGCGATTTCCTGGCTGAAAGAATTGATAATAAGCTCGTCGGCGGTGTATCTATGCTTTCCGGCTACATCAATAAGGTAAGGGAAGAAGAAGAGAATGTTATCTACTGCATTGCCGGGGATATGTTCCGTGGCTCCGTAATCGATGCGGAATACAAGGGCGTATCGACCATTGAGATTATGAATCTGCTGGGACCGGACGTTGTGACCATCGGTAATCACGAGGTTGATTACGGTCTGGCGCATCTGTTGTTTATCGAAAAGTGCGCTAACTTCCCGATTATCAATGCGAACTTTCACATCCGTACGAATAACAAGCGTCTTTTCCAGCCGTTTTATATCGCGCATATCGATGGCATGAAGATTCTCTTCATCGGCATTATTACTGAGGACGTACTGGCGCAGACGAAGATGGATAAGGTAATCGGTTCCTTTGTAGATATCTGCGAGGCGGCAGAGGAAATCGGCCGTATTTGTAATACCTACAATCCGATCGATATTGACTTCACGATTATTCTTACGCATATCGGCTTCGAAGAGGATAAAAAGCTGGCAGCAATGCTTGATCCAGATTGGGGCGTTGATGTTATTATCGGCGGTCATTCGCATACCTTTTTGGAGCATCCGGTAAAGGTTAATGATATTCTTATTGTACAGGCCGGAACAGGCACGGACCAGATCGGCCGTTTTGATATCATGGTAGATACTGATTTGAATGCGGTGGATACCTACACCTGGTCGACTGTGCCGATCGATGAAACCCATTGCCCGCGTGATGAGAGCCTGGAAAACTTCATTATGCACTACAAGGATTTGACAGATAAAAAGTACGGCAGACTTGTTACCCGCTTTGCCCGCAAGCTGGAGCATCCTTCCCGAATTCAGGAAACTCCTCTTGGCAGTTTGGTAGCGGATGCGTTGCAGGAGAGCCTTGGTATTGATGTTATGCTGATGGGCTCCGGTGCTATCCGCAGCTATAATCTGGGACCGGTAGTGCTGTACAGCGACTTTACCGAATGCTTCCCCTATGATGAAGCGGTGTATATGCTGCCGGTTACCGGCGAACAGCTGACGCGCATGATTAAGCGCTTCCTGCGCGAGGAGGCCTTTACCGGCGAGCATACGGAATTTTATCAGCTGTCACAGGGAATGCATGTAGTATGGAGCCGCAGTGGCCAGTGCTTCAAGGAGCTGACATTTGATGGCAAGCCTTTGGGAGCGCAGCAGATTTACAAGATTGGCCTGTGCAAATATCACTACAGCAGCCTGAAGCCGTTTTTGGATATTACGCCGGAGGAGGCTGAAGCCAACGGCAGAGTACGCGTGCTGGCGACTTCGTATCGCGATGTGATTGAGGAATACTTTATGACGCATCAGCATCTCAAACGTGAGCTTGAGGGACGTCTGATTATTGAGGAATAAAGGTAATATAATAAGCATAAAAAAGTATCGTCCCGGCAAAAATGCCGGGACGATACTTTTTAGGGGTATGTAGGAAGAATATGATATGTAAGATGCTAATAAGGCATCTGCAAGCTTAATTATTTACCTCAGATATTAAGCATGATAGTGGCAAACAGTTTACATCTGCTGAAGAGAGTATCTACAACAGCAAATTCTTCTGCCGTATGGTTGCGTGCGCCTTGTACGCCGAGAGCACAGATTGTAGGAACGCCTGCAGCTGTAGCATAGGCACTGTCGCTGCCGCCGCCGACTGCTTTGGCTGTAGGTTGCGGTAAATTGCACTCTGCTGCTGCTTCCTGTACTAATTTGAGCAAAGCTGCTGTGCCGGGAACCTCATCCATGGATTGGAATTCCGTAACAGTCTTGAGAACGGTTTTGGTATCGGGAACGTATTGCTTAGCCGCAATAGCCTGCAATTTTGGCAATACTTCTTCCAGTAAGGCATAGTCGGTATAGCGTGTGTCGCAGGTTAATTTTGCGTAGTCCGGTACGGCGTTGCTGACTGTGCCGCCTTCGAATAAACCTACGTTAAAATTAATACCCTTGTCGAAATCGGTTAAGGCTTCGATATCAAGGCCCTTATGCATTAATTCAATGATGGCGCTGCGGCCGTTTTGCGGGTCATTGCCTACGTGTGCACCGCGGCCATAGGCTTCCATGGTAAATTCGTATCTGCCCTTGCGTCTGGTGACAACACCTTGGTCCAAGAAACCGGTTTCAAAGTTAAATGCTGCCAAAGCACCCTTGCTTTCCGCCAAAATTGTTTCGGAAGCATTGCTTAAATAATGAGCTACTTCTTCGTCGCCTGCGAGGATTACTTTAATACCATGCTTGGTATAATTATTTGCCAAAAGCACTTTTAAAGCTGTCAGCATGATAACAATGCCGCCCTTCATATCAAGGCAGCCGGGGCCGTAGGCTTTTCCGTCAACAATTTTAAACGGACGCTCTGCTACGGTGCCGTCCTTGAATACGGTGTCCATGTGACCTAATAAAACGATAAAATCTTTACTGGTATCGCCAATTTTGCCGACAAGTGTATTGCCTGCTTTTTCAAATTCTACCTGAGTTGTAGTAAAGCCAAGAGTTTTTAAAATGGCTTCGATTTTTTGTGCGATGAAGTCAACGCCTGCTTTGTTGCCGGAACCGCAATCAACGTTAACTAATTCCTGCCAAAGCTGTAGCATGTTTTCCTTTTCGGCGTCTATCTGCTGCCAAATTTTGTTTTTGTCTAATAATGTATCTGACATTGTTTTTGCCCCCTCAAAATAATAAAAGACTAATAAAGGCTAAGACCTTTATTAAAGAATACCTCTTTTCTCCTAGTGTGTCAATAGGAGATATATGTATATATAATTTAAAAATAAAAAGACTGAGATTATAGTTTGGTGCTGAACCTCAGTCTTTGGAGGAGTGTTTATAATTTTATTTTGTATATTTTGCGTGGGCGTCCTTTGGTTTCAGACATTTCCGAGCGGATTTCTTTGGCATAACCATGCTCCGTCAGGCAGGTGAGAATGCGACGGGCGCTGCGTGGCAGGATTTGCAGTATTGTGGCAAGCTCCTGCGCATTAAGCTCATCGCGTCCGTAAATTTTCAACGCATGGCAAATTTTGCTTAAGGTGGCTTGGCTGAGAGATGTCTTTTTGCTTACTGCTTCCAGCTGTACGGAGGCATACTGATAATCTATCTGTTGTGCGCTTCCTAAAGGACCGCTGATGGTTTTATCGTCAAGTACGACATACCAGCTGCCTTTCTGGTCGGCGCAAGCATGCTTTAAAGCAATAACGGCATTATATTCTGCTTCGCGGGCACTGTTGCCTATACCGATACCGCAGGCCCGCAGGCTTTTGTTTAAATCGCGCAGAATCGGCAGTTCGGGCAGGCTGGTGAAGCTGTTGGTGAGCTGCTCTAAGCTGCCGCGCGTGGTGAAAATATAAAAATTACCTTCGTTGGCGGGCTTCAATGAGCCGCTGATGTTTTTGGTGTAGCTGATGAGCTTTTGCGAGATAGCGATTTCCCGGCTGTATAAGTCATCTACGGAATAAAAATTATCTTTATCTCCCAGCAGATTAAAGCTGAATACCTGCACGGCAATTTGGCCTTCCCGGAGTTTTTTTATACGGAATTGCGTTAAAATTACGTTTAAAATATTACGTACAGTGACACGCACCGGCATAATACAGAAGGCCGGAATGCCTTCTGACTCCAATAGGCTTTTCACATAGCAGCTTTTGGTGACAGCAGCTTTAGTGATGCCTTTTTTAAAGAGCTCACGATGAAAAGCAGCATATCCGTTGAGCGATAAGGCACCATGTTCATCGGATAAATGATTAATAACGTTATAGTTTATCTGCATATCATCCAGAGCGCGGGTAATGTCATAATAGGGGATTGTATCTATACTTAATTCATCTATTTTAAAGCCTTGGTAAATAGCAGTGCAGAGTGTTTTATAAAAGCTGGCACCGCGGTAAGGGATGTAGTAGACGGGCTTTTGTGCTTTGCCCCAGTTTTTTATATGCAGATGATTTATCTGGTCAAAGACGAGCCAGGAGTCAAACTTCTGTTGGTGGTTATCGATAATATTCAGTGTATGTGTTCCGTCGGGATCAATGAATGCAGTAATTTCGTAGTCATTATATTCTTCTATGACTTCCTGCAGGATATTTATGTTATGTTCTTCGCTGATAACGCCTAACCTTATTTTCATGCGAACCTCCAAGGAACAAAAGTATTTTGTCGGTTGTTTTAAAATTAAATATATTATACACTAAATTCTACTTGGTTCAAAGAAAATAAAATTATTGTTGCTCTAATTCTTTTATTCTATCGATTGCAGCAAGTCCGCAGCCGATGCCGTGGTCATGCAGTGCCAGCAGCTTGTGCGGCTTGATATCGAATTTATCAATCGTAAGCGGAATCTGCGGGCGGATGATGACAGCCTTGCCATCACGTTCCATTTTTTCGACAGCCTCCAGCTGCTCGTTGTAGAGCTTAGGACGCTGCTCCATAATTTCCCACAGCTTGGGATATTTTTTGTATACTGATTTAAGCAGGAATTTGGGCACGCCCTTTTTCTTGCGGTAGCCTTCGTTGCGTGTGAGTACTACAATCAGCTTTTCGTAGCCTGCGTCGAGTGCTTTTTGGTAGGGAATGGGTGCCAGCAGTGCACCGTCGAGCAGCGCACGGCCCTCATGCTTGACTACAGGGGCAACGAAGGGCATGGAGGAAGAAGCGCGCACAGGAATAAAGTCCTGACCCATTGCTTCCTGATCGTACCAGACGCTTTCGCCGTTGACGATATCGGTAGCAGCAACCTGCAGTATGCCGGGATAGGAGCGGTAGGCTGCATAGTCAAAGGGGAGCAGCTGCTTGGGAAGCTCCTTGAAGATAAAGTCAAAGCCGAAGATGCTGCCGCTTTTAATCCAGTTGCGCACGCTGAAGTAACGCTTGTCGGTGACGTAGTGTTCGATAATCTGACGTGTGCGCAGCGGCTGGGCAGACATATATGATAAAATATTGCAGGCTCCGGCAGAAACGGCGGTGATGTAGGGAAAGGTGAGCTGATGCGCCAAAAAGGCTTCAAACACACCGGCGGAAAACATGCCACGCATACCGCCGCCCTCCAGAACGAGAGCTGTTTTTTGTAAATGCATAGTAAAACCCTCCTAATTACTATTATACACTAGTGGTGGAGAAATACCAATATAAGGTGTAGCGGATGATAACAGAAAAACTATCCTGATATACAGAAGAATTTAGCCTTATCAGGCACTGATGAAGCTGTTAAAGACGCATGAAATAAAACCTTGTTGAATTTGAAATGAATAAAAGATAGCCTGCCAAACACGAGTAAATGTCATTAAAGTAACTTTAGGAATAATTTTTTTGTGAAATTGTTGACAAATACGTGAAAGTGATATAAAATATAGGCATCGAGAGACTATGAGAGAAAAAACAATTTCGTGTATATGTCCATAAAAACGAATAATGGAGACTGAGTGATTATGAGAAATTTCATTCAGTCTCTTTTTGCTTTTTTAATGGTAAACATGAAATTAGTCAAATGAGATAGTATTTTGAGAGAACAACTAAAAAAACTGATTGAGGTGCCTGCCTGGTGCAGGGTAAATTAGGGAAAGCAGTGAAAATCTGCTACGGTCACGCCACTGTGATGCTTCTTGAAGCAAGCTTTAAGGAGTTAAGTCAGATCGCAGCCTTGATTATGTTATATATTTCTGCGAGAGACGGAGTGTATACGAGAGATCTGTGCCCAGATTTATTGTATCCTTTTCCGCCGCAAGCAGAAAAGGATATTTTTATTTGCCGTGATGTCCGGAAATTACTGCAGTAAAGATATTCGCAATTATAAAAATTATTAAAT
>ENA-UEQX01000745-UEQX01000745.1-human-gut-metagenome-genome-assembly--contig:-NODE-745-length-21411-cov-165.786585_pt1 | contig 21411 bp, 22 predicted proteins | sample MGYA00242952_ERZ507952 | MGnify/ENA primary metagenome ERZ507952 (study PRJEB26167, sample SAMN06115425) | human gut metagenome | host: Homo sapiens | place: China:Sichuan | collected 2015-04-07... | reverse complement strand
CTTATTTCACCAGATAATATTCGACAGGCATTCCCGTCTGAAGTTATCAGCGATCGTCCTTTTTTCCAGAGCGTTTACCGTGAGATGCATGATCCTGCAGAGGTGATGGATATTGCTAATGTTAAGATTGTACTTAACAAGGAAGGTGTTTGCATGTACCAGTCACGTTATCCAATTCCATGCCCTAAAGGTTCTTTGCTTTTCACCTACAAAAAGGCGATTGGTATAGAGTGTTTCAACAAGAAAGCTCTTGATATCTTTGCTCATACTCCAATGGGTGTAATGGAAAAAATAGAGGATATAGATCATTTGCGTTTCTTAGAGAATGGCATTCCTATTTATTATAAGCAGATAGATTCTGAATCTCTATCTGTAGATACCAAAAATGATTTGGAGAAAGTAAGACTAATTATTGAAGAACGTTTGAACAAGAAATAATTATGAAGAATGTAAAAATCCTGGATTGTACATTACGTGATGGTGGCCGTATCATTAATTGTGCTTTTCCTGATTCGGAAATAAAAGACATTTCTTATCGTTTGGCAGATGCCAATATCGATATTGTTGAAGTCGGATTCCTGCGAGATGCTGCTAAAGTAGATTATCAAGGCAATAGTACATTTTTTACGGATGTAGATCAGATTCGACCATTTGTTGATCATAGCAAGAATACACAATATGTAGCATTTATAGACTATGGTATGTTTAATTTCAGAACACTCAAGCCATATGATGGCACCTCAATAGATGGATTGAGAATAGGTTTTACTCGCAAAAATTTCGAAAACGATAAAGAGGAAATCCTTGAGTGTCTTGAAGAGGTTAAACAGAAGGGATATAAGCTATTTGTTCAAGGAGTCAATTCTTTAGGTTATACAGATCGTGAACTTTTAGGAATTGTTGATATTGTAAACCAGATACAGCCAGATGGCTTTGGTATAGTTGATACCTATGGCGCAATGTATATGGATGATGTTGATCGTCTCTATACCATTGTTGATCACAATCTTGATGAGAATATAGCAATTGACTTTCATTCTCATAATAATTATCAATTGTCTTTTGCTTTTGCACAAGAAATTATCAGATTGAGCAATGGAAAGCGAGAGGTCATTATAGATGGTACTCTCAATGGTATGGGTAAGTGTGCAGGAAATCTTAATACAGAATTACTGGTAGATTATCTGGTTCGAAAGCGAAACTACGATTATGATTTTGATGCTATTCTTGACATAATCGACGATCATATTTATAATTATCATTTGCAGCATCCTTGGGGATATTCTATTCCTGCATTGATGGGGGGCATTTATCGTTCTCACCCAAACAATATTATATATTTGACAGAGAAGTTTAGATTAGCTACCAAAGATATAAAATATATTATCAGCATGATTAATCCTGAAAAGCGTATGCGTTATGACTATGATAATATTCAGCGCCTCTATCAGGAGTACAATCATGTGAAGGTAGATGATAAGGACGCTCTTAATTCCTTGGAAGAAATGCTTAAAGGGAAGAACATCTTACTATTAATGCCAGGACAATCTATCAAGGAACATACTGATGAAATACTTCAGCTTATCAAAGAGAAACAACTCTTTGTCATTACAGTTAATTTCTGTGATCAAGTTTTTGATAGTTGTTCATCTCTTGCATTCTGGGGTAGTCAGAAGCGATATGAACATTATACAGATTCTCGAAAAAATATGACTTCTTTAATCACTTCAAATGTGGAGAGTGATAATCAGGATGATATCATTGTAAACTATGATTCCTTTATTGACCGTACAGAAGAGTATAGTGATAATGCTTCATTGATGCTCATGCATATATTACAAAGAGTTGGTGTTACTAAATATTATGTGGCTGGTTTTGATGGATTTTCTTCAACAGGAAGCTATTATAATAAGACTGATTTTTCAGAAGAACGCTTTCGTTCTCAATATGATGCAATAAATAAGGGAATTGCTCATCAGCTTTCTAAATTTGCAGAATCTCTTGATCGTCCGGAAGATATAGAGTTTATAACGCCAAGTATTTATTCTAATATATTCAAGCGATGAAAATTAAGATGTTGGTAATGGATGTAGATGGTACCATGACAGATGGTACCATCTACATGTCTGCTTCAGGTGAGGCTTTTAAAGCTTTTAATATTAAAGATGGATATTCTATCTATACATTGGATAAGTATGGTATAACGCCCGTTATAATAACAGGAAGAGAGTCACAGATTGTAGCTCGCCGAGCAGAAGAACTTAAAATCTCAGAGGTTCATCAAGGCGTACATGATAAGTTAGCTATGTTACATGAGGTAATGGAAAAGCATCATGTAACGAAAGATGAGGTTGCTTACATCGGAGACGACTACAATGATATGGATTGTATGAAGATCTGTGGTTATGTAGGTTGTCCTGCAGATGCTGAGGATGATATCAAACCTTTTGTAGATTACATTTGCCAGGCTCGAAGTGGTGAGGGTGTCATCCGAGAGTTTGTGAAAAGAATAATATCTTTAAATAAGTAATGGACCTGTGAAACATCAAACACTAAGTTCACGAAAAAGAATCTTGTGGATAGATTGGGCTAAGGCAATAGGAATTTCTCTTGTTGTTTGGGGGCATTTTTCTCCAATAGCACGACATGAGATATTCCTATTCCATATGCCTTTTTTCTTCATGATTTCTGGCTTGTTATATCGACAGAAAGGTTTAATGAAAGAGTTGAAAGGATCTGTATTTTCATTGGTGCTGCCCTATTTAATATATAATTTTTTATACATGAGTCCACTCCCCTTTGGGGGGGCAAGGGATATTAAGACTGTCGTCAATGTGTTGTTGGGAAATCAAGAACAGCTTTGTTATGTAATGGTTCCACTGTGGTTCTTGGTTGCTTTATTTGTAATGAGAATTATTTGTTCTTCTCCGAGAATTAAAATGATATATTGGGGAATAATATCTATCTTCTTTTCCTTTTTATTATTTGGATATTTGGATATCGATCAAACTTCTGATTATTTTCAACTTAAGACAGCTTTCTTTTGTATTCCATTCTTTGCTATTGGTACATATATTAAGCCATTAATAAAATGGTGTGAACATAAAAAGTATATGTTCGTAATTTTTATGGGCTTATTTATATTAAGCTTATTAATAGGTCTTTGGAATGCTCCTGATAGAGATACAAACGTTTTTCATTGTTTCTTTGGGAATAATCTTTTCCTCTATTATTTTTCTACAATTGGTATCTGCATTTCTCTGTTGGTATGTATATCTTTCTGCTTTAATTCAATATACTCGCAAATCGTAGAAAAAATTAGTATAGGAACATTACTGATATTGTGTTTGCATTTGCCTATTAGGTGGCATATTCCTCAATTAATAAATAATGATGTAATCATGTCTATTATAAATTTTGTATTGGTAATGATTATATGTTATTTTTTGATTCTTTTGGCATATAGATTCTTTCCGATTATATTGGGAAAGCGAATCAAATTAAATAAATAATTTATGGGAAATTTATTTATAGTATTTACTCCTCTTCAGCTGTTTGTATCTCAACAGATCATTCGGCAGGAAAAATTAAAGAATAATGTCGTCATATTAGGCTGGAGTAGCCAATTCTCTGATGCCTATGAAATGATGTATATTGAAGAACTTTGGGACAATAAGATTTCTATAGAAGACATTAATAGATGGGGAAGTTTAGGAATATCAAGTTTTTCTGATATAAAAAAATGTATCAGTAACTATAAATTGCTTAAAAGTATTTGTAATGAAAATCATATAGATACGATTTATTTAGGAGAAGTTCTTAATCAAATGTGTCGATGGGTTGCAGTTGCTTTTTCGCATTTAAAATATAAGATAGTCTTTTTTGAAGAAGGAACAAGTCATTATATAGATCGACCATATAGCATGGTTCAAACTTTGAAAGGTAAAATGAAAGTAATCCTTTTGGACTATTTTTATTTCCTGCCTTTCTATGGTTGTAAGTTTGCTAAATGGCATTGTTCCCCAAATCGCCCATACGAAGATTTACCTATGGATAAACGCTATAGTATGATTCCTTTTCATAATAAGACTTTTGATGTACGATTGAATGTTGAACCAATGTTCTCAGAAAAGTTGAAAAAATATGTTGAATCAAATATTCCGAACGATCATGATGAGCGTAGAGTAATGATAATGACAGATCCTTTAAGAGAATTGATGAAGGCAAAGGATCTTTATCTATATTTTGATACAATCAAGGAATGTATCGATACTTTAGATAAGAATGTTATGTTATATCTTAAGTTTCATCCTCGTGAAATTCAATCATCTCGAGATAGGATCATAGAAATAGCTCGTAAGTCAGGATTGAAATATAAGGTTTTATCAGAAGAAGTAAATATATGTGTAGAATATTTTCTACAACTATACCATTTTGAAAAAATATATTTCTTCAATGCAGCAACGTACTTCTATAATGGTTATGCATTTCCAAAAACAGAGTTCGTTAAGTTAATGCCTATACTCTACAAAAAGGCAAAATCCGTAGGTGTTGGCAATCTTACTTATATGGAAAATATGCTTAAAATGATAGAACCAATAGCAATCGATTTTAAAACAAATAACCTTTAATTACATGAATAGATTTAAACGCTATAATAATATACTATATTTTTTGATAGCTAATCATTTGCCCTCATCCGATTCAAGATTTGGTGCTTTATTTAAGAAATTGAGATGCAAGTGGGCTAAAAGTTTTATATCATTTTGTGGTAAAAATGTCAATATAGAACCAAATTGTTCATTTGATATAGAATTAAAAATAGGTAATAATTCTGGCATTGGCAGGTATTCTGAAATTCATGGTGATGTTTCTATAGGTGAGAACGTGATGATGGGACCATATTGTTTGATTTATTCAAGAAATCATAGTTCTTCAAGAACAGATATCCCAATGATACAACAGGGATTTGAAAATACTAAACCTGTAGTTATTGAAGATGATGTGTGGATAGGAGGTAGAGTTATAATTTTGCCTGGTGTTCATATTGGTAAAGGATGCGTAATAGGGGCTGGTGCTGTTGTTACATGCGATACCCCCCCATATACTATTGTAGCTGGAAATCCGGCAAAGATAAAAAAATATAGAAAAGGATGAAAAATATCTTATTTGTTATTCCAGAATATTCTTTTGGTGGAACAAACAAGTCGCTTCAGAATCTTATAAATCTGTTGGATACAACAAAATATAAGATACATGTATTTTGTTTGTATGAAGATGGAGGGAATTATTACAAAAACGTATTTAAGAAGTTTATAGTAAAAAAAGGGTTTTTTTATTATTTTCTTCATGATAATGTTGTAACAAGAAAAATATTAGGCGCTTATCAACGATTAAACAAAAAATATCAGTCTCATTGGCTTTATAAACATGAAGCACGGAGATTGGAAAAAAAATATAAATTTGATATTGTTATATCATACCAAGAATTATTGTCAACGGAGTTCGTTTCATATTTTAAGGCTCCTAAAATAATAGCTTGGGTACAATGTGATTATCCAGTATTGGTGGGTAAAAGCAGATATGATGAGGATCTATCATATTATCAGAAATACCATACTGTAGTTTGTGTTTCGAATTATGCGACACAGTCTATGAAATCATTTTATCCTCAATTATCTGTTTCTTTTGCAGCTATTTACAATACACTTGATATTGATTTTATTAGAATTAAAAGTAAAGAAGGTAAAAGTGGATTTGATAAATCGGTGTTTAATATGGTTTCTGTTGGTCGTGTAACTGAAGTGAAGGGATTTAAATTAATTCCTGCGATGGTATCGAAACTAAAAGAAAGAGTAACCAAGCCTTTTAAATGGTATATTATTGGTGATGGCGAAGATATGGGTGAAATGCAAACGCTCATCAAATCAATGAAAGTTGAAGATTATATAGTGTTGTTAGGTTATCAAGATAATCCTTATCCTTATATATATGATGCTGATTTATATGTTTGTACTTCAGAATCAGAGAGTTTTTCATATACAATAGCTGAGTCTAAAGCTTTACATACTCCAGTTCTTTCAAATGATTTTCCTGTGGCATATGAAGTCGTTTCAGAAAAAGAAGGATGGGTTGTAAATAACTCTAAAATGGTTTCTATTCTTCAAAAACTTATTATGAATGAAAATCTTATTTATAGTAAAGTTAAAAGTCTTATTCAGAATTATACCTATAATAATAACGCAATTTTAAATAAGATAGATAAACTATTTCTTGAATAATATGGAGAATATAGATGTAAGTATTATAATTCCTGTTTATAATGCTAAAGATACACTCAGTAGATGTTTTGATAGTTTGCTAAAACAAACTTATGGAAACTTTGAGGTAATTGTTATAGATGACGGAAGTAAAGATGGAAGTGGTGCTATATGTGATGCTTATGCAGCAATAGATTCTCGCATTAAGGTTACTCACAAAGCTAACGCTGGAGTAAGTGCGGCTCGTCAAGATGGATTAAATCATGCTGTAGGTAAATATGTAATTCATGTAGATCCTGATGATTGGGTTGAGCCACAAATGATAGAAGAATTGTATAAAAAAGCCGTTACAGAAAATTCTGATATGGTTATTTGTGATTTTTATGAGAATATAGGTAAAGTACAGCGTTATCACATCCAAAGGCCATCTTCTTTAGGTCATATTGTAGTTTTAAAAGAAATGTTCCAACAACTGCATGGCAGTTGTTGTAACAAACTCGTAAAGCGAATTTGTTACAACGAGTTTGGTATTAATTTTCCATCAAATATTTATTATTGTGAAGATTTATATGTTATAGTTTCTTTGTTGCTACATGATATAAAGATATCCTATTTGAATAAAGCTTTTTATCATTATGTACAATATAATAATAAGCCAACTTTGATAAGATATTATGATGAAAAAACGTATGAGCATGATTTAAGATTACAGAAGATGTTTATGGAACTCTTAGTGGATGTTAGGGAGTTGTATCAAATTATTGATGTGTTCTTTACAAAATTAATTATCGGAAGAGCATTTAGTAATGGTTTCAATTATTATTCCTCTAAGATGTTCAAAGATAGATTCAATGAATATATAGATTTTGTCAAACAAAATTTTAGTGGTAAGGATAAAATATTTCTGCTTGGAGCTTGTAACGGGTATTATAGGTTAATGAGGCAAATTAAGTTCTTGCTTCAATATTTAAAATCACTTATAAGGTTAGTTTGAGCTTTGTGTTCTATAAAAATAAATACAATGATACCAAAAATTATTCATCTCTGTTGGTTGTCGGGTGACCCTTATCCTGTGGAGATTCAAAAGTGTTTAGATACATGGAAGAAGTATCTGCCAGATTATGAAGTCTGGGTGTGGGATACCAAACGATTCGATATAAATAGTACTATTTGGACAAAGCAAGCATTTGAGGCAAAGAAATATGCTTTTGCTGCAGATTATATTCGCCTCTTTGCTTTGTATAACTATGGCGGTATCTATTTAGATTCGGATGTTTTGGTATATAAAAGTTTTGATCCATTGTTGAATTTACCTTATTTTATCGGGCATGATCAAATTAGAGCTTTTGAAGCGGCTGTAATAGGAAGTGAACCTGATTGTAAATGGATAAAGGATATGTTGGATTCCTATACAGGCAGGTCTTTCATTCAAGAAGATGGAAGTTATGATATGCTGCCTCTTCCTTGCCGTTTTCATCATGTACTTACTGGATTGGGCTATAAATTCTGGAGAGTTTCGGAATTATCGTCTTTGAATCTTTTGGATTATGATTTAGAAAAGAAACAGATGTTTGTCTTTGATAAGAATTATTTCAATAGTCGCAACTCCATAGAGGTACATCAGACAGCAAAGAGTTTCTGTGCTCATAACTATGCAGGTAGCTGGCAGAAAAAATCTCAAGCAAAATCTATTAAAAATATGTTGCCGAAATGGTTTGTGCAATTAGTCTATGTTGTAGGGCAAAAGACTTGGGCTCGTAAGAAATATTGCTGGTTTCAAATACTATTTGAAAATTAATACTAAAGGTTAATTATAATTTTTTTAAAGTGAAGAATATATCTCGTTTTTTTACCCTGTATTGGATTATCTATTTTCCAACGTGTATAGCCTATAATGATTTACCTGGTTTTTCCAGTGTTGACGAAGTCATGATGGGAATATTATTGGTTTATACATTTATGATGTATAGTAATCGCAGCATAAATAGACGACCATGGAAGGAATTCATGGTGTGTTATAGTGTAATAGCATTTTATACCATATATTCATTGATCTTTGGAGCGAATGTATCTGGAGGTGTTTGGTTGGATCTTATGCAGGAAGTTCGCCCCTTTACAATGGTTTTCTGTACATGGATATTGAATCCTCGTTTTACAAAAAATCAGAAAAAGTGGATGTTAGCTTCTATGGTTCTGACTCTATTTTCATGGATAGCCTACCATCCAGAGAGTTTTGAATCGGCAAATGCTGAGTTCCCTGTTCTTGGACAATTAGCGATATGTACAGGTATGGCGTGGTATTTGTTTACAAAAAATTCAAAACGTAATCGCTATATAGCTGTAGCTTTGGTATTAACTGGCATGGTAGCTCCCAAGTTTAAGTTTATGGGAGAGGTAGTCTGTTTTATTGCATTTGTTTTTTATGTAAAGAACCGATTAAATTTTAAATCGCCAAAGACAATAATATACTGTCTCTTGATAATAACTATAATATTGACAGTAACTTGGGCAAGAGTTGATGTTTATTATGTATCAGGGTTACAGAATGAGGAATTAGCTAGACCAATGTCATATAAAACTTCTTTGAAGATTTTATATGACTACTTTCCATTTGGATCAGGTATGGGAAGTTTTGCATGCAATGGTGCTTGGAAGTTTTTTTCACCTCTTTATTATAAGTATAATCTTACTGGTATTTGGGGACTATCGCCAGAAATGGGCTATTTTATCTGTGATGCTTATTATCCAACTTTAGCGCAGTTTGGTATTGTTGGTGTGTTTTTCTTCTGCTGGTTCTGGAAGCGTAGGTTAGTAGCTTTCAATCAGATAGAAGATATGCGCTATTATCGTGTAGCGATGCTTACTTTTTGTTGTCTTGCTATAGAACAGACAGCTGATTCTTCTTGGCTTTCTGGTAAAGGTATGGGATATTGTATGCTGATAGCATTGTGTCTGAATGCCAATAGAAACATGATGGAACAGAGAAGGAGAGAGGAAATGAGGAAAGAGATGATGGAAAAGCGACGAATGGCAGCAAATAGTGAAAATGAACAACTGAAATTGGCAGAGAAAATCTAAATCATGAGTAAAGTTTTAATGGTCGGCTCTGCCGAGCAGAGTGGTGGAGGCGTGGCGAGTGTGCTGCGCCTGATGAAGACGATGCCTTTCTGGGAGAAGTATCATTGTGGATGGCTTGGTACGCAAATACAGAGAGGATATGGTGTGAAGCTGTGGTATGCGGTGAAGGCCTACTTCAAGGCGCTGTTTACGATATGGCAGTACGATATTGTGCATTTCCATACGGTGCCTGACAAGATTTGCCTGATTATTCAGATGCCCGTGCTACTGTTGGCATTGCTCGGCAGAAAGAAGATAATCATGCATATCCACATGGGTAATCAGTTGGAAGACCATACGCATAATAAATTGTTTATATGGTGTCTGAACCGAGCTGACCGTGTGGTGCTGTTAGCAAAGAAGTGGCAGAAGTGTTTTGCAGAATGGTTTCCTACAGTGAAAGCCAAGACTGCCGTTGTCTATAATGCCTGTGCTCCTACGCCAGCAGTGGATTATTCTATCAAAGAAAAGAGTATCATCATGGCTGCCTTTCTGAACGACAACAAGCATCCCGATTTGCTTCTGAAGGCATGGAAAAATCTGAAAGCAGATTTCCCTGACTGGCATGTTACTATCATGGGAAATGGTGAAGTGGAGCGCTTTCAAGCTATGGCTCTTGATATGGGGTTGAATAAAAATGTTACTTTTACTGGTTATATCACCGGCAAGCAAAAGGAGGATGTTTGGAATAAAGCAAGTATCTATTGTATGTGTTCTCGTCATGAGGGTTTCCCTATGGTGGTGTTGGAAGCCTGGGCAAGAGGTGTTGCTGTAGTAACTACTCCTGTAGGTGGTCTGCCAGATGTGATAGAAGAAGGTAAGAACTGCCTCACTTTCCCATTTGATGATGCAGATGCTCTTACCATGCAGCTACGAAAGTTGATGGAATCTCCTGAGCTTTGCAGAAATATGGCAGAATATTCCAAGAGCTTCGGAGAGAGGGTGTTTGCTCCTGTTAGGGTGAATGAGAGTATTGAGAAACTATATGAGGAGATATTAAAAGATTAATAGTGATTTTTAGAAATCATGAATATTTTTCAAATATTACAAAAGATAAGTCTTGTGCCTTCATATTTGTGGGACAAGATGTGGGCGCCTGTATGGAAGCGCTGTATGAAGCACTGTGGCAAGGGGGTATATATCCGTCCGATGTCGTCGGATTTCAAGGGCTTGTGGAACCTGTCGGTAGGGGATGGTACTTCGATTCCTAAGGGGAGTACTATCTATTGTACGGATGCACCATGTACTATTGGCAAGAAGGTGCTCTTCGGTCCTAAACCAACAATTATCTCTGGTGATCATCGTATTGACCTCTTGGGCAAATATATCGCGGATGTTACCGTAGAGGAAAAGTTTGTGGATGGGGTGAATGTATATGACCAGCCTGTTGTCATCGAGGATGATGTGTGGTGTGGGGCAAATGTTACCATCCTCAAAGGTGTGACTATCGGTCATGGTTCGGTTGTGGCTGCCGGTGCTGTGGTCACTAAATCCTTTCCTCCTTACAGTATTATCGGTGGTATTCCTGCCAAACTAATCAAAATGAGATTTACGGAAGAGGAGATAATGGAGCATGAAAGAATGTTGGCTGTAAAATGCGTTAAATAGTACGAAACATTTGGAAGTTTCGGCTAAAATTTCTATTTTTGCAAATATTTGAATACATAAAGACATTGTGCAATGGATATCCGAATAATAATAGATAAGTTAGGCCCTATTACTGATTCAGAGATAGTATTTAAGCCTTTTATGGTTTTTACGGGTGAATCGGGACTGGGTAAGAGCTATACCGCTTTATTGTGGTATAACTTAATTACTTCATTGACTCCTATGAGACTTCAAGAGTTTATTACAAAGAAGATGAATGGGAGTGTTAAGGAAGAACTTACTTTTAAATTCAAGGATTTTAGAATGTGGCTCAATCAGAATACAGCTGCGTTTCTCGGTTATTTGCTAGGTAACAACAATTTTGATTGTCAAGTGAATTATGTCTTCGAGATAGATGATGACATGCCTGTAGGATTGAAGAGGTTGCATGATGAGGATGCCTCAGGATTTACTCGTTGTAGCATTAATGGTGATATAGATGTTTTCCCCCTTGACTTGGAGGACAATATCTTGATGATGAGTTTTTCTCTTCATGGCTATTTGTCTGAATTATGTTTTGGTAAAAACTATTTGCGTCCATTGATATTGCCACCTGCAAGAGCGGCATTTATGGGAGCCAATACTACATCGCCTATTGGTATGTATCGTGATTTCTTGGCGCAATTGGATGATTTAAAAACTCCTTCCAGGATTATTAGCCCAGATAATCAGTTTTTTGTTAACTATATAGCTAAGTTGGCAGATGGCGAGATCGTCTTGGAAAATGGAAGCGTGTTCTTGCTGTTTAAGTCTGGTGAAAAAATTCCTGTATCTGCTGCGGCTTCTTCGGTCAAGGAACTGATGCCCTTTCTGCTGATGTTGCAAAATGGCAAAATCAGACAATATAATAGTCTGCTTTTTGAGGAGCCTGAAGCTCATGTGCATCCTAAGAAGCAATTCTTGGTGATGGATATGTTGGCAAGATGTTGCAACAAGGGTATGCTTATTCAAATGACAACACATAGCGATTATCTCTTGGGGCGTATGAACCAGCTGTTGGTATTGGGGAAGATAAGGGAAAAGTCTATGGAAGCCTTTGAAAACTTCTGTAATGAGCATCTATTTAATAAAAATTTGTATCTGCATACAGAACAGGTTGGGGGCTATTATTTTAAGCGTGAAAATGATCGTGTTGTCATTGAAGAGCAGGATTTGTCATTAGGCTTACCTTTTAATTCTTTTGAGGATACTGTAAAAAGTCAGATGGAATTGTCGGCTGACATAAACGATTTGGCAGAGAGTTTAGGGATTGTGTCTAATTTATAAATGCAGAATTTATGGAGTCGGCTATAGAGGAATTTAATCACTTATACCCCAATTACTTGATATCAACAATTGATGGTAGTGTAGAAGTGGTTGAGACGTGTCCAAGATCTGATTTAGATTTCAGGCGTCTTGTTGTTACTGGGTGTATGGGGTACGTATTTCCGCGTGAGTTTGCTGCTGACTCTGTGGCATTTTATGGAAAGGCGAATTGTCGCCCTCCTATGATGTATAATAGCGACGGCATCTTTTTGGCAGAGATAATGGGAAGAAAATGTCTTTTTATATGTGAGTTAAAAAGTTCTTTTGCCTCAGAACAGATTGCTCATGCCAAGGAACAAATCATAGGAACTTTACTACGGTTGAAAGCTCAGATGAGTATATTGCAGTCTATTCCAGATTGGGAGTATCATGGTATTATTGTCTCCTATGCTCCTACGGAAGCTCAATTGATAGCTGTAAATAAGCTAACGAGTAGAGTCGGATGCTTCTCAAGATATTTATGTGTTAGGGGACATAAACTGATAGATTCGGAAACAGCTAACAAATGTTATAGTCCTTTGGCACTGCCAGATATCAACATCCATTATGTTGCTGTACCCAATCGTCAAACAGAATTTCAATTGGATTTGCACAGTTTGTTAGCACTTTAGGATTCATTTGAGTCATGGTGCCATAGTTTTGTAGATACAAACATATGTGTATCATGGGTATAAAGTGGCTTCGTATAAATGGACAGACCGGTGTTATTTGTATAGCTGCATATCTGCTAAAGGTAATGACTGCTGCTTTTCTTTCGCTGCTATCGAAAGATAAGTTTGCGTTGGAGGTTTAATGAAATATCTGTAATGTATGAAGATACTAATTAATGCATACGCTTGCTCGCCTGGTATGGGAAGTGAGCCGGGAATGGCATGGAACTGGGTGAGTAATCTCGCCAAGTTCTGTGAGTTGTATATAATCACCGAAGGGGAGTTTCGGGATAAAATAGAGGAGGTGGTGCCTACCTTGGAACAGGGGAAGAACATGCACTTCTATTATAATCCGGTATCGGAGGAAATCAGGAAGATGTGCTGGAACCAGGGGGACTGGCGCTTCTATAAATATTATAAGGAGTGGCAGTGGAAGACGTATCTCATGGCTAAGGATATCTGTAAGGTGGAGAAGATGGATGTGTTGCATCAGCTCAACATGATCGGTTTCCGTGAACCGGGGTATCTGTGGAAACTATCACAAGAGAATGGGGTGCCGTTCGTATGGGGACCTATCGGTGGTCTGAAACAGTTCCCTACGGCTTACCTGCAGGGTGCTGGCTTGAAAATGAAAGTATTAAACCGCTTGAAGAACTTCCTGAATATCTGGCAACTGAAGCATGATAAAAGGGTAGGTGAGGCTTTCAAGGCTGCTAAGGTTTTGGTTAGTTCCATCCCTGACTCTTATCGTGCCATCAAGAAGTATAAGGGTTTGGAGTCTGTTATCATTCCTGAGACTGGCTGTTTCTTATCTGAGGATATTCCTACAGAGCGATTTGACAATCAGGAGTTTCATGTAATGTGGGTTGGGAAGTTCGACTTTAGAAAGCAGTTGCCTCTGGCATTGAAGGCTATAGCCATGACAGGTAATCCTCATATAGTATTGGATGTATATGGTGGTGGTTCTGATGATCAGGTAGCTGCTGCTAAAACATATGCTGACTCTTTGGGTATTACTGGTAAAGTGGTATGGCATGGAAATCAATCGAATGAGGTAGTGATGAATGCGATGCGAAAGGCTCAGCTTTTCTTCTTCACCAGTGTGAGCGAGGATACTTCTACTGTTGTGCTGGAGGCAGTTAGCAATCGCTTACCTGTCCTTTGCTTTGATGCCTGCGGCATGGCTGCGGTTATAGATGATAAGGTAGGCAGGAAGGTTCCTCTTTCTTCTCCGAGCCAGTCTGCTCGTGACTTCGCAACTATCTTGAATGAATTTGAAGGAAACAGAAATCTGTTGAAACAAATGTCTGAGAACTGCAAGCAGAGACAGATAGAGTTATCTTGGGAAGAAAAGGCTAAGACCATGGTAGGGTGGTATGAGAAGATTGTAAAAGCATAATTTTCAAATATTTGCTATAGTGGTTGGATGGTTACATTCAAAGCTTTGAGACTATGGAATTTAACTATATGGACATCTTATGAAATCAAAATATAAAAGAACTCCAAAGGAATTTTCTCTTTCTGTGATTCATATTCTCCCCAATTGTTCTCCTAATTTGAAAAAGGGGCTGCGTGATGAGTTCTATAAACTCAATGGGCGTTGCGAGATTAATCGCAACAAGATTGAGATCAGAGAGGAGAATCCATTGCAAGGATTCTATGGAAGCCGCATCAATGTGGAGGCTATCGTGGGGGTGAATGGTAGCGGTAAGTCTTCCTTGTTCGAAATCATCTATAGAGTAATCAATAACCTGAGTTGCTTGCTGAATAGAGGAAAACGTCGTAAAACGGCAGATGACCTCTATTATGTCAAGGACTTGTATGCAGAACTCTATTATGTAGTTAACGGGCAGCTTGCCAGAATCTCTTGCCTGGGAGATAAGGTTGAATTCCAAATGGGCAAAGAGGCTTCTGTTACCTTGACTGCTATCAAGGACGGGATGGTAAGCTCAGAGAAGGTATTCATGGCTGATTTCGTGAAATGGGCTAAGGATAACTTCTTCTATACGATAGTTACCAATTATAGTTTGCAGGCTTTTAACGCCAATGATTATAAAAGGGAACGCTGCTTGATTCTGAAAGATGGCCTGAATGATGCTATGGCTGAAACTCAGGCAGAAGGTCATGTTTGGATGGATAGCTTGTTTCATAAGAATGATGGATATATGACTCCTATCGTATTGAATCCTTATCGTGACGAAGGTGTCTTTGACCTGAACAAGGAGCATCATCTTACTCTTTACAGACTATCTGCCATCTTGATATATGCACAGGTACATGATAGGCCTTTCATGGAGGATTATGCTCTGGATGATATTCTCTATACGTTTGATTCAAGTTCTCTTGAAAAAAAGTACGTGGAGAAATATCAGATGGAGTTTAAAGTGTATGATGGCTATAAGTTCTCGCCACTTGAACATAACGACATCGGTACAGAGATATTAAAATGTTATGGAGTTATAGATGGCTTGATTTTCGATGATACCCTGCAAAGAACAGCCGCCATGTATCTTATCTACAAGACCTTTGCGATAGCCAATAGTTATCCCGCCTATGAGGAGTTTTCTGGCTTGGGTGAGCTAGATAAGTTTACCCAAAGAGTAGAACCTGATACGATGGAATTGATATACAAGTTGGTGAAGACCATCAAGAGGGACAAGTCGCATATCTCTCTTAAGATAAGACAGACCCTACATTTCTTAAATGCGTTGAAGAATGGGACTATCAATTCTCAGACATTCTTGACCCGTAAAATTTCTCATCAAGGATATTTTTTGTGTGTTGATGAAGGTAAAGACTTGAGGAGTATGAGTGATATTCAGGAATATTTGCCTCCTTCGTTCTTCCAAATAGAAATCTTAATGAATAGGTTTGAAAATGGTGAACGAGTGAATGATACTCCTATTCCTATTGAGCAGATGAGTGCTGGTGAGAGGCAATACCTCTATACTTTCAGCACATATATCTATCATGTATTGAACCTATTGAGCATACAGGAATCGCATCGGGTAAGATATAGAAACATCAACCTGATACTTGATGAGGTGGAGATTTGTTTTCACCCTGAGTTCCAAAGACGATTTGTCTATGAACTTCTGGGCTATATCAAGCGATTGTTCATGAACAGAAATGCATCCTTCAATATCCTGATAGCTACGCACTCACCATTCATACTGTCTGATATTCCTCAGAGTAATATCCTTTATCTGGAGGATGGAAAGATGGTCATGCCTGAAGACATCAAGAATCCTTTCGCTGCTAATATCTGCGACATTCTCTATCAGAGTTTCTTTCTCAAGCAGGGTTTTGTGGGAGAATTTGCCAGAAAGAAAATTAAGCACATAATAGAGCGTTTGCTTCCTGGCGGTTATTTCCTGGATGATAGTGAAGCGGAATATCATTTGCTGATGGAATTGATAGGCGATCCTTTCTTGAAGATGCAGCTGCAACAACTATATGAGGATAGGAGGAAGAGAAATGGTAAAGATTGAGATAGATGATGCGGTAAGAGACTATGCTCTTGTTTATAGTCAACAAGTAATGGCTACATGTAATGGCGTAGAGGAAAAATTGGCGGAACTTGGGACATTCGTTGCTGATAACAATGAATGGAATGATAAAAGTGCTATAACGGATTACATCGATTTATTGATAGCTGACTATCCTAAGGTCTTGACATTGGAGCCTATAGAGTGGAAACAATATATAGATAAGTATAACGAGGTGCTGAAACGTGAGCCAAATATGTTGACGACTGAGGTGGCATATAGGAAGACGAAGAAGAAAGTTTTTAAAAGAAAACTTTATGAGCGAATCATCATTTGTCTACAATATGCCGAAGCCAGGGTAATACTGGGAGAGATTCATCAAGAGATGGGATTGAAAACATGTGTATATTGTAATGCAATTCCTACGATGTCGAATAATGGAGAGGTGTTTTATCAGATGGATCATTACCTGCCTCAAAGCTTATACCCATTTCTTGGTACATGCTTTTATAACTTGCAGCCATCGTGTGGCGTATGTAATGATCATAAAAGGACAAAAAGCTGTGATTTCGGTCTTTATGTGAATAGTGAACAACATAAGGATTTGAGCCCTTTTCGATTCGTGCCAAAAATCGAAAGCTTGGATGGTCCTTATCCTGAATGTGAGGATATTGAGTTCAGAGGGAAAGAGGCAAATGTAACAAAGGAAAGTAAGGCACATGAAGAAATGTTCCACATCAATAACTTGTATGCTGGGTATAAAGATGAAGTATCCGCTCTTTATACTGATGCCTATAAAATGAATCCGTCAATGGTTGAAGTGAATGCTGCATGCTGGGGAATTCCTGCAACAAAAGAGGATGTGTTGGCATATATGTCGGGACATTTGTCCTTAGAAGAGAAGGATGTTCACCAAAAAACTTTAACCAAGTTAAAACAAGATACTCTCAAGCAATTGAAAGAGGGTGGTGTCTTATAACAAATTAGGTGCTATTTTGTGTTCACTGAATTAATAAGTTTTGAGCATATTATGGGTAAAGAAGCTTACATACTGAGGGTTGTTGAATCTATGCAAGCCACTGTTGATAAATTAAGTGAAGAAGTCTTGATTGCGATAAATAGAGAAGAGATGATATTGAAGGAAGAAGCCTTTAATACTCATATTTTTAATGCTTGCCTTATGGGGATAGACTTTGTTTATATCAATGTCTGCATAAGTGCCCTTGCGGCATTGAAGACTGATAATGTGCATGCCAAGCGATATCATTGGAAGAACGTTGTTGCTGGTATTGCTGAAGGTATTAAGTATATTTACTCCTTTAAAGAGGGCGAGAAGAAAACTCTAATCGGCTATTTGACAACTATCTTAAATGACTCCGGCATGGTGACTCCTGAAATCTCAGACTCTCTTTCTGTTCTTCAAGATTTGCTCGAAAAGTTTAGGGCAGATTGGGATGGCAAAGTTATGAGGGATATTGCTCTACATTATGACAAATCGGCAGGAAAACTTATCAAGGAAACGATGGCTATTACAGATGAAGAGCCTTATGCCTCCTTATTGTCTTGTTATTTGCTGATAATGAATATTCTGCATGCTATCTGCACAATAGGATACCTACAGAGCCTTATTGAAAATGATTTGGGTCTTAGTGATGTCAATCTCGACGAAACTGGTCTGCTGGGTAATGATGGAAGGCACATGAAGGCAATTCAGGCTTTACTTAAAGGGAAGAAGTTTAAGGTTTCTACAGAAAAATACCTAAACGAGTATGGTAAAAGGTTTCTGGATAGTATTGCATTATTTGAGAAAATCCAGAAAGGTTATGAATTCTTGGGTATCAAAAAAGGTGAGAAATCTTCTAATGGCCAACTGGAAAAGTTCTATCAGTTGAATAATCTTTATTCATTAGTGATGTACTCTATGTTGGATATTCTTTCTATTACGGATTCCTATTTGTCTTCTGATACAGAGTTTGCAGCTGCCTTGAATATGCGATATTTCTTGATAGTAAAGACTTCGGCCTTAACTCAGATAGTTGGATATACAGAGGAAGAAACTCGTGAATCGCTATGGTATGAAATGAAACAGCTTCTTCCCGAATCTGATGTTCCACTCCATGATATGGCAGACAAGTTGGAATCTTGTTTGAAGGAGAGTGTACAGGACCAAAATGTTAGAATGGTCAGGGCAAAGCTGGTTCATCTGAAATTCTCTAAGAAAAAACCAGGTGATGTAAAGGGTATTTTGTCTATACTTAATACATTCGATCCTCTTACGGAATTTTATAAAGTGATTGATTTGATCGAACTTTTGATTAAGGTTATAAAATTCTTAGATCGTCTAATTGTGTCAATTGATAAAGAAGTAACTATTGAAAATCAGAGACTTCTAGATAAAATTAGAAGTATGTCTTCTTCTCTGAGAGATATGATTGAACGCAATGTCAAGGATAAAGCTCAGAAAGAGGAAATGCTGACATCAATAAATGCTAATGAGTTCAAAATAATCGATTTGTTGAAAAAGCGTTAGTAGCGATAAATAGTAAGGAGAATCTTCTCCCAAACTTCGCTATCTAGCATAAAATAGGGAATAGCTTTCCTGCTATCCTCTGCAAAATAGAAAAACAGATGTTTGATGCCTGGGGCATCAGCATAATCGTAGGCTTCGATTTTCAAAATGTCGATGCCTTGCGACTGAAGAGCCGCAAGGAGTTGCTGACGTTGCTTTTTCGTAAGCTGCTTATACTTCGTATATATAGTATTCATATCGGTATATCACCATTATGCTATTGGAAAGAGGCTTTAGCGAAAAATATGAGAGCTGTAGGCTTCAACATAGACATGAATAAGGTCTTTTAATTGTAATTTCTGTATATTGCTAAATGAACTAAAACAATCCCTACATAAATCTTTCCTTTGGCACTTCGCCATCGAACCATTCATATGGCATACTTTTTATGGCGAGCAATGTCCGGCAGTCTGTATCTCGCCTTTGACGGAATAGAACCACCTGAGTGCATAACATACTGGGTAAACAATCAGAAAATATACCAAAGGTGTTGAGGATAAAAATACTATCATTAAGAGATTACTCTAAAAGAGTGATATTATCAGGATGGTATGAACGGCTATAAAATGTTGCTGAAGGTTAAAACATTAAGATTTTATGCTCTAATATTTGTAGAAAAAGAAAGTTTTGCTTTTCTTTGCATAAAGAATTATTTATTATGGCACAGATTGCAATAATGAATCAAGCTCAACTGCAAATCCTTGATATGTTGTCATTTATCAAGACTCCTGAGGCTTTGCGTGATTTGAATAAGGTGATCTCTGATTATTTTGTTAAGAGGGCTGATGCTGAATTGGATAGAATGTGGAATGAAGGTACTCTGAATGAAGAACGTATTGAGAGCTTCCGTCATCTCCATGAACGTACTCCATATAATAAACCGACTTTATAATCGTTAGGTGACGAGATAGCACTGGTAATTTGAGGATCTATGCTAAATTCTTTGGTGTTTACATCGGATTATCGTATCTTTGAAGCGTCAATGTTAATAAAATAGGGAGGAAGAATATATGGATAAAACAAAGTTAACAAGGGAAGAGGCTCTACGCCGCTGGAAGGCTTCTAAGGAAACCAAACGTAAAATGGTGGAGAAACTGGAGAACTTGGAGATAGAAACGCATGGAAAAGGACTATAGTATTTTCTTTCAACTGATAAGGTTGGGACTGGGGATTTCGGATGAGGCTGTGGGGATTCCTATGGAGGCCTGGAAGGGACTGTATAAGGAGGCTGAAAGGCAGTCGATGCTGGGAGTGGTTTTCGAGGGCGTCAACAGAAATGTGAACCTCGGTGGTACTAAACCGCCTACAGCCTTGGTGCTGAAATGGATGGGTATCTCGCAGGTTATCAAGCGAAAGAATGTGAAGTTTGATGAGGAGGCGAAAAGGCTGACACAGCTGTTTGATGAGAATGGTATCTTTACCGTGATATTGAAAGGACAGGGCAATGAGCTGCTTTATCCTGTAAGGGGATGCAGAATTCCTGGTGATATCGACATCTTTGTGGATGGGGGTAAGGAATTTGTCGTGGACTGGATAGACCGACATGGACTGGCCGACAGGGCGGAGAAGGCTACATATCATCATGTGCATCTGTTACCTGGGGCGAGTGGTATTGATATCGAAGTGCATTTCCTGCCTTCTTCGGGTCTTTTCTTCCCCACTCATCGTCATCGGCTGCAGAGGTTCTTGCAGAGTGAGGTGAGAAACTCGGTCATGTGTGACAGGGGATTCAGAATTCCTTCGGCGATGTTTAACTTGCTGATGCAACTTGCTCACATCCATTGTCATTTCTTTAGTGGGGGTATTGGTCTGCGACAGATGAACGACTTTTACTATGTGCTGATGTCTTCTTCGAAGGATGAGAGGGTAGAGGCTATGGCGCTCATCAGGAAAATGGGGATGAGGAAAACGGCGGCTGCTCTAATGTGGGTGCTGAAGGAGGTGTTCCTCATGGATGCTGAATGGATGCTGTGTTCTCCTGACGAGAGTCTTGGTAATGTGTTGTTGGGTGAAGTGTTCAAGGGTGGTAATTTCGGGCATTATCTTTTTGATAATGAGGAGGCATTCCTCTTGAAGGCTGTGCTGCGTCGCAAGAGATTTCTGAAACTCCTGAGATTCGGAGTGTTGGAAACGATTGGTCAAATGTGGTTTGATACAATGTATATTGTGAAGAAGCTAATATAATATATAATGTAAGCACGTATGTGTGCTTACATTATATATTATATTAGCTTCTTTTGTTTATAATGAGGGTTCTTTCGAAAACCCACCAGTCCTTCTTTAACCTTAAGAGATCTTCGAAAACCTACCAGTCCTCCCTTGAACCTTAAGTTTTTTCTAAAATCAACCCGTCCTTCTTTACCATTAAAGAAGGT
>ENA-UEQX01000740-UEQX01000740.1-human-gut-metagenome-genome-assembly--contig:-NODE-740-length-21483-cov-3.112866_pt1 | contig 21483 bp, 20 predicted proteins | sample MGYA00242952_ERZ507952 | MGnify/ENA primary metagenome ERZ507952 (study PRJEB26167, sample SAMN06115425) | human gut metagenome | host: Homo sapiens | place: China:Sichuan | collected 2015-04-07... | reverse complement strand
CCTTTCAGATACCGAGCGCACACAACTTGTGCAAGACTTTGGTGATCGGGCGGACCGCATCATTTCAACCGGCCATGGAGGACAATATACAGTCGCCAGAACCTGCCCGCAGTATATCTTTAATGGCGTTCTGGTACGAATTCCCGATAAAAAACGCATCGTACGATTTCAGATCCTGTTGGATAAAAAAATCGAATTACAGATCACGGATGAGATGGAACTCCTAACTGTTCATTGTCAAGTCACCGCACATAACAGTATTCCCGGTACAACGCCTGAACCCAGTCACCATTATGTGAATGAGACTATACAAAATTTGGAAAGATTAAACACCCTATACCGATCCGGCGCCATCAGTCAGGAAGAATATAACAAGCTGAAAACCGAAGTGATTCAAGGCAATTAAACCGTGCTTCCGGCAGGACAAACACAACCCAAGGACAGATTTATGGGCAAACATGAAAAAACAGAACTGACCAACATATACGCGCAAACGATGATCATAAAAGTAACGAAAGCAGAGCAACTGCCGATTTGTTTGGACATCATTCACAAGAGCTTTCAGACTGTGGCGGAGGATCTGCATTTGACCCGGGAGAACTGCCCGGGGCACACGGCATTTATGCCGCCGGAAAAGCTGCGCGCTGCCTTTGATGGCGGGTGTTCCCTGTTTTTGTGCCGATACCAAAACACGTTTGCAGGTTGTTTTTCTTTGCACCCCACAGCGGACGGCGCAACGTTGGATCATTTGGCGGTTTTACCGCCTTACAGACACCTGGGGCTCGGCAAAGAACTGGTGGCTTATGCCGCCGATTATGCAAAGGACCACTTGGGAGCACAAAAAATCCAAATCGGCATTGTAGAAGAAAACACGGTACTGAAAGCCTGGTATCAGTCCCAGGGATTCATCCACACAGGCACAAAAACATTTGACCATCTCCCCTTTACCGTGGGATTTATGGAGCTTAAATTTTAACTTTTGCGAAAATCCGATATTAGAAACAGACAGTAAAGCAGGCGCACCCGGCGGGTGCGCCTGCTTTGTATTTATTCGTACATCCTGCCTTTACAACATACAACAGCAAGCTGTGTTACCAGCTGCCGCCGCCTCCGCCGCCAACACCGCCGCCGGTAAAGCCACCGCCTCCGCTCACAAAGGAACCGGCTTTGCCGCCGGGCTGAGAAACCATACTGTCGTTGGCTGCCCGCAGGGTATCCCGCAACATACGATCAAAAAGCACATAGCTCCACACATCGGTCCCGTTATACCACCGAGGCGGCTGCATGGCGATGGACTCGAACTTCTTGATCCACTTGTCGCTGACGCCAAGGGCGTAAGTATAGGGCAGAATATTATAGAAATACTCTGGATCCTGCTCCACCAGCGCCTCTAACTTCTCTTTCTCCGCCGTTACCAAAAAGCTGCGAAAGCCCTGAATGTGTGCCAGAGTTTTGGCGCCTTCATCCGTGCGCCGCAGCATACAGCAAGCGGGGATCAGCCCCAGCGCCAAACACAGGGTGCCCGCCAGCATAGCATAGAGAATGCTCGGCGCCAAAGTCAGAGAGTCGCCCAGCGCCCGGTGGCTGAAATAGGCGCCGCCGGCTGCGCTCAGCGCCAGCAGTACAAAGGACAACAACTTCAAATAAATACTGGTTTTGTCAAAAAAGCGACTGCGGCTCTCCGTACTGTTCAGGTCGGCCCGTATGGTGCCCACCGTTTCATAAAAATGATTTTTCAGCTGTTTATTATCTGTGCGGGTGCGACCGTCGGGGAACAGACCGTCCATAAATACGGCTAAGTTGGTATCCTGCCCCACATAGCCGTGGCATTTGGTGAGCACAAAGTCTCGCTTGCGCTTGCCGGGGTGAATCGCAATATGATTGCGCTGCGCCAGGTACACCAGCAGGGACAGCACCATCTCATTGGTGGCCTTGCCCTTGTACCACAGACCCACCTCTGCGCTGTTCAGTCCTTCCGGCGGATAAAACTCCACCGTGGGCGCATAGCGCTTATCCCGGCCGAACTTCAAAAACAGTACCAGCACGATCAGCGCTGCCAGCGCCGGCAAAACGGCGATCATAGCAATGGTCAGGTTATACTTGGTATTATCGAACTTAAAATACCCATCCGGCAGGATCAGGCGCAAGGTCAGCCCCTCACCCGGTGCCAGCGCCTGCGTAACCGTGCCGCTGATGGTACGGTCCTGCACGGTGTAGGTTACATTTTGGGTTCCGGCGGTGCCGTAGCTGCCGGTGCTCAGACCCAGCTTGGCCGGGTCAAAATCCTTCGGCATAGTCACAGAGAACTGCACCCGGCGGATATAGGTGTCCCACCCGGTGCCCACCAGATTATAATACAGCTCGTCCGCGTTCTTTACCGTGTCCAGCCCCAAGTCGTAGTTGTAGCGAATGGTATAGGTGTGGGGGCCGGTGATGGTCTCATCCTCGCTGCCCAAGCGCAGCACATACTTGTCATTGCTGACCTCATGGCTGCATTCGTCCGCACCGGTGTCCACATGACTGACCCGGGCAGTGACCACGGCGGTAGAGCCGTCCGTACGGGTCAACTGGTTGCGCAAGGGCAGGTAGCGATAAATGCCGTGGCGTGCTTCATTAAAATACACCTGATAGGTCTCCGTTACCGCCAGCACATTGTATTCACTGACCACCACTTGCATTTGGCAGTCGGTGACCACATAGGGCTCCTGGGCGTACCGAGACAAAAAATCGGACTCGTCCGGCGTGGCTGCCAGGGCGCAAACCGGGGCGCACAGGGTCAGCACCAGCGCCAGCAGCAGGGTGATGATCTTCTTCATCAGAATTCTACCTTCACATTCTCCCGCTGGGCGGCGTCGTCCACCAGATACATACTGCGCTTTTCAAAATGGAACAGACCGGCCACAATATTGGACGGGAACATCTCAATCTTGTTGTTCAGCTGCTTCACCGTAGCGTTATAATACTTGCGGGCGTTGGCAATATCTGCCTCCACCTGGCGCAGCTGGTTTTGCAGATCCAGAAAATTCTGATTGGCCTTTAAGTCCGGGTACTGCTCCACCACGGCAGAGAACCCGGCAATGGCGCCGGAAAGCTCTGCATTGGCTTTCAACTTTTCCTCCGTGGACAGGGCAGCATAGCTGCCTGCACGCGCGGCCACCACATTTTGCAGAGTCTGGGCCTCATGAGCGGCGTAGCCCTTTACAGTATTCACCAAATTCGGGATCAGATCCCACCGCTTTTTCAGGTACACATCCATGGTGGAGAACGCCTCCTCCACAGCGTTTTTCTTCTTCACTAAGCCGTTGTAAGTGCCTGCCAGCCACAGCACCAGCAGTACCACCACAACAAGAATCACGATGGCAAGTTTCATAAAAATTCCTCCTTGTGTGCCAAACTGCAATAACAGTATTTGCCTGCAAGCTCATAGTAGCATAGAACCGACCGTTTTGCAAAAAAACCGCCTGCGGCTGGGAGGTCGCAAGCGGTTTTTTTGGATTCGATTTTATTTTACAAAGTCGGCAGCCACCTGGGCAATATGGTCGGCACACAAGCCAAACTGCACCAGCAGATCTGCACCGGGGCCGCTGTGGCCGAACTCGTCGTTGACGCCGATACGGCGCACAGGCGTGGGCAGCTGCTCGCTGAGCACGGAGCAAACGGCCTCGCCCAAACCGCCGATAATGCTGTGCTCCTCTACGGTGATGACCTTGCCGGTCTTCTTGGCCGTTGCCAAAACGGCAGCCTCGTCCAAGGGCTTAATGGTAGCCATATTGATCACCTCGGCAGAAATGCCCTTGGCGGCCAGCTGCTCTGCGGCAGCCATAGCCTCCGGCACCATCAGACCACAGGCAATGATGGACACATCGCTGCCCGCACGGATCACCTCGGCCTTGCCGATCTCAAACTGATAATCCTCGTTGTGGAACACCTCAGTTGCCAGGCGGGCAAAGCGCATATACACCGGGCCCTCCATCTCATAGGCGGCCTTTACCACCTGCCGAGCCTCCACATCGTCTGCCGGACAAATCACGGTCATACCGGGGATCACCCGCATCAGGGCAAAGTCCTCACAGCACTGGTGGGACGCGCCGTCCTCACCAACGCTGATCCCAGCGTGGGTAGCACCAATCTTTACATTCAAATGGGGATAGCCAATGCTGTTGCGCACCTGCTCAAAGGCACGACCGGCAGCGAACATGGCAAAACTGGACGCAAAGGGTACCAGCCCCATGGTAGACAAACCGGCGGCCACGCTCATCATATCCGCCTCAGCAATGCCGCAGTTAAAGTGGCGATCCGGATAGGCTTTCTTAAAAATGCCGGTCTTGGTTGCGCCGGCCAGGTCGGCGTCCAACACCACCAGGTTATCGGCGCCGCCCGCAGCCAGTTCCTTTAAGGCGTTGCCGTAGCTCTCGCGAGTTGCGATCTTCTTTACTTCTGCCATGGTTACGCCTCCAATTCCTGCAGCTTGGCAGTCAGCTCTGCCATTGCCGTTTTGTATTCCTCCGGGTTGGTGGCCTTGCCGTGCCAACCGCACTCATTCTCCATAAAGGACACGCCCTTGCCCTTCACTGTCTTCATCAAAATACAGAAGGGCTTGGTGCTCTTATGGAAGGCATCAAAAGCGCTCTCCAGCTGGTCAAAATCATTGCCGTCAACGGTGACCACATCAAAGCCAAAGGCCTTTACTTTCTCATCAATCGGCTCGGCGCACATCACATCTTTGCACAGACCGTCGATCTGCAAGCCGTTCCAGTCAATGATCACGCACAGGTTATCCAGGTGGTACTGGTTGGCAAACATCATGGCCTCCCAAACCTGGCCCTCCTCGATCTCACCGTCGCCCAAAAGGGTGTACACCCGAATATCATCCTTGCCCAGGAACTTGGCGCCCTTGGCCATACCGCAGGCGGCGCTGATGCCCTGACCCAGAGAGCCGGTGCTCATATCCACGCCGGGCACCGTGTTCATATTGGGGTGACCCTGTAAATAAGAGCCAATATGGCGCAGGGTGGTCAGGTCCTCCGGCGGGAAAAAGCCCTTGTATGCCAGGGCGCTGTACAGACCGGGGGCGCAATGACCCTTAGACAAAACAAAGCGGTCACGATCCGCCCACTTGGGGTTCTTGGGATCCACACGCATTTCTTTGCCATACAAATATGCGAACACATCCGCGGAGGACAAACTGCCGCCGGGGTGCCCGGATTTGGCGCTGTTGGTGCTGTCTACAATGCCCAGACGGATCTTGGCGGCGTAGATCTGGAGCGCCTTTTTGGTTGCTTGGTCCATAATGATAACTCCTTCAAAAAGATTTCATCTGTATTTTAACACTTAAACGGCGGCTGTTCAATAGTTTTTCTAAATTTATAAGTGGCAAAAAGGGACCCTGTTCCACAGAGCCCCCACTTTTTCGACCTTAACGGATCCGGGTGTAAAACACATCCAGCACCGTCTGCATTAAACTGTCTTTATCCGGGTAAAAACCGGCGTACACATAATCCTTGAATTCCTTATTTTCCACCGCTTTCATCTTCCCCTCCAAGGTATAGGACTGGAAGTCGGTAACGCCCTTTTGCAGCAGCAAAGAGCCAAGGTAAGTCACATTGGACACAGTCAGATCCGTGGTGCAATAATCGGAAGCGGTATTGTACAAATTGGTAATGACGCTAAAATCTGAGGTGACGCTGCCTCGCACTTTGTCCACAAAGGCGTTCAGGTACTGCACCTGGCGCTGGGTACGATTCAAGGAAGCGTTCAGGTCATCCATATCACGGGTACGCACATAGGCCTCGGTGAGATCACCGGTCAGATGCACGGTGTCGCCCTTCTTGACCCCGTGGTCCGGCAGATCGTAGAGGGACTGCACCTTCACCCCGCCAATAGAGTCGTTAATGGGCTGGATCCCGTTCAGATCCAAGGCAAAATACTTATCAATGGGCACATTGTAGAGAATACGGCTGATCGACTTGGTCACATTCTTGCAGGAGGTGCCGAAGCCGTCGCCGTAAGCATAGGCAATACAAAGCTCCATTTCCTTGGTCTTTTTGAAATTGCCGTCCTTGTCAAACACATCCACATCCACCATGGTGTCGCGGGGCACGGCGATCATAGAGGTTTTGCCGCTGACCTTGTCAATGGCAACCACAATATCCGTATCCGCCATACCGTTTGTGGAAGTATGGTTCTCTGCCTTGCCCAGCTCTCGCTTGTCTACACCCAGGAACGCCATGGTCACCACATTCTCGTTATACACATAGGTGTGGCCCTTATACTCAATAGTCTCCTGGTAGTCGGTGGTGGCAGTCGTATTGGTCATCTTCTTCTCGCCGTCGTAGTTCAGGATCAGGAACGCACCCACCACAAGGGCAACGATAATCAACAGTGCCACCAAAATACCAATCACCACCCGGGCGCCTTTGGGCAGCCGATGGTGCCGGTGATGATGGTGATGGTGGTGCCGGTGCCGACGGTGCTTGCTGTGACGGCTGTGGCTATGGCTGTCGCTATGGTGATGATGGTGATGATGATGGTGGTGTTCCTCACCGCCGGGCGCCGGTTCCACCGGTGCGCCTGTGGCCTCTGCCCGCTGGCGGTGGTTCTCCGAGGCGTGGTACTCGCCGGGGGTTGCGGCAGCCGAAGTCTCTTTCATTTCAAACTGAGGCGCGCGGTAACTTACGCCGGAGGTATCATCGCCACCGGTTAGGGAGAACACGCTGTCTTCAAAGCGCTCCAAATTGGGATCAATCGGTTTCTTCATTCTTCAGTAACACTCCGCTTACAAGGTATCTGCTGCTCCGTTGGCTGGTGCCAGTAAAGCAGGTGGACAGGATCACCACATGGCTGTCCTTATCCACAGTGGTCTTTAGGTCCGTGCGCACATTCTTCAAGGCAGAATCCGGATTTTGCAGCATGGCAAAGAATTCGCTGCGCACCGTCACATCCTGGAAAGAAAAGCTGTTCATAATATGCCGATCATCGTACTTAAAGGCAGAGATGATCTGGTAGGTCAGCTTGTGGCCGGGCATATAAATGTAAAAATACGGGTGGATGTCAAAGAAAGACTTGTCCTCAAACTTATGCAGTGAGGTAAACATACTCTCGCTAAAGCCGTTATGACCGTACACCAGGGTCACCGAGTCGTTAAAGGTGGTTGTGTTCTGCGACTGGGTAAACACAGCACCGCTGGCCAGCCAGCTTTTATCATAGGCACTGTGGGTCAGGTAAAACTCATCGTCCACCGTGCTTTGCACAATGGGATAGTTCACCTCGGTACCGTCCACCTGGATCCAAGCGTAAATTTCGTCATTTTGGCTTTGCAGCTTTTTGAAATTTACCGGATTGGTGGGCTTTTTGCTCTCACCGGTGGTACTGGGCGCTTCCGTTACCATACTCTGACTGCGCCGATCCTCCTGGCGGGCAGTGTACTGCTGGTACAGATCCACACCGATATACGCCAGCCCGGCAATCAGGCACACCAAGGCAATGATCAGCAGTATGACCCGCCCGGTGTTGCGCTTCTCCTCTTTTTTCGGTTCTTTTTGATTATCCATTGCTTGGGTGTCGCTCCTTGGCATTGTCGCCGTATTTCATTAAAAAAAGCCTGTTTACCGTATGGCAAACAGGCTTTTGCAGTTCGTCTTATTCAGCGTCCTGTTTTTTCTTCATGGCAGCCAGAACTGCTGCACCTGCGCCGGCAAGTGCAAGGCCGGTAGCCATGGTCGCGCCGGTTTTGGGAGAATTGCTCTTATTGTCCTTTCTGGGCGCCTTCTTGGTAGTGGTCTCGCCCTGGAAGTTTACGATGGCGTTACCAATTACATCGCCCTCGTAGCCGTTGATCAGTTGAATGGTGATGGTGTTGCCGTCTACGGAGATCACCTTGTAGTCCTTGCCCTCGGTCATGCCCGGGAACTGCCAATCCTGGAAGTCGCCGTTGCCGGTGTAGGTAAAGCTGATCTTGGTGGGATCGGTGGGATCTACCTGATAGTCCACATCGTCGCTGACCTTACCGTTTACCTGGCCGATCTTGTCATTGTCTCTGGTGGTGTGCTCCGGGCTGGCCACGGTGTTAGACGCAGCGAAAGCCATCATGGAAGTGGCACCCAGTGCAGAGAACGCCAGCATAGCAGCCAGCAGGATGGAAAGAATCTTTTTCATTTTCATACACCTCTTTGAGAATATAGTTATGCCATAGATATTCTAACTTCATTACTGATTATATCATCTTGGTAACCGCTTGTAAAGCCTTTTTTCAAAATTCTTTGACCCACAAAACCGTGCCGCGCACCATAGTTGCTATCCCTTGGGGCTGTGGGCACACCGGGCTGCCACCGAGCACAAAATGTAGCCGCATTTGTGAACAAAAAAATTCTTACGCCTCCATAGGCGCTGCCTCCAGCGCCTGGGCAATACTGCCCTCGAACAACCGGCACAGAGCCTGCACATGGGCCACAATATCATAGACCATATTTTGATTGAGCCAGTTGGTCACCTGGCCGAACAACTCGCACTGGCAAAAATCCACAAGAAGCGCCAGCTCCTCCTCCGGCAGGGTGCGCAACAGGTCCACCGAGCGGCAGGCAATGTAGCGGCTGACCACATAATTGCACACCCGCATTAAATTCTGCTCGTAAAACGCCCGATCCGGCGAGGCCCAAATGTTGCGAATGGCCCGCTTGTTCTCCACCAGCCGCTCCAGCACCGTCGTCAGTCCCTCTTCCAGAGAAAAGCTCTCCGGTATGCGAGAGATGATCTCGTCCGCGCTTTCTATGATCACCGTTTCCAACAGTTGGGGCAGGTCCTGAAAATGGTAGTAGAACGAATTGCGGTTGATACCGCAGTCCTCCACAATATCCTTAACCGTAATCTTGGTAATGGGCCTTTGGCTGAGAAGCCGCATAAAGGACTGCTGAATGGCCAGCTTGGTAAAATTCGGCATAACAAACCCCCTGTCCACTCACTATACCATAATCGGTGGCAAAAAGCAAAGCGCACAGGGGGTTATTTATTGTTATTTTACAAAGAGCGCCAACAGATCTTTGAAGCTCAACAGCTGCACGGACCAGTAGGCCGGCGCTTTCTTAAACACATTGATGCTCACCATCATAATGAGCCAGTCCGCCAGAATCAGCGTCCCCAGCACATAGTCCAGCTGCACCGTGGTGCGGTAAGGAATACGCTGAATTTTCTTCATCAGTCCCTCAAAGAAATTGCCCATAATGACAGCCACGCCCAGGCTCATGGCGGTGCAGGTAGGAATGCTGGTATACTTGGTCACATGCAGGGGGATCCCGCTGTAATCCCACAGGGAGATGCCGGACACCTGCTCAAAAATGCTGCCCACCACGATCTCGCCGAAAAAGACAAACAGGAACACCACAGTAAAATAGTAGATCCGTGCCAATATTTTATCCCGGCGGGTGTTGCCCTCCAGCACCCGGTGGCTGAAGAAGCGCGGGTGATTGGTGGTGCCCAAAGCCAGGTACATGGCCCACATGGCGATAGTGTAGCAAAACAGGAAGGGCAGCAGCTGATTGCGGGAGTCCAAAACGCCCTTAGACACTAGGCGAAACAGGTTCTCCACCCAGTAGCCAATATGGGCATACACCAGCCCCGCCAGCCACAAATGGGTCACATCGTAATCATACAGCCGCACGGTGCCGTTGTCCGCTTTGGTAAAGAATTTGTCCAGCACTTTGTTCATAGTGCCACTTCCTTTCTGCCCTCATTGTAGCACCGACTGCTGTCTTTACAATGGCCGAACCTGCCCCTTTGTCTGAAAATATAACAATTTTTGACAAATGTCGAAAAAGCAAAAAGCGGAGAGGCACGCTCTCCGCTTCTGTATCATTTTTTGCAGGTCTTAGCTGAGCTTGGCCTTGCCGGTGCACAGCTGGTAATACCGACCCTGCTGGGCCATCAAGGCGTTGTGGTCGCCCCGCTCGATAATGCGGCCGTCCTCCAGCACCATAATCGCGTTAGACTCCCGCACCGTAGAGAGCCGGTGGGCGATCACAAAGGTGGTCTTGCCGGCCATCAGCCGATCCATACCGTGCTCAATATGCTTCTCTGTGCGCGTATCAATGGAGGAGGTGGCCTCGTCCAGTACCATCACCGGCGGGTCTGCCACTGCCGCCCGGGCAATGGCCAGCAGCTGGCGCTGACCCTGGCTCAGGTTGCCGCCGTCGCCGGTGAGCATGGTCTGGTAGCCCTCCGGCAACCGCCGGATAAAGGAATGGGCAGAGGCCAGCTTGGCTGCGGCAATGCATTCCTCGTCGGTGGCATCCAGCCGACCGTAACGGATATTCTCCATCACCGTACCGGTAAACAGGTGGGTGTCTTGCAGCACCATCGCCAGGCTACGGCGCAAATCGTCCTTTTTGATCCGGCGAATGTCAATACCATCATAGGTGATGGTGCCCTCCTGAATATCGTAAAACCGATTGATCAGATTGGTAATGGTGGTCTTGCCTGCGCCGGTGGAGCCTACAAATGCAATCTTCTGCCCCTCTTTGGCGTACAGGCTAATATCATGGAGCACCACCTTCTCCGGCACATAGGCAAAGGTCACATGGTGGAACTCCACCGCCCCATGCACCGGCACCCGGCGGTCGCCGTCCTGCCAGTACCACCGTTTCTCCTCCCCGGCACCGGTTACCGTCAAAGTCACGGTGCCTTGGTCCTCTTCGGAGGCAGTGTCCATCATCTCAAACACCCGCTCCGCACCGGCCAGAGCGGAAAAGATGGTGTTCATCTGATTGGCGATCTGGTTAATGGGTTGCGTAAATTGCTTGGCATAGCTGAGGAAAGTAAAGAATGTACCAATGTCCAGCCGCCCGGTCAGGGCCAGCAGCCCGCCGAACAAAGCGATCAGGGCATAACCGGCGTTGTTGATTCCGTTGGACACCGGGCCCATCAGCCCCGCATAAAAGTTGGCGTTGGTGGCCGCAGAGCGAAACGCCTCGTTGTACTGCTCAAAGCCCGCAATGGCCTGTTCCTCATGGTTAAATACCTTGATGACCCGCATGCCCTCAACGGACTCCTCAATATTGCCGTTCATTTGGCCCAAATTGGCCTGCTGTGCCTGAAAATAATGCTTGCTCTTTTTGCCGATCTTAGATACCGTCACCAGCATAATAATCATAAACACCAGCGAAATACAAAACAGCGGCGGACTCAGGGCAATCATCATCACCACAATGCCCACAAAGGTAAAGGCGGAGGACACCAGCTGCACCATAGACTGCTCCAGCATCATCTGAATATTATCCACATCATTGGTGTAGCGGCTCATGATCTCGCCGTGGGTCTGGGTGTCAAAAAACCGCAGAGGCAGAGTCTGCATGTGGTCAAACAGCTCCTTGCGGATCAGGTTGGTGGTCTTGTAGGCGATCTGGACCATCACCTTGCTTTGAATGTACGTACAAAGGGACGCGCCAATATACAGCGCCGACACAATGGCCAGGTTACGCATTAGGCTTTGCACACCCACGGTGGCAAAATTGCCTGCCCGGATGGAGGCATCAATGTCGTTCAAAATAGGCTTCAGCCAGTAGGAGGCGCCTACGGAGCATACCGTGCTGGCAATGAGCATCACGAATACCGCCAGCAACATAAATTTGCTCTTGCCCGCATACTGCAAAATGCGGCCAAAGGTCTTTTTGGCATTCTTAGGTTTCTTAAAATCCGTTCTTCTGGGACCCGGCATTATTCGCTCACTCCTTTCGCCTGTGTGGTTACGATCTCCTTGTAGATCTCGTTGTCGGCCAGCAACTGCTCATGGGTACCGATCCCCTTGATTTGGCCGTCGTCCAATACCAGGATCTGGTCCGCAGCCTGCACGGAGCTGACCCGCTGGGCAATAATGAACACGGTGGTGTCCTTAAAATCTTTATAGAAGCTTTCCCGAATTTTGGCCTCCGTTGCCGTATCTACGGCGGAGGTGGAGTCATCCAGAATCAAAATTTTCGGGTGCTTGATCATGGCGCGGGCAATGCAAAGCCGCTGCTTTTGACCGCCGCTCAGATTCAGCCCACCCTGGCTCAAATCTGTATCGTACCCCTTGGGCTGGGCCAGCACAAAGTCATGGGCCTGCGCCGCCTGACAAGCCGCCACAATCTCCTCGTCCGTGGCGTCTTTCTTACCCCAGCGGATATTTTCCTTAATAGTGCCACTAAAAAGCACGTTCTTTTGCAGCACCACGCCAATCATCTCCCGCAAAGCGGTCAGGTCGTACTTACGCACATCCACTCCGTCAATGAGCACCTGCCCTTGGGTGGCGTCATACAGCCGGGGGATCAGGTTCACCAAACTGCTCTTGCCGCAGCCGGTGCCGCCTACAATACCGATGATCTGGCCGGGCTTGGCGGTAAAGCTGATATGCTCCAAAATATCGTCCCCGTGGCCCTCTGTATTATACTTAAAGCTCACATCCCGGAACTCTACGCCCCCCTTGGGGTTCTCCGGCAAATAGGGGTTCTGCGGATTGGTAATGTCAATTTCTGTATCCAGCACCTCCACCACACGGTCGCCGCAGGCTTTACCACGAGCCAGCTGCAACAGCATCATAGAGATCATCATCAAATTCATCAGAATTTGAATCACATAGGAGGCAAAGACGGAGATTTGGCCCACTTCCATCACGCCGGCGTTGGCCTCTAAAGCGCCTTTATAATACACAAAGACCACTACGGCGTTGAGCATTAGCATCATCACCGGCATCACGGTCACAATCAGGCCCGCTGCCTTGGCGCCCTGGGCGGCCAAGTCATCGGAGGCGTCATGGAATTTGTCTTTCTCCCGGTCCTCCCGCACATAGGCCTTGACCACACGCATACCGATTAAGTTTTCCTGCACCACCCGGTTTACGTTGTCGATCTTCTTCTGCATTTTTTGGAACATAGGGAAGCCGAACTTCAAAATGCAGGCCACCACCACAATCAAAATCGGCAGCAAGATCAGCAGCATAGCGCTCATTTTGGGATTGATGGACACCGCAAAGCAGGCGGCCACCACCGCCAACGCAGGCACACGCACTAAAATCCGCAGGCACATCATCACCACATTCTGCAAGGTGGTCACATCGTTGGTCATACGGGTAGTCAGCGACGCAGTAGAGAACTGGTCAATGTTCTTAAAGGAAAAATGGCTGATCTTGCGGTACATATCCCCTCGCAGCCGGTAGGCAAACCGCTGACTTACATTGGCGGAGGTTTTCATGGTCACCACGCCGCCAAAAAGGCCTAACAGTGCCAGCGCCAGCATGCCCAAGCCGCTGAGGATCACCGCAGTACGCACGCTCTCCGGCGAGGCGGCGGTGTCCACCTTTTGATAAATGCTGTTGGCAAGGGACGGCAGGGCCAGCTCGCAGATGGCCTCTACGATCATACCGGCGGCGCTGATGGCTGCCAGTCCCCACAGCCCTTTCATATATTTGGATAACTTCTTTAACATTCGGTTCTCCTTTCCGTTTTCTTCTCTATCTTTCACACTTACGGGTTTTCTTTGCCCACATTTTGCAGCGCACGCTCCAACAGGCCGGCCAGAGTCAGTACCTGTTCCTGGCTCATACCGGCAGTGAGCACCTGCTCCATGGCGTTCATTTTTTGGTGAATCTTTTTCGGCGCGTCCTCCGCCACCGGAGTGGGATACAGCCGCACAATCCGGGCGTCCTTTTCGTCCACCCGCTTTTCAATAAACCCGGCCTTTTCCATGCGCTTGACAGACACGGAGGCGGTAGCGCTGGCCACCCCCAGGGCACGGCTCAGCTGGCCCAGGGTCATACCCGGTTGGCGAATCAGCAGCAGCAATATATCCTGCTGGCCGGAAAACAGACCCTGCTCCGCTACGGCGGCATTAAAATTCTTGCGCAAATATTTAGAGAGTTCCATCACCCGAGGACCGATCTCATCCGGTCGCAACGGACGACGATGACAGGGTTTCAGCTCCATGCAGGCACTTCCTTTTTATTCATTTAGCCGCCTATCGTTAGGCGGCTTATGATGTATTTTAGCACACTTGCACAAAAAGTCAAGCATATGATTGTAAATTCTGCCGAAGTGTGGTAGAATAGGCAACCGTTAGAGGAGCGGTTGTATGGATTTATATGATTATAATACAATAAAGAGAATATTAACCCGTCACGGCTTCACTTTTTCCAAAGCGCTGGGGCAGAACTTTTTGATCGACCCCTCCGTGTGTCCCCGTATGGCAGCAGCACTGGAAGCGGACGACCGTACCGGCGTGCTGGAAATCGGGCCGGGCATCGGCGTGCTCACCAAAGAGCTGTCTGCCGTGTGCGGTCGAGTAGCCGCCGTGGAGCTGGACCGCCGCCTGCCGGATGTGCTGGCCGAGACCCTGGCAGACTGCCCCAATGTGCAGGTGGTGCCCGGCGATGTGCTGCAAATGGACTTGCAGGCGCTGTTTGCCGACCAGTTCGCCGGCTGTGACCGCTTGCAGGTGTGCGCCAACCTGCCCTACTACATTACCACCCCGGTGCTGATGCGCCTGCTGGAAAGCGAGCTGCCTATTGAACAGCTGGTGGTGATGGTGCAACTGGAGGCGGCCAAGCGCCTGTGCGCGCCCCTGGGCACCCGGGACTGCGGCGCCGTATCCGCAGCGGTGGAATACTATACGCAGGCGGAGATCTTGTTTGAAGTGGGACGAGAGAGCTTTTACCCCAGCCCCAATGTAGACTCTGCGGTGATCGCCTTGACCCGACGGCAGCAGCCTCCGGTGCAGGTGACGGACGAGGGCTACTTTTTCCGTGTGGTCAAGGGCGCCTTTTTGCAGCGGCGCAAGACCCTGGCCAACAGTTTGAACGCCGCCCTGGGCGTGCCCAAGGCAGAACTGACGGCGCTGTTCCAATCTTTAGGACTGAGTGCCACTGCGCGGGCCGAACAGCTGACCATGTCTCAAATGGCAGCCCTGGCTAACGCGCTCTATGAGAAGAAGGCATAAAAGATCAATGAAAGACAATACCCAAGTTTTTGAAAGCTACAGCGTACCCCGGGCCGTGCGCACTTTGGCGCTGCCCAGCATGATGGGCATGCTGGTGAATATCGTTTATAACCTGGCAGACACATTCTTTGTGGGTCAGACCGGCAACGCCAATATGGTGGCCGCCGTATCGGTGACCATGCCGCTGTTTTTGCTGTTTATCGCCTGCGGCAACCTGTTCGGTGTAGGCGGCTGCGCCTTTGTAAGCCGCTCTCTGGGCGAGGGCAAGACAGAGAGGGTCAAGACCATCAGCAGCTTTTGCGTTTACAGTGCTATTGGCGTTGGGCTGGTGATGACCGTGCTGTTTTTGGTATTCCGCAAGCCGGTGCTCTACGCAGTGGGTGCGTCGGACGCCACCTTTGCCTACGCCGCCGATTATCTGAAGTATGTGGCCATTGGCTCTCCCTTTATTGTGTCCTCCGTGATGCTGGGCAACCTGGTGCGGGGCGAGGGCGCCGCGAGGGTATCTATGATCGGCAGCATTATCGGTCAGGTGGTCAATATTGTGCTGGACCCGATCTTTATTTTGCACAAGGGCGACAAGCTCTTTGGTCTGGCCATGCCCTTTGGCACCGGTCAGGGCGTAGCCGGCGCTGCCATTGCCACCGTCATCGGCAATGTGGTCAGCGTGGTATTCTTCCTGATTTACTTTTTGCGGGGCAAGTCCATTTTATCCATCAGCCCCGGCCGCTATCGGGTGCGGGGCGGCATTGCCCGCGGGGTCATTACCGTTGGACTGCCTGCCGCCATTAACAGTTTGCTGATGAGCATTTCCAACATGCTGATCAATGTCTTCTTGCAGGCATACGGCGACAACGCGGTGGCAGCCATGGGCATTACCATGAAGGCCAATATGCTGGTGGTGATGCTGCAGCTGGGACTGGCGCAGGGCGTACAGCCGCTGGTGGGCTACTGCTACGGGGCAAACAACCTGGACCGTATGCGCCACAGCATTCGCTTTTCCTGCGTTTGCAACATTGTGCTGGGCACAGTAATCACCGTGATATACTTTATCTTTACCCGCCAGGTAGTCAGCGTGTTTATCGACGACCCGGCTGTAATCGACTACGGAGTCAAAATGCTGCGTGCCTTAATGATCTCCGGCCCGGTGATCGGCTGTATGTTCGTGCTGAACTTCTCATTCCAGGGCATGGGCAAGGGCACCCAAAGTATGATCTTGTCCCTCAGCCGACAGGGATTGATTTATTTCCCGCTGTTGATTATAATGAATAAGACTGTTGGTCTGGATGGCATTATCTGGTCCCAGGCCGTGGCCGACCTGGTGTGCACCGCCATGAGCGTGGTGATGTTTCTGCTGGTGGTGCGCAAACTGCGCCGGCAGCATAGCCAAAAGACGGAAGCATAAGAAAGGGTAAGGGCAAATGGAGCTATCCCATTGGAATAAAAAAGAACAAGCACCGCTGGTGGAGTTCTTAGGGGCGTCGCTGCTGTCGCACCCGCTGATGATGTATTATTGTCCGGATCGGGACAAGCGGGAAAAATTCATCACCCGCTATATGGAGCACAACCTGCCCCGCTGGATCCAAACCGGCACCGTGCTGGTCAGCGATCCGGCTCACGCGGTAGGCGTGCTGCTGCCCAAGAACGCACCGGAGTACCGCTCTCCGTCCATGGGCACCCTGTCCATGCTCTCCGGCGACCGTTTCCGCCGGATCCAATCTCACCGGAATGTAACCCGCAATATCGTGGGTGTGATGATCCCCAGAGAAAAGCCGGTGCAGGTGCTCACGCTCTTTGGCAACGCCACCGCCCAAAAGCAGGAGCTTTTACAGCTGGTGTCCGAGGCCCAGGACCTGGCGGACGAAAAACAGTTTGTCCTGGTGTACGATACCTTCTCCCGCCGCTTGGTGGACGCACTGGAAAACCAGGGCTTCTCCACCGGCTACCAGCGTAATTTCCTGGATACCCACTTCATCCAAACCCTAATGACCTATAATATATAATGCATGGCAAAAAGCAGCCCACCGGGCTGCTTTTTATTTTTCCATACGATGTCTAAAGTCAAAGCAAAGCGATTCTTCATAGACAATCTGCGCGGGGTATGGTATGAGTAAGCGCAAGCAGAAAAGAAAAGGCAGGCAGGTTTATGAGCAAATACGAAAAAGCGGAGCTGACCAACATGTGCATGATCTATGACGGTGCCGGGCGTGTGGTGGTGCAGGACAAGGTCGGCAAAAGCTGGGGCGGGATCACCTTTCCCGGTGGGCATGTGGAGAAAGACGAGTCCTTTGTGGATTCCGTTATTCGAGAAGTGAAAGAAGAGACCGGGCTGGATATTCAGTCCCCCAAACTGTGCGGGATCAAGTGGTGGGAAGCAGGTCACGGCCGGCGCTACATTATCCTGCTGTTCAAAACCGACCGCTACACCGGCACGCTGCATGATTCTAACGAAGGCAAAGTGTTTTGGGCCGAATTAGACACGCTGCGCTCCATGCGCCTGGCGCCCAGCTTTGACAAAATGCTGGATGTTTTCACCAACGAGGACATACAGGAATACATCCAGCGCAAAGGGACGGATGGATGGACGGATATTTTGAAATGACAAAACAGGCAATGATACCCCCCGTCTCTCCCCAACTGGCGCTGGACTATAATTGCCAACCGGAGGATTTTACAAGAAGCGGCATTCTTTTTACAGAAGCAAAAATGCAGCGAGGCCGGCGGGAAATGCCATTTGTCACCCCGCGTCTGGAGGTGATCACCATGGGCAAAAGCACCGTGGTCAACGCATCTAAAAGTGTTATGCCCTATGTAAAGCAAAAATTCAGGAACAAAAGCAGCTACGAAATTCTCACCGACAAGCTGGTCTACGGCGCAAATCCCTACTATCTTCCGGATATAGAGCACATAAAGCCTATGGAAAATGCCGCCTGTTCCTTTGTTCTGCTGGATAAAGACCTGCACGGTTTGTATAAAAACAAGGGCTTTTCAAACGCATTGCAGTATGACCGCGACAGCGCGCGACCAGAAGTGCTGGCCGCCGTAGCCTATGACCAAGAGCAAATCGTCGGCATTGCTTGTGTCAGTGCAGATAGCCAGACAATGTGGCAGATTGGCGTGGATGTGCGCCCTGCCTATCGCGGCAACGGCATCGGGGTAAAGTTGGTGAATATGCTGACCATAGAGACTTTAGCTCGAGGTGTGGTGCCCTATTACACCACGGATATTGCCAATATAAGCTCTCAAAAAGTGGCCGTCAAAAGCGGCTATTTGCCCGCCTGGACCCATTGCTTTAGGAACCGATTACCAAAATTCCATAAATAAAAAGCGCAAAAAAGACGGAACCACTCTACATGGTTCCGTCTTTTGTTTTGCTTGATGGGCTTACTCCCCCGCCTCGGTAGAGAGCAGCACTCGGTCGTTGTCAAACTCCTCACCGGAGGTAACCTTAAACTTATCCAGCAGATCCTTGGTGGTCAGTTTCTTCTTCTCTTCACCGCTTACATCATAGATGATCTTGCCCTCGTTCATCATAATCAGCCGGTTGCCGATGGCAATGGCGTCCTTCATATTGTGGGTAATCATAATGGTAGTCAGGTGATCCCGAGCCACGATCTTCTCCGTCAGATCCAGCACCTTCTTGGCGGTTTTTGGGTCCAGCGCTGCCGTGTGCTCATCCAGCAGCAGCACCTTGGGCTTCTTCAAGGTGGCCATCAACAGGGTCACCGCCTGGCGCTGACCACCGCTGAGCAGGCCCACCTTGGAGGTCAGGCGGGTATCCAGCCCCAGATCCAGCTCCTTGAGCATCTCCGCATACTGAGTCTTTTCTTTTTTACTAACGCCGGAACGCAGGGTTCGCCCCTTGCCACGGCGAGCGGCGATGGCCAAATTCTCGGCGATCTGCATATCCGCAGCAGTGCCGGTCATGGGGTCCTGGAACACGCGGCCGATGAACTTGGCGCGCTTGTATTCCGGCAACTTGGTCACATCCTGGCCGTCGATCACAATGGAACCGCAGTCCACCGGGTACACACCGGCGATCATATTCAGCATAGTGGATTTGCCGGCGCCGTTGCCGCCGATCACCGTTACAAAATCGCCCTCGTTCAAGGTCAGATCAATGCCGCAAAGGGCCTTTTTCTCATTGATGGTGCCGGGGTTAAATGTCTTTTGTACACCTGTGATTTTAAGCATTGTCCTTGCCCCCCTTATTCGTCTTTACATGCTTGGCGCTCAGCTGCCCTTTCCAGTACGGCACGCCCAGGAACAGCGCCACCACCAACGCGGAGAACAGCTTCAGATCGTTGGCGTTCAGGCCCATTTGCAGCACCAACTGAATGACAATATAGTAGATCACGCCGCCCAGCACCGCTGCCAGCAGGCGCAGAGCAAAGTTCTTGAACAGCTTGCCAAAGATCACATCGCCGATGATCACTGCCGCCAGGCCGATAACGATAGCGCCGCGGCCCATGTTAATGTCCGCAAAGCCCTGATACTGGGCCAGCAGACCGCCGGACAATGCCACAATGCCGTTGGAGAGCACCAGTCCCAGCACCTTGTTGAACCCGGTGTTGATGCCGTTGGCGCGGGCCATGGCCTCATTGCACCCGGTGGCGCGCACGCCGGCGCCCAGTTCTGTGCCGAAGAACCAGTACAGCAACCCAATGATCACCAGCGCAAAAGCACCGCCGACGAGAATAGATTTGGGAATATACCGCAGGGATACCAAGATCCCGTATTCATCAATATTCAGCGCCACATTGGCACGACCGCTCATAATCCGCAGGTTTACGGAATACAGCGCCAGCTGGGTCAAAATACCTGCCAAGATCGCCGGTATGCCAAACTTGGTATGCAAAATACCGGTAACCAGTCCGGCAATACACCCGGCCAAGAACGCCAGCAGCATGGCCAGCCAAATGTTCATCCCTGCAATGGTACACACCACCAGCACGGCGCCGCCGGTGCCAAAGCTGCCGTCCACTGTCAAGTCGGCCAGGTCGAGAACCTTAAAGGTCAAATACACGCCCACTGCCATGATACCCCAGATGATACCCTGGGCACAAGCACCGGGCAAAGAAGCTAAAAATCCGCTCATTGCACAATCTCCTTCAATTTAAAGTGCTAAATTCGCAAAGCGTAATCCTATCTTACCAAATCCGCCGTAAAAAATCAAGTAGAGGACGCCAATATAAAGGACGCCAATCTCTCCACCACCGAACCACACGCCGAATCAACCACACAAAAAACCGGGCAGCATTTCTGCTGCCCGGCATCGTGGCAATGTTTAACTTTCGATTGCCTTGTAGCCGTCTACCACCTTCAGGCCCAGTGCCTTGCAGCGGGCGGCGTCATATTCCTTGGTCAACTTGTCTTCCGGCACAAACTCAATGTCCATGGTTGCCGGGTCTTTGCCGTTAACCAGAATGTCATAAGCCATTTCGCCGGCCTTGTAGCCGATGTCGTAATAGCTGATGGACAGAGTGGCGATACCGCAGCCGGAGCAAATGCCCTCCTCACCGGCAATAATGGGTACGCCGGCAGGCTGTGCAATGTTGTCAATGGTCTTAGCGCTGGAGGCCATAGTGTTGTCTGTGGGAACATACAGCACATCGCTGTTCTGGCAAGCCAGCTTAGTTACGGATGCGATCTCATTGGAGTCCGCAGCGGTGTATTCCTTCACTTCCAGACCCATTTCCTTCAGCTTTGCGCCCACAACAGTGGCCTGGTACTTGGAGTTCTTCTCCGCAGAGCAGTACAGAATGCCCACTTTCTTGGCATCCGGCACCCACTCTTTAACCATGGCGGCCTGCTTATCCAGCGGTGCCAGGTCGGCGGTACCGGTCACATTGATCCCGGTCTTGGTGGCAGTCTCGTCCTTCAGACCCAAAGCCACACCGTAGCTGGTAACGGAGGTGCCCACAATCGGAATGGTGTTGGTTGCCGTGCGGGCAGCCACCAGTGCGTCCGTAGCGTTGGCCATGATCAGGTCCACATTCTGAGACACATACTGGTTCACAATGGTGGAGCACAGGGTGGAATCGCCGGCGGCGTTCTGCTCTTTGAAAGTCACCTTGTCGCCCAGCTTGTCCGTCAGCGCCTTCTTAAAGCCCTCGGTAGCCTTGTCCAGTGCCGGATGCTGCATGGCCTGGCAGATACCTACGGTATAAGTGCCCTTGGCACTGCCGCCGGAACAACCGGCAAATACAGAAGCCACCAGCAGCCCGGACAGCGCCACGGCAGCGATCTTCTTCACAACCTTATTCATTGTAATAACCCCTTTTCTCGGTAAATTTATGATGATTTTAGTTTAGCACATAAAAGCGTTAAAGTCAACACCTTTTTTCTTGCATAAATTCCTGCCCGGGTGTATAGTGAAGTTATCCTAACGAAAAGGGGATATTCCTATGCAACTGAACCCATACCGAGATCTGCCCTGGGAGCAGCTGATGCCCACCGCCCGGCGCAAGCTGCTGTGCAGCGACAAAGACTAAATGTTCGTCTTAATGGAGTGCAAGGCCGGCACTG
>ENA-UEQX01000739-UEQX01000739.1-human-gut-metagenome-genome-assembly--contig:-NODE-739-length-21504-cov-16.808699_pt1 | contig 21504 bp, 18 predicted proteins | sample MGYA00242952_ERZ507952 | MGnify/ENA primary metagenome ERZ507952 (study PRJEB26167, sample SAMN06115425) | human gut metagenome | host: Homo sapiens | place: China:Sichuan | collected 2015-04-07... | reverse complement strand
TTGCCGCAGGCGGGATCCTCACACTGGCGGCAGGTATCCGGGAAGTAGACAAAGCAGTTGTCGGTGCCGGACAGCAGACCGTTGCCGTCGCCGTCCAGATTCAGGCGGCGCTGGATCTTGACACGGCTGATGTAGGAAGAGCACACGCCGTCGTTGGTCAGGGTGCAGTTGATCTCGCACCGCTGGCAGCCGGTGCACAGGTCAGCATTGACCACCAACAGACCCTGGGGCAGTGCCCAGGTCGCCACAGCACCGGCGTCCACCTGCTTCTGAGAGCAGCCGAAGAGGGACAGCATAGATGCGGAAAGGGTGAGTCCTGCAAGGCTCTTGCCCGAGATCTTCATAAATTGACGGCGGGTCATGTCAGCCGTCAGAAAATCAGTTTTTGCCATAGGTTTCCATTCCTCCGTGAGGTCACTCTGCGCAGAGCACCTCGGTTACATAGAAATAAGAATTGTTGACGATGTCCGTGACCGCCGTGGACGTAATGGTTGCACCGGAAAGCGCATCTACCTGGGTCATGTCAGCGCTGACCGTGTCGGCCGCACTGCCCTGGGTGGTCAGATCAGCGGCCTGCAGCTTGTACTCGGCCTGCTTTTCAGCGGACCAGTCTGCATAAGGCACTGCCTGTTCCTCGCCGTCCTGCGCGCTCTTGCTCAGACACGCCGCGTACAGCTTGCGCCGTGCCACAGCCTCAGCACTGTTGTCCATCGGGGGGATGAGCGCATCGTCCATCGGCTGGCCGTTCAGAGCCGAGAGGGTCAGCCCGGCTTCATACATCTTCCGGGTAGCCTCGGCCTCCGGGGAGGTATCGCCCGCACGCCATGCGGCGGGGTCGAAGGCCTCAGCGGGGGCAGCGTCGGTCTCGGCGCTGCCTGCGGCGGCAAAAGCCGTGCCGGTGGCCGGGTCGGTCACAGTGTAGCGCTTGCCTGCCAGCGTGAAGGGAGCTGCGCCCTGGTACTGAGCCGTGAACTCCGGGTTCTCACACTGAGCACCCAGGCTGTCGGTCTCGGCCTGTGCCAGGATCTTCACATCCAGCACATTGCCATCGCGGTTCAGCGTCACACCGGCCTGCACCTCGCTCTGGAAGCCCTGCCTGCTGCCCACCACATAATATGTGGTGTCATCCAGCTGGTACACCGCGCTCACACCATAGGTGGCAGCGTCGGCATCTGCCAGCGGCAGGGCCGTTCCGGCCACCGTGGTGCGGCTGTGCATCAGCCCGCCAAGGCCAAGCGCCATGGCAAGCGTTGCCGCACCCATGGCCGCATAGCCGGGCAGCCGCCTGCGCCACAAGGACTGCGGCGCATGATTTGCCTGCTTCAATTGTATCACCTGCCTGTTTGATTCAGCTGTGCCCGGAACTCCCGGGCACGAAAACAGCCGTTCCACCTGCTGCAACAGTGCGGAACGGTTCCTTCGTTATAAGAATAACATTTTTCTCGCCGGTTAGTCAACGCATACGAACAAACAAAGCCCCGCAATTGCTCTCAAAAGCTCTCGCTTCCTGGTGAAATCATTTCTTTTGCCGGATGAACAGTTTCAATCCATATTCCTCTGCCAGCTCCAGCGACTGTACCGTGGGCATACTCTTGCTCACCAGCGCGGGCACACCGGCCCGGATGGCCTTGCGCACCATATCCACCGGCACCCGGCCGCTGGTAAAGAGCACACACTCCGCCAGCGGCACACCCTCTGTCAGGGCGCAGCCCACGGCCTTGTCCAGCGCGTTGTGGCGGCCCAGATCCTCGCACCGGTACAAGATCTTGCCCGCACTCAGCAGCAGACAGCTGTGCACGGCATGGGTGGCACGGTAGAGCGGCAGGCCCTGCCCCATGGCATCGGCCAGCCCATCCACCCATGCGGCAGGGATCTCCCGCTGAGGCACCGGGGCCAGCGGCGGCAGCTGCACCGGGCTGGCCAGCGTCAGGTTATCGGTGCAGCAGCTGGGCACCTCCTGCCCGGCCTGTTCCGCTGCCGCCAGCGGGTGGCGCAGCTGAACGCTTATCTTGAGGCCCTGCGCGCAGACGGCCACCCGCTCCACCTCGTCAGCAGAGGTGATCCAGCCCTCGGTCAGCAGGCGGCCCAGCGCCAGCTGCGGCAGCAGCTCCGGCGTGCAGACCACCCGGAAGGCTGGCTGTTCGTTGACCAGAATGGCCGCGGCGTGCTCTGCCGCCAGTGTCCGCTCGGTGCCATCGGGCATCCGGACGCTCTCTGCCCCCGGCGCTGCACCGAATTGATCCATGATCTGCATTGGGTGTTCCTCCCCTGTCTGTTTTACTCTGCCCCTATTGTAACACGCTTTTGCTCCGCTGAAAAGCGCCTGTGCCCTCTGGAACAAACTGTCGATCCGTGTCGTTTCCATTTTTCCCGGCTTTGTGGTATACTACTGTAAATTGACAGAACCATATCCCAGTACCGAGGTGGAATCCAAATTGAAGCATCTCTTCCGCTCCCTCACGCGGGCACGCCGGGCCTACAAGGACACCCGGAACCATGCCCTGACCCTGCTGCACCGGGCCTCCGCTGCCGTTCTGACAGCCGTGCTGGTGTACAAAGCCCTGACCTATCTTTTGTTTCTGCCTGCCATGAATGGCATCTGGTCGCTGACACTGCGCTGTTCGCCGGTGAACTACCTGACCAACAACAGCGCGCATCAAATTTTTACCTCCCCGACCATTTTAGGCGGGATCGTGCTCATCGTCCTTCTGGCGGCGTGCTGGAACCTGTACGGCTTTTCCATCCTCCTGCATGGGTTTGCGCTGGCCCGCCGGGGTGAAACACTGCGTCCTGTTTCCCTGTTCGTCCGGTCGCTGGGGGATATCCGCCACGTCCTGCTCCCCAAGAACTGGCCCATCCTGCTTTACTGCGCCCTGCTCATCCCCTTTACCGATGTATTCGTGACTTACAACTATATCTCTCAGCTGGCTGTGCCGGAGTACATCCTTGGGCTTGTCCGGGCAAAGCCGCTCTATCTGGTGCTTTTTCTTCTCATTCTGGGTGCGGCGTTCCTGTTCACCCTGTTCTGGGTCCTGGTGCTCCCCCTCTTTACGCTGGAACGCAAAAGCCTGTGGGAAGCCGTTCAGGAGAGCGCAGCCCATGTCAAAACACAGCTGCCCCGGCTGGCCGGTGTGCTGCTGCGGTGGAACCTCAGTGCGCTGATCCGGTCTGTTCTGGTCTTTTTCGGAGCTTCCCTGCTGGTTTACAGCGTGGCAGCGCTGATCGGTCTGCGGAGCACCCGCGCCATGCTGCTGCTCGCCCGTGCGCTGTATCTGGTAGAGATCCCCTTCTTTGGTTTTTTGCTGGACTGCAAGGTCACCACGGCCCAGTGCACCATCATCGCATTCCTCTACGATCGCTGCCGTGACTGCCCACCGGAAGAGCTGCCGGAAGGCAAGCCGCACCGCTTTGGCGGCTGGCCCCTGCTCACCGCTGCGGTGGCCGGTGTCACGCTGGCCACTGGGCTGATGGCAGTCTACCTCTACGCTCTGCCCCAGGACGATGCCCTGCTCACCGCCGTGGGCGGCGTGACCCCGCTGGTCACCTTCCACCGGGGCGACTGCACCGTGGCCCCGGAAAACACCCTTCCCGCCTTCCGGTCGGCCATCCTCAAGGGCGGTGACCGCATCGAGCTGGATGTGCAGATGACCAGCGACGGCGTGGTCGTGGTGACCCACGATTCAAACCTGAAACGCTGCACCGGCAAAAACGCAAAAGTCTATGATCTGACCTACGCCGAGGTGGCACAGCTGGACGCAGGCCGCTGGTTCAGCAGCCGCTTTGCCGACACCCGGATCCCCACCCTGGAACAGGCGTTGCAGCTCTGCCGGGGCCGCATCGGCCTGAACGTGGAGATCAAGCCCAGCGCCGCCACCCCTGCTCTGGAGGCTGAGACCGTACGCCTGCTGCGGGAATACGGCTTCGACAGCTCCAACTGCGTCATTACCTCCCAGAGCTACGAGACCCTGCACAAGGTCAAAGCGCTGGCCCCTGAGTACCCCACCGGCTACATTCTGGCTCTGGGCGTAGGCAACTACTACGACCTGCCCGATGCCGACTTTTTCAGCGTGGAGACCACCTTTATCACCTCCGGCATGGTCAACGCCGTCCATCTGCGGGGCAAGACCGTGTCTGCCTGGACCATCGACCGCGAAAAGGTCGCCACCCACATGCTGGAGCTGGGCGTGGACGACCTCATCACCGACAAGCCCGACATGGTGCAGGATCTGCTGGCCCGGAACCAGCAGGTGGACGACAGCCTGATCGACTTCCGTGACCTGCTCAACGCTCTGCTCCACCCGGAGCAGCCTGCCGACTCCTCCGATGACGCGGAGGAGACCATCACCGATGCCGTGGAAGACCCGGAGGAGTTCGTGGACGCGGCGTAACACAGCCCCCTCTTTCTTGCGGCATCATTGATCCAACGGTCTGTAAAAGCAAAACATCCCCGCACGGCCTGCCGAGACAGGAAGTGCGGGGATGTCTTTTTGTTCAGAGGAATGGGTTATAGAACCTTCCAAAGCGGATGGTCACGGTCAGGCTGATGAGCAGCAGGGCCGCGCCCACGCCCAGGGCAACGAAGTCCCGCCGGGCAAAGGGGCGCTGGGTATACCAGGTGCGCTTGCTGTTCTTGCCGAAGCCGCGCAGCTCCATCGCGTTGGAGATGGTGTCGATGCGGTTCAGGCTGGTCAGGATGAGCGGCAGCAGGATGTTGACAGAGTTCTTCATCCGCTTGAAGAAGGGCTCCTTTTTGCCCAGCTCCACGCCGCGGGCCTGCTGGGCCTGGCTGATGCTGTGGTAGTCGCGCTGGATATCGGGGATGTAGCGCAGGGCAATGGCCACCGAATAGCCGACCTTATACGAGATGCCGATGCTGTTCAGGCTGGCAGCAAACTCGCTGGGGTCGGTGGCAGAGATAAAGAGGATGGCCACCGGCAGGGCCACAAAATATTTCAGGCTGATGTTGACCATGTAGAACAGCTGTTCCGCTGTCAGGTCATACCGCCAGAACAGGTGGCAGAGCACCGTGCGGGTGCCGTACAGGGTGGTACCCTGATTGGGATCGAACAGGAAGATGAACAGGTTGTTCAGCAGCAGGAACACCAGCATGAAGGTCATCATAAACCGGACTTCCCGGAATTTGATCCGGCTCAGCCTGAAGGCCAGCAGGCTGACCACCAACAGGCCCAGCAGCACCCAGGTGTTGTAGGTGATCATGCTGGCAAAGGTGAACAGCAGGAAGAACGCCAGCTTGGTGGTTCCGGTCATCTTATGGATGACGCTCTCCCGGGGGAGATAATTCAAAACGGTCTTAGCAGCCACCCTCTCTCACCTCCCGGTCCTGCTCAATAAAGCGTTCTACAAATTCCTGTGCGGGCGCAATGCCGCAGCGGTTGGCCAGCGTGTACAGGCTGGTCTCCTTCAGGGCCGCCTGTTCCACCAGCGCGGGGTCACACAGAACGGCGGCCGCGGTGCGGTCTGCAATGAGCCGTCCGTCGCAGAACACCAGCGCGCGGCGGGTGTATTCCAGCATCAGGTGCATGTCGTGGGTGATCATCACCACCGTCACGCCCCGGGCGTTCAGACCCCGCAGGAACTCCATGATGTCGGTATAGTGCCGGAAATCCTGCCCGGCGGTGGGCTCATCCAGAAGGATGAGTTCCGGGTCGAGCACCAGCACGCTGGCAATGGTCACCCGCTTTTTCTGGCCGAAGCTCAGTGCCGAGATCGGCCAGTTCCGGAAGGGATACAGGCCGCAGACCCGGAGGGTCGCCTCCACCTTTTCCCGGATCTGCTCCTCGGTCAGGCCGGAGCGCTGCAGACCCAGAGCCACCTCCTCGTAGATCATGGTCTTGGAGATCATCTGGTTGGGGTTCTGCATCACATAGCCGATGTGCCGGGCGCGGCGGCGGATGTTCTCCTCAGCCAGCGGCTTGCCGTTCAGGAAGATCTCGCCCGCATCCGGGGTCTCGAAGCCGCAGATGAGCTTGGAGAGGGTGGATTTGCCCGCGCCGTTCCGGCCCACGATGCTCACCATCTCCCCCTTGCCGATCGAAAAGCTGACATCCCGCAGGGTCTGCTGGCCCTTCTGATAACCAAAGCTCAGGTCCTTTACCTCCAGCAGAGACTCCCGTTCCGGCTGCGCGGCGGGCCGGGGCCGGGCCGTGAACCAGTCCCGGAGCTTTTGGGTGTCGGTATCGTCCAGCACAAGGCTGTCCACATGGGCGGGGTGCTTGTCCGGAGTGATATCCACCCCGGCATAGCGCAGAGCCGTGACATACAGCGGCTCCCGGATGCCGTTTTCCGCCAGCAGGCTGCCCGAGAGCAGCTCGTCCGGGCGCAGGTCTGCCAGAATGGTGCCGCCGTTCACCAGCACGATGCGGTCCACGTTCCGCCAGAGCACATCCTCCAGCCGATGCTCGATGATGAGCACTGTGGTGTCAGTCTTTTTCTGGATCTCGTCGATCAGCTCAATGGCCTGCTTGCCGGTAGCGGGGTCGAGGTTGGCCAGCGGCTCATCGAAGAGCAGGATCTTGACCTGATCCACCATCACGCCCGCCAGGCTCACCCGCTGCTTCTGCCCGCCCGAAAGCTCGTGCGGCGCATAGCCGAGGTGGTTCTCGATGCCCACCAGCTCGGCGGCATGGCGGGTGATGGCGTGCATCTCATCCTGCGGGGTACAGCTGTTTTCCAGTGCAAAGGCAATGTCCTCGCCCACGGTCAGCCCGATGAACTGGCCGTCCGGGTCCTGCAGCACCGTGCCCACATGGGCCGAAAGCTCAAAGAGGCTGCTGTGAGGCGCATCCACACCGTCCACGGTCAGGGTGCCGGTGCACGCGCCGGGGTTGGAAAACGGGTTCAGCCCGTTGATGCACCCCGCCAGCGTACTCTTGCCGCTGCCGGAGGGGCCCGCAATGAGCACCCGTTCACCCGGGTAGATCTCCAGATCGATATCGGTCAGGGTGGGGCGCTTCTGGGCGCGGTACTGGAAGGAAAAGTTGCGGAATGAGATGATGGGTTTACGTTCTGCCATGGGTGTGGTACCTCAGCTGTTCATCAAAAAAGCCTTTCCAACGGGCCGGACGGCGCAGATGGAAAGGCCGGGTTTCATGCGGGGATCACTCCTGATCCAGAGAGCCCTTCTTGGCGATGGTTCTGGTGTAAGCCAGCACCAGCAGGCCGCCCACCACCACAGCGGTGATACTGTTGGACACTGCGGCAAATGCACCCTGTGCAAACACCTTCTTGACGGGCTCGGCGTAGATGGCAATATCCAGCACGGGGGCCACCAGGATCCAGGCCAGCAGATGGGCCACGATATTGGCCAGCGCAAACAAAGCTGCCTGCTTCTTGCTGAACTCGCCTTCCTGCAGGTTCAGCTTCTTGGAGAACAGGCCCACCGCAACGCCCACAAAGGCGGAGGCGATGACCCAGCTCCACCAGGGGCTGCCGCCCCAGGACAGGTCGATGAGGGTGTGGCCGATGAAGCCGATCAGGCCGCCGGCCACGGGGCCGTACATGGCAGCCAGCAGGGCCAGAACGGCGTACTGCAGGCTGATGTTGGTGTTGGGCACCGGGCTGGGAATGGCCACAAAACGCCCCAGAACAAAGAACAATGCCGCGCCGATACCGACAGCGACAACGGTCTTGATGCTGCTGTTGTTATTTTTCATATTCTCTCTCCTCTTTTATTCCGCGGATGCGGGGTTTCTTGCAAGGCATCGTTAGTATACGACACCCTCTTGAGCCTTGTCAATGGACAATCCGCCCGCTTTGCAGAAAAATGGCTGCTTTCCTGCATTTGGGGGCGAATGCCTTCCCGCCCTGTGCAGCAAAAAAGAGCACCCGCGCCTGCCGGAGCGGATGCCCTGTGAATGCTGATTCGGTTTTGGCCCAAACCTTAGTTCTTAGCGGTCAGGCTGAAGGTGCTCAGGGTCTGGAAGGTGGTCACGATAACATTGATGTTGTTGACGATGGAGCTGCCTGCGGAGAACACGCGAGCGATGTAGTTGAACAGCTTGCCAACGTTCAGGAACACGTCCCAAGCGGTAGCCTCGGTGGTTGCGCCACCCTGCAGGTACACCATTTCGTTCTCATCGATCGCAGCAAAGTTAGCGGGCATTTTGATCTCATTGTTCATCATAAAGGGGATTCCTCTCTTTCAAATCAATCTATACTTACCGTCTGCACCAAACCAAGTGCACCGGCACTAGAACCAGAACCAGACCGTGGTTCCTCCGACAGGAACGGGCAGGGGCACGAGTTCCGCATTCCCTCCGGAATTGTTCCCATATATAGGTTATACGATAAATATTCGGATTTGTCAATCGAATTTCCGGAATTTTTACCATTCTGAGCCAAAAGTGGATACCCACAACACAGAACACCTGCCATTTCGACAGCTTTCCACAAAATATCCGCTACCGCACGATCCTTGGGCACGAAAAGCTCCTTCGTCTGCACGGCAGCACACAGATCCGTTCCACCCTGCGGCATTTCCCGGGCAAAAATCTGGCAAAAAATGCCCCCGCGCCCCCTACACAAACCGGAGCGGTTGTGCTATGATAAGGCTGAAAAATCGGTTTGGCAAAGCCAACCGCAAGGAGATGTCTTGGATGTCTGATCTGATGGAAACATTACGGCAGGAGGGCATCAGCCCCGACCTGCTGCGCGCTGTGGAAGAATACCGCGCCGCCCACGCTCTGCCCGTGGCCCTGCGCCCCCGCATCCCGGCTTCCGGCTTTACCTATTATGGCCGGGAGGTCTGGGAGCAGGCACTGGCGGCCCTGCTCTGCGGCGAAAACCTGCTGCTGGCCGGCGGCAAGGCCACCGGCAAAAATGTGCTGGCCGAGAATCTTGCCGCCGCCTTTGGCCGCCCCGCATGGGACATCTCATTCCATGTGAACATGGATGCAGCCTCCCTCATCGGCATGGACACCTTTGTGGATGGGGCGGTCACCTTCCGGCCCGGGCCGGTCTACCGCTGTGCCCAGTGCGGCGGCTTCGGCGTGCTGGACGAGATCAACATGGCCAAAAACGAGGCCCTGGCCGTCCTCCACGCTGTGCTGGACTTCCGCCGCGCCATTGATGTGCCCGGCTACGAGCGCATCCCGCTGGCCGAAGAGACCCGCTTCATCGCCACCATGAACTATGGCTACGCGGGCACCCGGGAGCTGAACGAGGCCCTGACTTCCCGCTTTGCAGTCATCCAGATGCCCACCATCACAGAGGAAAACCTTGAAAAGCTGCTGCGGGCCCAGTTTGCCGACCTGACGGACAAATATGTGCACCAGTTTGCTCTGCTCTTCCTCGACCTGCAAAAGAAATGCGACAGCGCCGAAATTTCCACCAAAGCGCTGGATCTGCGCGGAATGCTGGACGCTCTGCGCCTGATGCGCCGGGGCGTGGCTGCGGGGTCTGCGCTGGACATGGGCATCACCAACAAGGCCTTTGATTCCTACGAGCAGGGGCTGATCCGGGACGTGATCGCCGCCCGCATCCCGGCCAGCCTGACGGCTGAAAAGCTGTTTCGCTGATGGATGCCCGGAGTTATACCGCCGAGGAGCGGCGGGCCGCCAATCAGGTGTGGGCGGCGGCGGGAGCCTACGGCTTTGAGCCGCTTTTCCTGGCCCGCAACACCGACGGCACGATCGATTTTTATATGAACTGTGTCGTGGGGCTGGTGCACAAATACTATGGCGATGACCTGCTCCGCGACCTTTTTGCCACATGGGACGGCGATCTCCGGGAGAGCCAGCTGGACGATCTGACATGGCTCTACCTCGAAAGCGCGGTCTATCTGCTGGAACTGCCCCGCCGCCCGGTCCTTTCCGAGCTGCGCCGGGCCCACGCGGACTATTTCTTCGGCATCCAGTACAAGCTTTCGCGGCAGGAGTGGATGGCAAAAAATCAGCTGGTCTACACCATGCAGGCTGACCGCTGGCGCACCGTACAGGGCAAGCATCCGCCTGTGATGACCCCCTACGAGAGCCGGCTGGCAGAGGCACTTTCCCCCTCCCAACCGCCCCAGCCCGGCCAGCTCAAGGGTGAGCTGCTGGGCCTGTTTGCAAGGTTTGCCCTGTTTGACGGCAAGATCCGGCACAAAGTGGGGCTTCACCTGCATCTGGAGGGGCTGCTGGCCTCTCTTGCCACCAAAACGCTGCCCACCCAGATGATCAAGACCGACCGTCTGACCGTGGAGCACTCCGGTTCCGTGGAGGCGGGCGGCTCCGGCCCCACGGCAGACAAGCGGCTGGCCCACATCACCCTGCGGCAGAATGCCGCCGAGGACCGCGCCTACATTGAAAGCTGCTTTGGCCGTTCCCTCTACCCGCCCGAGCGCCTGCGCAAGGCTGAGCAGGCGCTCTGCACCGGGGCGCACCTCGGGTGCCGCCTCTGGTTTGCCTCTGGCGTGCCCAGCCCGGAGCAGGCCCCCACACCGGAGGCAAAGCACCTGGCCGAGCAGGCTCAGCTGCAGGCCGACCGCAACCGCGCCTACTACGCCAAAAACCGGGCGCTTCACCGCAGTGTGGTGCTCCGGCTCACCGAGCAGATCCGCAACTGCATTCTGGTCCACCAGCAGCCCAATGCCCGGATCGCCCGCAGCGGCGCTCTGGACCCGGAGCGGGTCTGGCGCGCTCCCCTTCTGAACGACAGCCGGGTGTTCCGCTGTACCGAGGAGGAGAATCAGCCCTCCTTCACCGTGGACCTGCTGCTGGACGCTTCGGCTTCCCGGCTCCACTGTCAGGAGGTCATTGCGGCGCAGGGCACGATCCTGGCCCAGAGCCTTGCCGCCTGCGGCATCCCGGTGCGGGTCAGCAGCTTCTGCAGCCTGCGGGGCTATACGGTTCTGCGGGTGCTCAAGGGCTTTGCGGACAAAAGCCTGCAGGGGATCGACCAGTATTTTGCATCGGGCTGGAACCGTGACGGCCTTGCCCTGCGGGCGGCAGGCGATCTGGTCAGCTTTGACCCCGGTCCCGCGCCCCGGCATCTGCTCATCCTGCTGACGGATGCTTCCCCCAACGACAGCCGCCGCGTACCGCCCAGCCCGGAACAACCGTTGGGTTGTGATTACGGCGGCTCCTACGGCGTGGACGATGCCGCTGCTGAGGTACGCGACCTGCAGCGCAGGGGTCTGCGTGTCTCTGCCGTGTTCATGGGCGAGGACAGCTCCAGCCACGATGCAGAACGCATCTACGGCAAAAATCTCGCCCGCATCCGAGGCATGGATCAGCTGGCACGCGCCGCTGGGCGGCTCATCCAAAATGAGATCCGGGAGCTGGGCGATTGAATCCTGCCACCACAAAAGGCTTCTCCGACGGGAGAAGCCTTTTCCATTTACAACCAATCCGTTTGTCAGCATCCCCGAATTTCCAAAATATTTTGGTTTTTATCAAACTTTTAGTTGTATTTTGTTGTCGTATGTGTTATAATGCAGGCAGAGAACAACCGATGGATGGTTTCCGACACATCATCCAAAACCAGAGAGGAGACCCGCTATGGATGCCAGCCGCTATTTTGAAGAGATGCACCGTGCCATGTCCGCACAAAAAAACAATTCTTCCCTGCTCCTGACCGTCAAGGTACAGGACCTGGGCGGCGCTGATGCCTATCTGGAGCTGCGGCAGTCTCCCAATGGCCGCGCCCGGGTGTTTTACTCCACCATGGGCCGCCGCAACCTGAACTTCCAGCTGTTCCGCAAGGGCTGGCAGCTCTGCCACAACGCATCCGGCGAGATGACAGGGCAATTCCCCACCCGGGCCGAAAACCTGCTGGACAGCGCGGACTTTTCCGCCTGCATCCGGGATGACACCCTGGATGCGGGCCGTACTGAGATCATTCTGCGGGAGCTGCGCCGCGCGGCAGGCACCTCCCGCTCCTGCCTGCCTCAATCTGCCCGGGAAGGTGCCATGATCACCGTGGAGAGCTTTGTGGGCCGGGGTGGCGAGTGGAACTACTGGTCCACCCGTGCCGCCGACTGCCTGCCCATTGCGGCAATCCTCTGCTGGCTGGGCGATTTTCTGGCCGGAACGGAGCGCCGCACCCTGCAATCCAGCCCTGAAGCCATGGCACTGGCCGCCCGCTGGCAGGCCGAACTCGTCTCCCCCTTTGCACAACCGGCTGACTGCGTCCAGCGTCCTGCCCGCACGGTTTCACCTTCCGCGCCCCGCCGTGCCGCGCAGCAGGTGCAGAACCCCCGCTGGCAGAGCATCCTTGCCGTGCTTGCAACCGTATAAGAGCAACAGGCGGTGCCGGAAATCTCCGGCACAGCCTGTTTTATTATTTTCTATTAATTTGTATTGTTCGCGAACGAATATAGATACTCGTTCTAGGATAATGCGAAAGCGATCCTGGGAATAACAACCCGCTCTCATGGACGGTTGCAAAAGCGGCATCCACCACATGGCCCACCAACACAGAGGTGGTCACTGTGCCCACACCGCCGGGCACCGGGGTGACAGCCTCCACGATGGGTTCTGCCTCATCAAAGCGCACATCGCCGCAGAGCTTGCCCTCTTCATTGACGTGGATGCCCACATCCACCACGACCTGACCTTCCCGCAGGCAATCGGCCCCGATGGCTCCCCGCCTGCCCATGGCGACCACCAGCACATCGGCCTGACGGCAGAGGGCGGGCAGGTCCTGGGTGCGGGAATTGCAGAGGGTCACAGTAGCGTTTTCCCGGTCCAGCATCATGGCAGCGGGCTTGCCCACCACCAGGCTGCGGCCCACGACCACGGCCCGTTTGCCGGAAAGCGGCACGTTGTAGTATTTCAGGATCTCAAGGCAGGCCTGCGCCGTGCAGGGCGGATAGCCGATGGGCATATTGGTGAACACACCGGCCATCGAGCCGTCCGTGATACCGTCCACGTCCTTTTCCGGGGCAAGCGCCTCCTGGACCCTGCGGTCATCGAACCGCTTTGGCAGGGGCCGGAAGATCAGGCACCCGTGAACCGATGCATCCCCATTGATCTGCCGGATCACATCCAGCAGTTCCTCCTGCGTAACATCTTCCGCCAGATGGAACTGCCGCACCTCCACGCCAACCTTACCGCACCGGGTGACGATCCCTTTTTCATAAGAAATGTCATCCTCCCGCGCGCCGACCCGCACCACAGCCAGCGTGGGCACGATACCCTTTTCCTTCAGTGCGGCACAGCGCGCGGCGTTTGCTTCGTTCATGGCGGCCACCACGGGCGCACCCTTCAAGATCTGAGCCATTTTCTTCTCCCCTCACTCATTTGATACAGTCTGATAGACCCTGTCAGCCTGCGGCACAAACTCGGCCAGCAGCTGTTCCGCTCTGGCCTCCAGCGCATCCGCACGGGCCTTGTCTACCATCAGGCGGGTGTTGACCTTCACGTTCAGCCCCGCCGCCTGCATAGCCGCCTTGCAGAACAGCGCCGCGCATCCGGCATCGGAACGGGCCAGCACGCTGCCCTTTTCGGCGTACTCTGCGGCCAGTGCGATGCCCTCACCGCAGGCAGTCATCACCTCCAGCGGCACGGCGCAGGCTCTGTCCAGTGCCTTTTCCAGCACTGCGGCCTTGTGGGCCTGCTGTTCCGGGGTCTCCTTCGGCAGCTTGTAAGCCGCCGCAACAGGCAGAAAGGCCTCCGCGTCGGCCTGCACCAGCGCTTCCAGCCGCTTGCGCAGGGCCTCGGCCCGGACATTCAGGGCAATGATGTCCGCTTCTACGGCAGCATATTTCTTTTTGCCCACGGTCAGGCTGCCCACCATGCTGCCCAGCGCCACACCGGCCGCGCCCACCAGCGCCGAAGCGCCGCCGCCGCCCGGAGCCGCCGCCTTGCTGGCCAGTTCCTCCAGAAAACCTTCACAGCTCAAATTCATCAGTTCCACGATATACTTTCCTCTCTGTTACAAATCCATCCAGCTGCCAGTCCTGTTCATCTGCAGCCGCTTCCGGCACCCGCTGGGCCTCAAAGGCCACGCCCAGCGCCACGGCGTTCCGGCACCTGGGCAGGTAGCGGTCATAGTAGCCCTTGCCCATGCCCACCCGGCGGCAGACCGCATCAAAGGCAGTGCAGGGCGCCAGCACCAGATCAAGCGCCTCCGGCCGGATGAGCGCCGCCCGCTCCAGAACCGGCGTACGGATGCCGTAAGCCCCCATCTCCCAGCCGTCCGGCCCCGGCACGGCGGCGGTCAGGGTAAAGTTTTCCCCACAGACCGGATAGGCCACCGTTTTGCCCAGCCGGGCCGCCTGCTCTGCCAGCCCAGCAAGATCTACCTCCCCGCCAAAAGCGGCGTAGAGCAGCAGATTCTCTGCCTTTTGGAAGCAGGGCATGGCCAGAAGGCGGGCACAGATGGCTGCATTGGCCGCCGCTCTTTCTGCCTGCGGCAGACCCCTGCGGGCCATGATGCCCGCCCGGCGCTGCGCTGCTTTCCGGTCCCGGATCTCCATTGACACTTCTCTCCCCTGAAATTTCATACCCACTCAATATATCTGAAATGCGGAAGAATTGCAAGAGCATGGCTGGAAAATAACTGCAAAATAGGCTATAATGGTGCAGAACAAACCAAAAAGGAGAACGATTATGCTCATTTATCTGCTGCGTCACGGCCAGACGGAGTACAACGCGCAAAAACGATATCAGGGCCAGCGGGACATCCCCCTTTCCGCCGCAGGCATTGCCCAGCTGCGGCAGGCAGATTTTTCACCGGAGGTGGTCTATGTCACCCCGCTGCAGCGCACCGCCCAGACGGCGCGGGTGTTCTTTCCCGGGGCAAAGCTCATTCCGGTGGACGGGCTGAAGGAGATGAACTTCGGCCGGTTCGAGGGCCAGACCTTCGTACAGGTGGAGCAGGACCCGGAGTATCTGGCATGGGTGCAGGAAAACGAGCACGCCGCCCACCCGGATGGGGAGCGCAGGAGCGATTTCTGCAACAGGGTGTGCAAAACGCTGGCCGACCTCATTGACAAGGCCCTTGCCGAAGGGCAGGAACGGCTGGTCATCGTGGCCCATGGCGGCACCCAGATGGCCGCACTGGAGCGGTTTGGCGTACCCCGCCGCAGCTTTCACGATTGGTGCGGCCCCAATGCGGGCGGCTATGTGCTGGATACCCGGGACTGGCCGGAGCAGCACATCCTGCACCTGGTGGAGACCGTGCAGTACACCAAGGAGAACGGATGATGGAACAGGGCCTGCTGCATCTCTACTGGGGCGACGGCAAGGGGAAGACCACCGCCGCCATGGGCCTTGCCCTCCGCGCACTGGGCAGCGGCAAACGGGTGGTCATCGTGCAGTTCCTCAAGGGCGGGCAGAGCGGCGAGATCCCTCTGCTGGCCCAGCTGGGGGCAAAAATTTTCCGGGGCAAGGGCGGGCAGAAGTTCGTGTTCCAGATGAACGAAGCGGAAAAGGCCGCTGCCCGGGCCGTGCAGAACGAAAACCTGACCGCCGCACTGGCCGAGCCTGCCGACCTGCTCATTTTAGATGAAGCCGGTTCGGCCTGGAAGCTGGACATGGTGGACAAAGACCTGCTCCGGCGGGCCGTTCTGGAGCGCCCCGCCGCGCAGGAATGCGTGCTGACCGCCCACAAGGCCCCGCAGTGGATGCTGGATGCCGCCGACTACTCCACCGAGATGAAATGCTGCCGCCACCCCTACCAGAAGGGCATCAAGGCGCGCAAAGGCATCGAATACTAAAAATGCCCGGAGAACCGCAGCTTTCAGCGGACCTCCGGGCATTTTTGTGTTTATTGTTTTGCGATGATATCGCGGTTGGCCGCCAGCAGGCCAAGGGCCAGCGCAGCGCTCAGGATGTCGGCCACAGCCTGAGCCATCAGCACGCCCTGATACTGGAACAGATGTACGCAGACCACCAGTGCCAACAGAAACACCACGCCCTGACGGCTGATGGAGAGCAGGAAGGACGGTATGATTTTACCAGTTGCCTGGAACAGCACCGTGAGCAGGAGCACCACGCCGCCAAAGGCTGCGGTGTAGACCTGCCAGCGGAGCATCTGCGCACCCGTGGCGATCATCCCGGCATCCTGCACGAAGAGCCGCATCAGCACACCGGAATTCAGGCAGAGGATGAGGGACAGCACCACGGCGATGGAGACGAGGAAGGTCAGACAGAAGCGGATGAGCTTGCGCATCACGTCCCGCTTTTTTGCGCCGTACAGGTAACCGAACAGTGGGATGCCGCCGAACGAGAAGCCAACCAGCACCAGCTGGGCGATCATGCTCACCTTGCTGGCAATGCCCATGGCGGCAATTTTATCGTTGCCGTAGGGCAAGAGGAACTGGTTCATCACAATGACAGTCAGGCTCTGCATCAGGTTGCTCAGCGCGGCAGTAACACCCACGCCCAAAATCTGCTGCAGCTCCCTGCCCGTGACGTGGCACTGGGACAGCTTGACAGACAGGCAGCGGCTCTTTTTGTGGAGCAGCCACAGGAAGTACAGGTCGCTGCACAGGTAGCCCACAATGGTGGCAATGGCCGCACCTCTTGCGCCCCAGCCCACTGTGGTGATGAGGATGGGATCGAGGATGATGTTGATGACCGTGCCGCCGATGCTGCCGATCATGGACTGGGTGGCCATGCCCTCGCAGCGAACGAGGTTGGAATGGATAAAGTTCAGCACCGTGGCCGGGGCACCAATGGCAAGCACGGTGTAATAGGCCTGTGCGTGCGGCATCGTCTCAGCAGTCGCACCCAGAATGCCCAGCAGCGGGACGCGGAACAGCATCATCAGGGCTGCCAACACCACGCCCGTGGTCAGGGCCACATAGAAGCAGAACGAGCTGACCCGGCCGGTGCCCTCACGGTCGTCCTGTCCCAGCAGGCGGGAAATGAGTGAGCTGCCGCCCTGGCCGTAGATGTTGCCAAAGGCCATGAGGGCCGTGAACACCGGCGCACAGAGCGAAACACCCGCAATCAGCGCCGTATCGTTGGACTGCGCAATGAAAAAGGTATCGGCAAGGTTATACACCACGCTCACCATCAGGCCGAACACCGAGGGCAGCGCCATCTTGAAATAGGTGCGGTACAGATGATCGAGATCAAAAATAGAATCCATTGGTTTTTTCCTCCACTTTCGTCCCTATTATAAGGGTTTTGCTTGCATTTGTTTGTGACACATAGCACAATAAAACAAAAGAAATGAGGTGAACTCATGCAGGAAATTCGTGACCCAGCCTGTCTGGAAACGCTGTACCGGAAGCTGGAACTTTCCTCCCGGACCAGAACAGCAAAACGCCCGCGCAGGAGCTTTCCTGTGCGGGCGCTGCATTTCCTTTTGTGTTTTACCGCACCAACAGCAGCAGCCAGGCGGATGCCACAGCCTGCAGGATGAGCCAGCGGGCCACGACCTGCTCATCGCTCCAGCCCAGACGCTTGCGCACATGGTCGTGCAGCGGGGTCAGGGTGTTCTTGAGGATGGAGATGTGCAAAAACCGCTTGAAGCTGATCTTCAGGATGCCCAGGCTGCCGTCCACAATGAACACCAGCGCGGCCAGCAGAAAGGCGAAGGGATGGCTGCTCTTGAGGGCCAGAACGGCAAGGAAGAAGCCCATGGCGCGGCTGCCCGCGTCACCCATCAGCAGGGTGGAAGGCTTGGCGTTCTGCCACAGGTAGGCCAGCAGGGCACCAATGAACACGATGCCGGCTGTGGCGTAATCCCCCAGCTCCTCCCAGTAGGCCAGCAGGAAGGTGCCGATGCTGACCACGGCAAGGCCGGCGGAAAGGCCGTCCACGCCATCGGTGCAGTTGACCACGTTGATGCTGGCCCAGATCAGGACGATGATCAGGATGAGGTAGACGGCATAGGGCAGGCTGAAGCTCCAGCTCAGGAAGTTGACCTCCGTGCCGTTGAAGTTCAGGTAGGTCACGCCCGCCACAACGGCGATGACCAGATCGATCAGGCCCTTTTTGTACTCGTTCCAGGCAGTCTCGGCGGCATCGTCAAAATAGCCGGAGAGCATGGACGCAATGAGCAGGACGGTGTAGATGACATACTCTGCCTTAAAGGGCACCACGGCCAGCGTGACCAGTGCGATGCAGAGCACGAAGATGAGGCCGGAACCCCGGGCCTTGCCCTTGGAGAGTTCGCCATTCACGGCAAACGCGCGGCCATGGTCGTGGGGGAGCTTATCGTGGAACACCGAGTCCATCAGCGCGGTCAGCGCAAATGCAAGCAGAAAGCCCAGCGCATCCACGGTGCGCGGGTTGCCAGAAAGCAGTTGAAGCATAGTTTTTTCCTCTTTCCCGGAGCGGCAGAGGCCGTTCCTGTTCTTTCACGGCTGGATACAAATGAAGTGTATCACGCCCGGGCCAAAAAATCAATCTCTGGGGCAATGGCTCCCCCATGGGCTGATGGGTTGACATTTTTCGCCCCCCTGTCTATAATGGGAGGACAAACGCCCTTTCGAGGGTATTTTTTTGTCTCACAGGAAAATCGGAGAAAAAGGAGAAGACATGAAACTTTCACTTGAACAGCTTTCGGCCCGGATGCGGCAGGGTGAGACCATCCCCTCCCGCCAGACGGCCCAGGTGGCTCTGGCGCTGAGCATCCCCTCCATTCTGGAGCAGCTGGTGGTCACTGCCATGGGATACATCGATGCTGCCATGGTGGGCCACATCGGTGCAGAAGCTACTGCTTCCATCGGCATCGTCAGCTCCAGCACCTGGCTGCTCCACGGCGTTCTGGTGGGCCTGTACACTGCCCTCTCCATCCAGATCGCCCAGTATCTGGGGGCCGACCGGCAGGATGATGCCCGCGGCGTACTGCGGCAGGCCATGCTATTCAATGTGATCCTGGGCGTGGGAGCCGCTCTCTTCGGCCTGGGCATCAGCCCCTTTCTGCCGGGGTGGCTGGGAGCTGACCCCTCCCTGCGGGCAAACGCCACAGCCTACTTTGCCATCTGGTCAGCGGCTCTGCCCTTCACCATGGCCATGGGCCTGTACCTCTCCATCCTCCGTGCAGCAGGCAACGCCCTGACCGCCAGCCTCATCAGCGTGCTGGTCTGCGTGCTGGATGCCATCTTCAACTTTTTCCTCATCAACCCAACCCGGACACTGTGGGGCATCACTGTCTGGGGTGCCGGGCTGGGTGTGCCCGGCGCAGCCCTGGGCACCGCCCTGGCCACTGTGGTGGGCAGCCTGCTGGCTTTGGCCATTCTGCTGCTGCAGGACGGCCCCCTCTGCATCCGGAAGCCTGCCCCCTGGAAGATCACCCGCTCCTGCCTGCGGAACCTGCTGTGGGTGGGCGTACCTCTGGCGGGAGAGCGCGCCGCCATCTCTCTGGCGCAGGTGGTGTTAGTGCGCATCGTGGCCGGCCTGGGTACCGTGGCCATTGCCGCCAACAGCCTGGCTGTCAACGCCGAGGGCCTGTGCTACATGGCAGGCTACGGCATCCAGAGCGCAGCTGTCACCCTCATCGGCCAGGCCGTGGGTGCCAACCGGAAAGATATGGCCAAGCGGTTTGCCTGGCTGTGCACCGGCCTTGGCATGGGGGTCATGGCCCTTTCCGGTGTTGGCCTGTGGATCTTTGCCCCGGCCCTGATGAGCCTTTTCACCACCGATGCGGCTGTCATCGCTCTGGGTGCTCAGGTTTTGCGCATCGAAGCCTGGGCCGAACCCATGTTCGGCGCTTCCATCGTGGCCAGCGGTGCCATGCAGGGTGCGGGCGACAGCACCTCCTGTTTTGTGCTGAACATATTCAGCATGTGGTGCATCCGGCTGACACTGGCGTTCCTGCTGGCTCCCCGGCTGGGCCTGATGGGCGTTTGGGGTGCCATGTGCTGCGAACTGAGCATCCGGGGCCTGCTGTTCCTCATCCGCCTTGCCCGGGGCAAGTGGCTGGAAAAGGGCGCGCTGTCTTAAATCGAATCGATAAAAGCAAAAAAGAAAGGACGCTCTCGCGTCCTTTCTTTTTTGTTCTGTCACTCACTTCCGGCCATGCAGGATGGGAGAGAGCGGCTTATAGATCAACATGCAGAGCAGGGCATCCAGCAGGCCCTTGACCAGAGTGAAGGGCATATTGAAGATGACCAGGCACTTGATGAGGCTGTTGGCAGAGGGCAGGATGGCCTGATACATGCCCAGGATGGCTTCCAGCGGCATGTGGTAGAACTTGACGTAGGCCGGGTAGGTGATGAAGTAGTTGGACGGCACACTGAACAGGGCCATGGCCACGGCACCTGCCACGGCACCGATGATGGCGTTCTTGCGGCTCTTGTGGTGCTTGTAGAGGTAACCAGCCAGAGCGGAGAACACCGCACCCAGCATAAAGTTGCACAGCTCACCCACCAGTGCGGTAGAGGTGCCTTTGATGACCACATGGAGCAGGTTCTTCATAAAGCTGATGATCACACCGTACACCGGGCCAAGGGCAAAGGCACCCAGCAGAGCGGGCAGGTCGGAGAAGTCCATCTTAACAAAGGATGGGATGAGCATCGGGAGCGGGAACTCGATGAACATCAGGATAAAGGCCACTGCGCTGAGCATGGCGGCAACGGTCAGGTTGTGGGTCGTGTTTTTCTTCATGGTAATATCCTCCCGGGGCGTTTTGCCCCAAATCATAGATTGGAAAGCCCCTTTCGCGTGGTTCGGAACCGGGAAGACAATCAAAAACGCGCCCTGCCGCAGCAAACACTGCAACAGGGCGCGTAGACAAATCGTATTGCCTGCCGTTTCTTGCATCCGGACTATACCGTTGGCCCCGGAGTCTCACCGGGTCAGCACCCTTGCGGGTGGTCGCGGGCTGTACCGCCAGTGGGGAATCTCACCCCGCCCTGAAACGAACTTTCTGGCCAAGAGTATAACGCGGCTGCTCCGCCTTGTCAACCCCTTTTTTATTTGCCCTGCACGGGCCGGATATGGTATACTGTGGGACAGGATGTTACAATTTCTGATACAAGGAGCTTTTTGCCATGATTTTTACCGTTCGTGACCTCGGGTTCGAGATCGGGCCTTTTTTGCTGGAGGGCTGGTGGGCACTGGCTGCCCGGGCTATCTGCGCCGCTGTCATCGTTTTTGCGGGGCTTCTGCTCAGCTGGCTGCTGCGCCGGAAGATCTTTCCCACTCTGCTGGCCCGCAGCTGGCACTTTGCCGCCACGCCCATCCTCCTGCGCAGCTTACAGGGCCCTTTGGAGCGGATGGCCTTTTACAGCGGCCTGTATCTGGCCCTGACCAGCCTGCCGTGGGCCATTCCGGGCCTGACAAAGTTTCTGTTCACGGCCTATAAGATCGCAGCGACTCTCCTGTTCTGTCAGGGCCTGTACAACGCTTCTGAGGTAGCCGACCTGCTGCTGGCCTCCTTCAGCCCGGAGATCCGGAGCAACAAGACCCTGCGCTCCCTGCTGGACACCACCTACAAGGTGCTGGTCATCATTCTGGGTGTTGCCACCTGCGCGCAGATCGTCGGCTTCCCCATCGGCAGCATCGTAGCCGGTGCCGGTCTTGTGGGCCTGACCATCTCGCTGGCCGCGCAGGAAAGCGCCAGCAACCTGTTCAGCGGCATCGTCATCCTGCTGGACAAACC
>ENA-UEQX01000726-UEQX01000726.1-human-gut-metagenome-genome-assembly--contig:-NODE-726-length-21755-cov-433.640788_pt1 | contig 21755 bp, 18 predicted proteins | sample MGYA00242952_ERZ507952 | MGnify/ENA primary metagenome ERZ507952 (study PRJEB26167, sample SAMN06115425) | human gut metagenome | host: Homo sapiens | place: China:Sichuan | collected 2015-04-07... | reverse complement strand
TCATGGTTGCAGGCAAAGTGGGTGTGACCGCAGAAGAGTTCGTATCCTCCCTCGAATGATTCTAAAAGAGCAAGCAGCGACGACAGGCGGGAAGACGTGAAATGTCCTTTCTCGCTCTCTATGCCAACGGGTTTTGCCTTTCTATAGGGGGCGTTGCCAAATGTAAATGGAATGTGGTAGCAAAGTATTACCTTCTTATTTTTGGGGGTGAGCGCGAGGTCTTGTTTGAGCCATCGCATCTGTGAGGCGTGCAGTTCGCCAGGCGAATAATAGGCCTTGCCCTTGGTGAAGAAACAATTGTTGATGCATACATAGTGCTCATCGCCACGGTCGAAGGAATAGTCGGTAGGTCCGAAGTTTTCCTCCCATTTGCGTTTGTAGAGTGACTTTCCGTCCTGGTCGTGGTTGCCTATGACGGAGAAGAGTCGCATCTCTGACGAGCCTAAAGCCTCGCGAATCTGACGTTCCAGTTGTGGATTATAGCCACCATAGTATTGTACATCATCGCCCATACTGAGTCCATAGACGGGTGTACCGGGTTTCTGGTCTCTGATAGTTTGTCGGATGTCGCGCATCGTCTGGGTAGTAAATCGTTCTACGTCGCTTTTCTTGATGGGATTGTCGTCTGGCGAGTCGTAATAGGGGCTGATGGCATTGGTAACCTGCGGGTCGCCAATAACGATCATCTTATACTGCCTCTCCTTGCCATAAGGCAGGCGGGTAAGCGTAAAGTCGTATATCTTCTTTTTAGCTTTGACAGCCTGATAGAAGCAAGCCGTGCGGTCGGTATCAGAATGGGTGGGAACCTCGCAATCGGCTGGAACAGAATAGTATATAAACCGTGCCAGACTGTCTCGCTTCATCTTGTATCTGCCTGTAGAATCGGTTTTCACACAGGTGTAGCCATCGCTGACGATGACGTCGGCCACTCCGTTCCCCTCCTCGTCGGTAAGAGTTCCGCTGATGGTGTAGTCTGTTTTTCTGACCACAGGTTTCACCTTCTTAATGGTGTCTTTGGGCTGTGGCTTTTCCTTTGCCACGATATTTGGTTTAGGAGTGGGGGCGGGTGGTGTAGAGGCTTTTCTGCCAAAGTGTAAAGTCATGCCTATTGCCACAAGTATGCAGCAAGTGATGGCTAAAGCTATGATGTATGTTTGTCGTTTTGTCATATTTGCTTTTCTGTTGGTCTTCTTTCGTAACTCAACTTTTCGATACAAAAGTACGTAATTATTATCGAAAACGTTCAAAAGGAAGCTCTTTTCCATCAAAAAAACATTAAATTAATGTAGAATCATTTTGTTTTCTCCTCATTTTTTCATATTTTTGCAATTCTGATGATACGGCTGGAAAAGTCATGGTATAGCCGTTTCGGGACAAATAAATAAGTACAGGAAATAAACAATGGCAAACAACGATAAAGGTCTGACGCCCATGATGAGGCAGTTTTTCGAGATGAAGGCAAAGCATCCCGAGGCATTGTTGCTCTTCAGATGTGGCGACTTCTATGAAACATATTGCGAGGATGCGATAGAGGCTTCCAGGGTTCTCGGCATCACGCTGACACGTCGTAACAATGGCGGTTCGGCAGGTGGAGCAGAGATGGCTGGTTTCCCTCATCATGCTCTCGACACTTATCTGCCCAAGTTGATAAGGGCTGGTAAGCGCGTGGCTGTTTGCGACCAGCTGGAAGACCCTAAGAAGAAGCGTCAGGAAATAAAGGGCAAGAAAGGACTGAGCCAGATGGACAAGATGGTGAAGCGTGGCATTACCGAACTGGTGACACCGGGTGTGGCCATGGGCGATAATGTGCTGAACTACAAGGAAAACAACTTTCTTGCTGCCGTGCACTTCGGAAAGGCGGCCTGCGGTGTGGCTTTCCTCGATATCTCTACAGGAGAGTTCCTGACAGGAGAGGGAACTCCCGATTATGTGGAGAAACTGATGGCAAATTTTCAGCCTAAAGAGGTGCTTTATGACCGCGCCATGAAGTCGAAGTTTGAGCAGGCTTTCGGTACCAAATACTGTACTTTCGAACTGGACGACTGGGTGTTTACAGAACAGACAGCTCGCCAGAAACTGTTGGGGCATTTCAAGACCAAGTCGTTGAAGGGCTTTGGTGTGGAACACCTGAAGAATGGTGTTATCGCCAGCGGTGCCATCATGCAGTATCTTGAGATTACTCAGCATACCCAGATTAACCATATCACGGCCCTCTCGCGCATAGAGGAAGACAAGTTTGTACGCATGGACCGCTTCACCATACGTAGTTTGGAACTTGTAGCTCCGATGCAGGAGGATGGTTCTTCGCTGCTGAATGTTATCGACCGCACGGTAACGGCCATGGGTGGACGTATGCTCCGCAGATGGCTTGTATTCCCTTTGAAGGATGTACGCCCTATCAATGAGCGACTCGACATCGTGGAATATTTCTTCAAAGAGCCAGAATTCCGTCAACTGCTGGATGAACAGCTGCATCGCATAGGCGACCTGGAACGTATTATTTCCAAGGTTGCCGTGGGCAGAGTTTCTCCACGTGAGGTAGTGCAGCTGCAGCATGCCCTGGAAGCCATTCGGCCTATCAAGACAGCTTGCGAGCATGCCAAGAATGAGGCTTTGAGACGAGTGGGAGAGCAACTCAATCTGTGTGATACGCTGAGGGAACGCATCGCCAAGGAGATACAGCCCGATCCGCCTCAGTTGGTTAATAAGGGAGATGTTATAGCCGATGGCTATCATGCCGAACTGGACGACCTGCGTGCTATCAGCCGACATGGAAAGGACTATCTGCTCAAGATACAGGAGCGGGAGATAGAGAAGACGGGTATATCGAGCCTTAAAGTGGGCTATAACAATGTCTTTGGTTATTATCTCGAGGTTCGTAATACCTTTAAGGACAAGGTGCCTGAAGACTGGATTCGCAAGCAGACTCTGGCGCAGGCAGAACGTTACATCACCCAGGAACTGAAGGAATATGAGGAGAAGATTCTCGGTGCAGATGAGAAGATATTGATCTTGGAAACGCAGCTTTTCAATGAGCTGATTGTTGCCATGCAGGAATATATTCCACAAATACAGATCAACGCCAACCTGATAGCCCGAATGGACTGTCTGTTGTCGTTTGCAAAGGCTTCGGACGAGAATCGTTATGTACGACCTGTAATAGACGACTCGCAGGTGCTTGACATCAAGCAGGGGCGTCATCCTGTTATCGAGACCCAGTTGCCATTAGGGGAAAGATATGTGCCCAATGATGTGTTGCTCGATACCGAGAAACAGCAGATTATGATGATTACGGGTCCTAATATGGCTGGTAAATCGGCTCTGCTGCGACAGACGGCTTTGATAGTTCTGTTGGCTCAAGTGGGTTGTTTTGTTCCTGCAGAGAGTGCGAGAGTAGGTTTGGTGGATAAAATCTTCACCCGTGTGGGAGCCAGCGACAATATCTCTTTGGGAGAGTCTACCTTTATGGTGGAGATGACTGAGGCTGCTAACATTTTGAATAATGTATCGCCTCGCTCGTTGGTGCTCTTCGACGAATTGGGACGTGGTACTTCCACCTATGACGGCATCTCTATAGCATGGGCCATTGTGGAGTATCTGCACGAGCATAAGAAGGCTCAGGCGCGTACACTCTTTGCCACTCATTATCATGAACTTAACGAGATGGAGAAGAACTTCGCGCGTATCAAGAACTTCAATGTGAGTGTGAAGGAGGTGAGCGGAAAAGTTATCTTCCTGCGCAAGTTGGAACCTGGTGGAAGTGAGCATTCCTTTGGTATTCATGTAGCTGAAATTGCCGGTATGCCCAGAAGCATTGTAAATCGTGCCAACGTGATACTGAAACAGTTGGAAGATGATAATGCGGGAGTAGGGGGTGCAGGCAAGCCTAATGTAAAGCATCTTGATGAGCAGAAGGAGGGTATGCAACTCAGTTTCTTCCAGCTTGATGATCCTGTGCTGACGCAGATACGTGATGAAATCCTCGGTTTGGATGTCAACAATCTTACCCCGGTAGAGGCATTGAATAAGCTCAACGATATCAAGAAGATATTGTTGGGAAGATAATTATCAAGTAGGGTGTATCAAAAAGGATGACACACCCTACTTGCTTTTTTTCTGTTATCATGTATGATGACAACGAGTTTTGTCATCTTCTGTTACCATTAATGGCTTTAGTGTTTTTTACTTGATTCTTCCTGCAGAGCAATCAGAGTCAAAAGATCGACGGGATACATATAGCTATGTTTACGTAACTTGGAGAAGCAGAAGTAATTGTTGGCTTCAAATACGCTTACCACCATCTCTGTGCAGTAGAGGGCATCAGGGGTTGTATGGTCGAATTTGAAATCAAAAGGCACACCTTTCGACACCAATGCCTCTACGGTTTTTCTGATGGCCAGGGTGTCCACTCTACAGGGAGCCTTCCTGGTATAGATGCAGTATGAGCCGTTGTTGCGTAGATATTCTTCTGTTGTTTCCATGACGATCTTTTTGGCTACAGTAGAGGCATGAACTAACTTCACCCCATCGTCATACCTGATGACTATGCCGCAATGGGATGGGGTAGAGTCGGCCACCTCAAGGGATCTGGTACCCGATAGTGCCCTTACAGCTACCGATTCCCACGAGTCACCCACGCTGAAAAAGATATCACCTGTTTCAAACCTTGTTGTGTCGGGCATGAGATAGGGAGGGCGGTTGAGCAGGCATATACCTATCCAGACTGCGATAGCCAGAAAGAATAAGGTGCTTCCACAGCCGATAAGATAGTAGAAGCGCCTTTTCGATTTTATCATTCCGTTTTGTTTTTTGCCAATTTTTCGATATTACATAAAGCGATGCCTACTGCGGCTGTCACCATATAAAGCCAACCACCCCAAGCTAAACTGACTTGATCTTTCAGTGTTAAGCCAAAGACAGCGCAGAGGATGAATCCTACTACGAAGCATATGGTGTAGTAGTTCTCATTCATCTTGCCAGTAAACTTCAGTTTTACAGATTTGCCTAATACTATCAGTATCGGAACTAATAATATTAACAATGCTAAAAACCAGTGAAAACCTAATTTACTGCCTTTAAACAACAAGTTCAATCCGTTCATCTGGACTTTCCCCATCACGTCAAGTACAGAACCGAATCCGAAGAATATAAACATAAGGACTGCGCTGGCATTTATAGCGATTCCTTTATATTGTTTGATGGTTTTTATGAGTTCTTCCATAATCTTCTATTTTTTATTTATTGAACTTTCGCATACCAGGAAGTTAAAGGAATTAAGGAGGAAGTTAAGACGTATGTCTTGCTACTTAAAAACTGCGCCAAAAAGTCAATTGTCTTTACTCCTCAGCGACCGTAGGGAGCGATAACTCCTTTAACTTCTGAACTTGCGAAACTTGGATTATTTATTAGAGGCGTTTAAGTTCCAACTTGTAGGTCTTTGCATCCTTGCAACCATTTTCGATGTCTGACTTACTGAATTTTAACTTTTTAAATTCCACGGGTGTGCCAGCTTTTACAAATGCCTTACCATCCACATTTTCAGCTGCAATGTTGCCTACCAGGGTCTTGTAAACCTCCTGACCTTCAGCGTTGTACCCTACGAGGTAAACATTCTCGCTTGGGAGGATAAAATCATTGCCTGTCTTCATGTCTGATGTGGCTGTAGCTTCACCATTTATCTAGAATGAAGGCGTCAAGTTAGAGTTACTATAAAAGTCTGTAAACTCTAATGAGAGGGGAGTTGTTATTGTGAAATCACATTTCTCTACCTCAATAGGTTTGCCATTGAGAGTTTTTGCACATTCTTCGATCTTTACTTTCCATTCCGCTTGCATCTTTTCCGATTTCTCGATCAATTCCTTTTTGTCGGCTTCTGTCTTGATGTTCTCGGCCTGTTTCTTCAGATCGGCTTTTTCCTGCATAAACTTTTCATACTTCTCTGGTAGAGAGCCATACAGGTTGGTGTCGGTCGAACTGCCTCCTGAGCAAGCAAATAAGAGTGGCATCAACAAGACTGCAAGTGCCATTTGTTTCATTTTCTTCATAAGCTTTGTAGTTAGATGATTGATTAATTGATTATTAGTAATATAGATGACTTTTATGTTTTCATCTTTTTGCAAATTTAGGAATTAACGAAGAAAGATAGTTAACAATCTCTCAAATTATTCTTTGCAAAAGGTAAATAGAGGTGGCAATGCGTAAAAAAACGATTCGCAACGTATTCTAAATACATTGTGAATCATCTGTTTCTCTCTTTACGATATTTGCTGGGAGATATTCCTTTTATCTTGGTGAAAACACGGATAAAAGCCTGCGCACTATTGAATCCAGAAATCTCAGCTATCTGAACGATTTTGTCGTCCGTACAGTCAAGTTGCTTACAGGCGTATTCGATGCGGAATCTGTTGACATAGTCGTAGAAGGTACATTGAGTTTCTTTGTTGAAGTATGCACTGACGTAGGTGCGATTGGTGCCTATGGTTGCAGCTATGTCTGATACTTTGAGGTTAGGGTTCAGATAAACCTTTTCTTTTTCGAAAAGAATGGCTATGCGTTTTCCGATTTGGTTGTCTTTTGTGATGGTTGCAGTGTCATCTTGCATGTCAATATATTGACTGTCAGATAGTTCGTCAAGCACTGACTCGTGTTTATAGATATAGTAGCTTATGAACATCCATACCACCAAAGAAATGCTCATATATAGTGCTTCGATGATATAATCTGCATATATGCTGTTAGCTATCCAGAGTATCAAGATGAATACAAATGACAGGAATATGGCGCGCAACCAGTTTAGATTGATGTTTTTGGTGTAGGAGAAGCGTTGTTTTAGTTCTCTGTTGTATCTGGGAATGGCGATGATTCCCCATATCGTAAAATAAAGGCCATAAGCGAATGTTTCGAACACCTCAGCGTAATAGAATAAGACATTTTTGGTCAAGATGAAAAGGACAAAAGGTGCTATAAATAGTAGCTCATGCACGATGATAGTACGACGGGTGAGGCTTGTAGGACTGCATAGTTCGATGAGGATAAAGGCGTATAAAGGGATTGCCACCACGTCGGAAGCTATTGTCATCATCCATCTTATCTCGTTAGGATCGTTTATGGGTTTGATAAAATATAGATTCTTCAAACATTGCACACCGATAACCAGCATCAAGACTGCCACGAGTCTTGATAGTAGTTCTTTGTCCTTATGGAAGAAGAGCCATGACATCATGAAATAGAACATGACGCACAGTCCGTAAATGAAATAAATGGTGTGCAACATTTTGTTATTGTCTGTTTAGGTTGTAGAGCAAAGTTTACCGCAAATATACACATTTTATTTGAATAATTATCTCTTAGTCCTTTTTTTATTCAATCTTTCTTTCATCATGAAGTCGTCATTGGGGGAATTTTGCTTTCGTTTGTTACCATACTATCCCCTTGGTATCGTTACTTGTGTTCTTTTTATCCTCATTCTTTTCATCATATCATCTTGCAGGATTTACGAAAAGAAAAAAGGACAGATTTTTCTAATCATTGGGTTTATGTTTGGTCGCATAAAAAGTTTTTTTAAAAATAATTATTTGCTACAGAAAAACAGTCTTCATCTCAAAAACATCAACGTCGATATTATGCCAGTCATAAGGAAGAACTACAACGCAAGAGCCGTGAGTATCACAGACAGCTAAGAGTGAATAAGAATAAGTGATTGTAGAAAATGTTTGCAAAGTTTTCAACATAAAAAAAGTTAATTTAATCGGTGGTATGTTACGCATATCGCTGATTTTTTATATTTTTACACCATTAAAGAAAGAAAACGATATGGCAGAAATAGCAAACCGTATATACGAGACAAGTGAAGGGCAGATTCTCTTCATCTCAGACTTCTCGGACATCAATGATAATGAGAAGGTGGTAAGTCGTGCACTTTCTGTAGAAGAAAAAAAAGGAAATATAGTTCGATTGGCTAATGGGGTTTATCTTCGCCCTAAGAATACCCGATTTGGGATAGTCTATCCATCAATAGATGAAATGGTGATGGCTATAGCCCAGCGAGATAAGGTACAAATACAACCTTCAGGAGTTACAGCGCTCAACAAACTTGGACTCTCAACACAGGTGCCTACAAAATATACTTATCTGACATCGGGAAGTGGAAGAGTCTTGACTCTTGGTAATCGGACTATAGAGTTGAAGAGAAGTGTTCCTAAGAACTTTGCTTTTCAGACAGTGTTGGCAGCGCTTCTTGTACAAGCTCTTAGAACATTAGGACAAAAAAATGTAGGTAATCAAGAACTCTCTACCATTAGAAAATTGGTCAATGAAGAGGAACATAAAGACTTGTTTGTACAAGATCTTACTCTCATGCCAGTATGGATGAGAAAGCTGATAACTGATATTATAGATAAAAGCGAGCATTATGACACTTTGGTTAAATCACACAATAGATGAACGAATAGCAATGTTGCAACGTGCGGAAGAGAAGTTTCGTATTAATCAGGTTGCAATTGAAAAGGACTGGTGGGTAACTGTGGTGCTCAATGCTCTTTTCAAATGTTCATGTGCAGATCAACTCATCTTTAAGGGAGGTACAAGTCTCAGTAAAGGATGGAATTTGATAGAAAGATTCAGTGAGGATATAGACTTATCTGTAAACCATGAATTCTTTGGTATAGAGAAGACGACAAAGAATCAGCGTGAAAAACTTCGCAAGAAGGCACGTAGGTATTTTCTTGATACAGTTTCTGCAGAGTTGGATGAAAATCTAAAGAAACTTGGTGTGGAAGGATACCATATAGAAAGTGTAGTAGAGGAAATTGACGAGGATGGTAAGGCAAGTCCCGTTGCAAGTGATAAGGATCCATCTGTCATTCTTGTTCATTATGAGTCTATGCTTGGTCATACGATAGAGTATATTCCGCCAAGAGTAAAGATAGAGATTAGTTGCTTGTCTATGAACGAACCTACGGAAGACCGTTTGATTTCATCATATATTGAGCAGACTTTCCCTGGAGAAGATGAGGCGGCTACAGCTACTATAAGGACAGTTGTGCCTACACGAACATTCCTGGAGAAGGCATTCTTGCTATGTGAGGAGTTTCAGAAACAGTCTCCTCGTTATGTCCGAATGTCTAGGCATCTTTATGATATAGAACGCTTGATGGATACAGAATTTGGCAAACAAGCCCTGCAGGATATGGACTTGTATGAGCGTATTGTTAAGCATCGTTCCATATACTATGCTGTAGGGTATGTAGATTATTCTAAGTTGATGCCGAGTGAGATTGATTTTGTTCCTAGGCAAGAGTTGATGAAGGATTGGGAGGGTGATTATACAGAGATGTGTAACCACTTTATCTATGGTCAGACTTTATCTTTCGAAAAACTTTTAGAGCGAATCAAGGAGTTGCAAGATAGGTTTAGAAAAGCCTTTTAGTGACTTTTACTCCTTAATAAAATGTTCACTATAAAAGTTGGAAGACTATAAGTACTTGGTATTCAGCCCTAATATTCCTATCCTACGACACCAATATGTAGAAAGATGACTAAGTTTGCAGATTCGAAGGAATCGCTTTAAATACACTTAAAACTTGGTGATGAGATAAGAAAATATGGAATAGACGAGGGCGACAGGAAGAAAGTATTCTCAGTTTTCTCCCATTTTCCTCATATCAGTAAGGCTATACTTTTTGGCTCCAGGGTCAAAGGAATCCACAAGCCTTTTTCTGATGTGGATATAGCATTGGTAGGCGAAGCCTTGTCGCCCAAGGAGCGAATGATGGCAAAGCCTTTGCTGTACACACCTCTTTCATATAATACACCAGAGAGACGTTTCTCTGTTTCTGCAAGTTTTGCACGTGCTTGTACACGTTCGTATTCCAGCAAGCGCTTTTGAACCAGTTCTGCTCGGCGAGTCTGTACGGCAAAGTAGTTTTGGGCAAAAGAGATTTGTGGCTTGCGTGGATCGCCATTTTGGGCAATAAGGTAGCAAGCATAACGAGTCAGCATGTAGTCTTTGACCTCACGTTGAGCACCTTTAGCTATAGGTATCATTTTCCCAACGCCGGGAAAATGATATTCTACCATTTCGCCAGCGTTAATACAAGCATTTTTAGCTCGCTCGATGACACCTTCAAATCTTTCCCATTTGGAATAACCTAACACTTGTGCAAGTTCTCTTGCACTCCAACACTCTACGCCTTCGTATTCGTTGGCGATAGCTTCGAATTGCTCGAACAATTCTTTGATTTCCTCTTCCTTCATAATCGTTTATTTTTATGATATTTCGACAAAGTTACGCTTTTTATTTGGTTGCTGCAAGGAAATCTTATATTTCTCATATAAAATTTGGTTTATTCATCAGTAAAGTAAATCGTATCTTTGCAGTGAAAAGGGAGTATCCTGGTTTTGGCGAAGGGTTGCTGTGTGCATCTATCGGTAGGAAGCATTCAGCCATTTTCCCAACCGTTGGGAAAATGGCTGAATGATATGGAGTTTATTTTGCAAATAATTTTCCGATGAGATTCAAGAGATTAGAAACAGTTTCTTTGCTCTCTACAGGAATCTTGATGGAGGTTTCGCCTGTCTCCTCGTCTTTTTCAATAATGGAATCAACCAGTTGGGCAGTGGCTTCTGGCGACTTTAAAGTTTCGGCTAAGCCTGAGAGGAAAGATACTCCTTGAGCTACTAAATCCTTTGGCTGATTTAAGCGATTAGAGACGGATTCTCTGTTCGGAGAAGAGCTCGTATGTTGCTGGATGGAAACCTCTTCTTTATTCTTGTCTGATTTATGTTCGTCGCAAGCCTTGTTGGTTTCCAAATCCTTAGGATTGATAGTTGTAAAGTCTTCCTCGGCCTTCGGCGTTTCAGTTTGGCATTCGGAATCTTTAACGTTATTAGAATCAGCATCCTTAACTTTCTCTGTTTCTTCATTTTCTTCCACCATACCGCTTACGGTTTCCATCATCTTGCTGAACTTATCATCTGTGATGAAAACAGAATCCTCGCCATCATCGAGTACGCCCTCAAACATGGAGGTCTTGAAACGCAACTTACCGAGCATCTCTTCCTCGATGGAATATGGAGTTACGAGATTGATAACCTGGATGTTGTTCTGCTGGCCAAGGCGATAGATGCGACCGATACGCTGTTCGAGAACGGCAGGATTCCAAGGTAAGTCGATATTGATGATGGTTGCTGCTGATTGCAGATTCAAGCCCGTGCTGCCGGCATCAGTAGAGAGGAAAACTCGGCTTGATGGTTCGTTCATGAAGTTATCTACCAGGTTCTTGCGCTTTTCGGATGGCACGCCACCATGCAGATATTCAAAGCCTATTTCTTTTTTCTCCAGTTCCTTGGCGATGAGGCGGGTCATGCGTTCCCACTGACTGAATACCACAACCTTTTCGCCTTCTTCGCTGATGATGTCGCTGATGATGTTCACGCATTCATCCACCTTGGTGTCGTATCTCGTCTTTTGGTCGAGGATATAACTGCTGTCGCATACCATGCGCATCTGCGAGAGGAAGAGCAGGAGACGCTTGCGGTCTTTATCGGATAGGAAATGCATCTTGCGCCATTTCAGAACCAGAAGACGTACCTGATTCTGCCACTCCTGATGCATGTCCTTCTGCTCGTTGGTCATCGGAATAAAAAGGTTTTTGTCTGAACGCTCAGGCATCTGGAGTTTTACATCTTTCTTGCGACGGCGAATGAGGATATCGCTCAGCTTCTTGCCTATATCGTTTAAGTTCTTATAGCCCAATACTTTTCCTGTTTCATCAGTAATGATATGCTTGTCTTTGAAGAGATAGTAAGGGGCGAGGCGGAAATTATCAACAAACTCCACGATGGAATAAAGTTCATCGAGTTTGTTCTCCAATGGGGTACCGGATAGAATTACGGAATAGTCTGACTCAATCTTTCTTGCCGCACGGGAAATCTGCGTGTTCCAGTTTTTCAGGCGCTGCACCTCGTCCATGATGAGCATGTCGGTCTGCAAACTGCCGAGTATTTTGATGTCATTGGCGGCACTGTTATAGGAGATAATCTTGTAAGGTTCCGGGCGGTTATACGCTTCCTTTCTCTTGAGATGACTTCCCTCAATGACGAAGACTTCGGCATTAGTAAACTTTTTGATTTCACTGCGCCACTGGTATTTGAGCGAGGTTGGGCATAGGACAAGTACAGATCCAATAAGACCTTCCTTGCGTAACAGTTCGGCAGTACCGATAGCTTGGATGGTCTTTCCAAGACCCATCTCGTCAGCAATAATAGCCTTTCCTGCCTTTGCAGCAAAGCGGATGCCCTCTTTCTGGTAAGGATAGAGGTTTACTTTCAGAAGATTGTCGAGTTTCTCGTCATTGTATGTCTTCACAATCTTCTCTCTTTTCGCTTTTTCGCGAATGTCGATGATAAAGTCAATGGCATCTTTATAGCATCTGAAAGTATCGCTGATTTGGCGAGCTTGTTTCAAGAAAGAGCCAATGCGGGCATAGGCTGTCTTCTTCAAAACGTGGTTCTCGTCGAAGTAATCCTTGGCTAACTGTTCGTATGCCTCCTTGTTGTCGGAGCCGATGCGAATCTTTACGCATCGCTCGTCTCGATAGGAGAGATAGACTGAAGTATAAGGTGGCAATTCCCGGTGTACATGCACACCCTTCTTTCCGCCAAACCATTTCTTGACGGCTTCGATATGTTTGCAAGTGCCGAGTCTCGAAGTCTTGAAATCCATGCAGGAACAATAATTCCATTCGCTGTTGGCTCCACGATACACCACCTTGTATTCGTTGTTTTTCTCTGGGTTGCGAACGATGTATTCGCCAGGGAAAAGGTCATCATCTACACAACTGATGTTGAAGTGCTCAATATCGGTCACCTGCTTGCGCAGTTTGATTTGCCATTCCTCCAAGCTCATCTTTTCTGGCTTAACGATATGGGAGATAACCTGCTTCTTCTTTTTCCTCTTGGTAGTTTTCTTGGTGGAGTCTGTGGCTTTGCGAGATGAAGTCATGTTAGCCTTGTCGCTCTGGTTGTTAGTGCTTTTATTGTTGTTGATTCTTGCCATTGTTGTTATTTTTTATGGAATTAATATTTTACGCAGAAGTATCATAAATATCTGAAACTCACAAACATTTTAGATACTTTTAATATGTTGTTCAGTAATTTTGAGGAAAGTCTTTTCCACACGTCGCCTACCATAGATGGCAATGAATTCCGATTTACGGCTTGCGATGTAGTTCTCAAGCTTCTCAATCTCTATTTCTCTTCCTACTATATTCTCCTTCATTTGTTATGTTGCTTTTTAAAAAACTTTTTTAATTTAATGTAAAGGTACACATTATAAATGAAAGATACGAAAAAATCGTGGAAAATTAACTAAAAAGGCATCCACAGCCCTCGTGGATGCCTTTATGATAGCTTTTTAAAGAGTTTCTTTTGAATGGTGTAACTTCTCAGACCAATTAGGTGCTATTGGCTAAATACGTGAAATGTTCTTTACACTTCCTTCGCTGAGATTTCTGTATTTTTGTCAGACTCTTTTTTGTTTGTAAATATCGGAAATATGAAGGCTGAAGCGAATTTGCTAAAAATCAGATGGTTATAATTATAAAGAATTAATGGTCATGTTCCGTAATTTTCATGTCGTACGACATTGCATCCTATAGTTGTACAACATAAGCGCTATAGTTGTACGGCATGAACCGTAAAAACGTACGACATGAGTATGTATAGTTGTACGACTATAGAATTATGGTTTGAGAAAAGTTGTAAAATACGGGTGCTGCTGATGCTAAAATCTCTTTTTTTTACTATTAGATGCCTCAACAGAGAGTAGGCAAAATAGTGTAATAAATAATTACATTTAGTTCTTTTTGAAAAAACAAACCACTTTTTGGATTTCGATAGAAATCAATCAAGGCGAAAGATGTAAGTAGCGTAAATATCTATAAATGAGCGATATACTGTATTTGCGGAAACACTAATCAGGCGTAGAAATGATGTGTTGGTAGAACACCGCTTTTTACTGAGAGGCAGTATTGGTTGATAGTAACATCCCGGTTGTTTCATGTGGAACAACCGGGATGTAATGGTATGAATGTTTTTAATGAGCTTCGAGCCAATTGTTTCCCCAACCGGCATCTGCTACCAAAGGTACGTTCAGTTGATAGGCATTCTGCATTTCCTCTACTACGATTTGCTCTACTTTCTCTTTCTCTTCGGGATAAACAGAGAAGTTGAGTTCGTCGTGTACCTGGATGATCATTTTGCTCTTGATGTCTTCCGCCTTGAAGCGTTTGAAGATGCGCACCATAGCCACCTTGATAATGTCGGCCTCGGAACCCTGGATAGGAGCATTGATGGCATTGCGTTCGGCAAATCCACGCACAGTGCCATTGTGACTGTTGATGTCCGGCAAATAGCGGCGACGGTGAAAGAGGGTTTCGGCATAGCCTTTTTTCCGAACTATCTCTTTGGATTTTTCCATGTATGCCTTGACGCCAGGGAAGGTGTGGAAATAGTCCTCGATGATTTGTTTGGCTTCCTTGTTCTCGATATTCATGCGTTGTGCCAGTCCGAAAGTGGTAATACCATAGATGATTCCGAAGTTGGCAGTCTTTGCTTTTTTGCGTTGAGCATCAGTTACTTGCGAAATGTCTTCGTGCCATATTTTGGCAGCTGTAGCCGCATGGATGTCGTTGCCTTCGCGGAAGGCTTCCGTCATATTGGGATCCTCGCTGAGATGGGCCATGATGCGTAGCTCTATTTGAGAGTAGTCGGCAGAAAAGAACAGACATCCTGGCTCTGGGATGAAGCATCGGCGTATCTCCTTTCCGTCGTCATCGCGTACTGGGATGTTCTGCAGGTTAGGGTCGCTGGATGAGAGGCGTCCTGTGGATGTGATGGCTTGGTTGAACGAGGCATGAATGCGTCCTGTGCGAGGGTTGATGAGTTTTGGAAGAGAGTCGACATAGGTACTGAGGAGTTTCTTTAACCCTCTGTAGTTCAATATCTCATCGATGATAGGACTCTTGCTTCTCAGCTGTTGCAGCACTTCCTCGCTTGTCACATATTGTCCTGTTTTGGTCTTCTTTGGCTTGTCTACGATTTTCATCTTTCCAAAGAGTATTTCTCCTACTTGTCGAGGAGAGGCTATGTTGAATGACTCGCCTGCCAACTCATAGATGTGGCGCTCTATCTCGGTCAGCCTGTTGGTGAGGTTGACTGATGTTTCTTTAAGTGTGTTGGTATCTATACAGACACCATTCATCTCCATGTGTGCCAGCACTGGTACGAGCGGCATCTCTACATTCCAGAAAAGTTCTTCCAGATTCAGTTCCTTGAGTTTGGGCTCCAGTACATTCTTGAGTCGCAAAGTGATGTCGGCATCTTCGGCGGCGTACTCATAGACTTCGGATGGTGCCAGGTCGCGCATCGATTTCTGATTTTTGCCTTTAGGCCCTATCAGGTCTTCGATATGTACAGTCTGATAATGCAGATATACTTCTGCCAGATAATCCATATTGTGGTAGAGTTCTGGCTGGATAAGGTAATGGGCTATCATCGTGTCGAACATCTTTCCTTGTATCTCTACACCATAGTTCATAAGTACTTCATAATCGTACTTGATGTTTTGTCCCACTTTCATGATTTCTGGATTCTCATAGAGTGGTTTAAAGATGTTTACGAATTTTAAGGCTTCTTCACGATCAGAAGGAATAGCCACATAAAAAGCTTCTTTTTCCTCCACAGCAAAGCTCAAACCTACCAATTCGGCATCAACAGCATGGGTTGAAGTAGTTTCTGTATCTAAACTGAGAATTTGTTTTGTAAATAAATAATCATAAAGTCGCTTTGCATCTTCCTCATTATCAATGAGATTATATTTATGTTCTACAGTTTTAATGCTCTCAAAATTCGCGTTTTTCTGCTCATCCTGACCATTGGTCGGATTTTCGGCAAATAAATCAAGCTCTAATGAAGCGTTTGTTGGCTTTTGTTGAGGTTTTTTAAGAACTCTGTTGGCAAAGGACTTAAACTCTAATTCGGTGAAGATTTCGTCGAGTTTTTCCTTGTTGGCTTCTACCAACTTCAAATTGTCCATATCGAGAGCAACGGGCACGTCGGTTCGGATGGTTGCCAAGAACTTCGACATCTTGATGTCTTCGATAGCACCTTCTACTTTTTCGCGCAGCTTTCCTTTTATCTTAGAAGAATTCTCTATCAGATTCTCAACGTTGCCAAACTCGTTGACGAGTTTGATGGCAGTCTTTTCGCCCACGCCTGGACAACCCGGGAAGTTGTCGGCAGAGTCGCCCATTAACGCCAAGAGGTCGATAACCTGGAGTGGGGAAGTGATGCTATATTTTTCTTCAATCTCTTTGGTTCCGAGTTTCTCGTATCCTCCACCATGTTGTGGGCGATACATATAGACATTGTCTTTTACCAACTGTCCATAATCCTTGTCGGGTGTGAGCATATAGGTCTCAACACCCTTTTCGCCTGCCTTTGTGGCTAAGGTGCCAATGACGTCGTCTGCCTCGAAACCGTCAACTTGCAGAATAGGGATGTGGTAGGCATCGAGGATATTTTTGATGATAGGTACTGACAGTTTGATGTCTTCTGGAGTTTCCTCACGTTGAGCCTTATAAGCAGGGAAAGCCTCGTGGCGGAATGTCTTTCCGTGGTCGAAAGCCACTCCTATGTGTGTAGGCTTTTCTTTGGTAAGTATCTCGTTGAGTGTGTTGCAGAATCCCATGATGCATGAAGTGTTGAGCCCTTTAGAATTGATTCGTGGGTTCTTCATGAATGCATAATACGACCTGTAAATCAGTGCGTAAGCGTCTAAAAGAAACAGTTTATCCATAAATAATTATTTTTATCGCGTAAAATTACTAAAAAATTGCCACATTTCGCGAAGAATTGATTAATTTTGTAACAAATTTCGGAAATAATGGATTATTTATCACTTATCAAGCAACCTATAGAGTCTGAATTGGCTGATTTTGTAGACTTGTTCAACAAGTCTTTGATGCATGGCGATGGTCTTCTCTCGCAGGCGCTCGATCATATTCGACAGCGTGCGGGCAAGCGTATGCGCCCTATGCTCATCTTGCTGATGGCCAAGAATTTTGGTAAGGTAACTCCAGTTACTCAGCATTCTGCTGTGGGATTGGAATTGCTTCATACGGCTTCTCTTGTTCATGATGATGTGGTGGACGAGAGTGGAGAGAGAAGAGGTCAGGCGAGTGTGAATGCTACTTATAATAACAAGGTGGCTGTACTTGTGGGCGACTATATCCTTTCTACTGCTTTGCTCCATGTGTCGTATTCGCACTCTGAGGAAATCGTGCGTTATTTGGCTGAATTGGGTCGAGTGCTTTCTAATGGAGAAATACTGCAGTTGAATAGTATCAACAATCAGGAAATATCAGAAGATGTTTATTATCAGGTGATTAAGCAGAAGACTGCAGCCTTGTTTGAGGCTTGTGCCGGGATAGGAGCCTTGTCGGCAAAAGCCTCTATGGAGGCTGTAGAGGCCGCAAAGAAATTCGGGCAGAATCTTGGTATTATCTTCCAGATTCGTGATGATATTTTCGATTATTATGATTCAAAGGAGATAGGCAAACCTACGGGTAATGATATGGTGGAGGGCAAATTGACCCTGCCTGTCATTTATGCTCTAAATTCTACTGGTAACGAACAGATGATGAAGTTGGCCCGCAAGGTAAAGGCACATGATGTTTCGCAGGAAGAAATAGCTCAGTTGGTGGCTTTTACCAAACAGAATGGAGGCATAGAATATGCAGACAAGAGAATGTGGGAATTCCATGCGGAGTCTATGGATTTTCTTGATACTTATGTAGAGGATAAGGATGTCTATCAGGCTCTAAAAGCCTATTTAGATTATGTTATAGAAAGGAAGATATAGTTTTTTTGCTTAGGATGATTCTATGTTCTATAGTTTGGAACTTATGTTCTAAAGTTTAGAACTTGTATCCTAAAGTTTAGAACTTATATCCTAAAGTTTAGAACATAGAATGAATAAGGATTTCATGACATTTTGTCCTTATAGAAAATACAATTTAATACAGTATACGATAAAAAAATAAGAGCTTGATCCCCAATGATTGGAACCAAGCTCTTATGCGTATGAAGTTATGCTAATGACACCTATGCCTTAGAAATACTTGATTTCCTTGCCTAAAATTTCGCTCAAGAGGAGGTTGGTAAGGCGTGATGTACCGAGTCGCAACCACTGATTGGTCAGCCATTTTTCGCCTAAGACTTCCTTTACGATGGTGTAGTAAACTACTGCATCGTGGACGGTATTAATGCCACCTGCAGGCTTGAAACCTATCTGAATGCCAGTCTTTTCGTAGTATGCTTTGATGGCCTGACACATTACGTATGCAGCCTCAGGAGTGGCAGAAATCTTCTCCTTACCTGTAGAGGTCTTGATGTAGTCGGAGCCAGAGTACATGGCTAAGATAGAGGCTTTCATGATGTTGCTGCAGTTCTTCAGGCAACCTGTCTCAAGGATACATTTCATCTTGTGCTCTCCACAGGTTTCCTTCAGTTCCTGGATGTCGTCGCAAAGACCCTCATAATCCTCGCTGAAGAACTTGCCTACAGGCATCACGATATCCACCTCTGTAGCGCCGTCTTTGATGGCCATGGCGGTCTCGGCTATCTTTACCTCTATAAATGTCTGTGAAGAAGGGAAATTGCCGCTTACGACGGCGATTTCTACGCCATCAACCTCCAAGCTCTGGCTGATCAGTCCAGCAAAGTTAGGGTAGGTGCATACGGTAGCTACATGAGGAAGCTGTGGATAATCCTTGGCAAACTGGTTTACCTTTTCGATCATTTTCAGGATGCTTTCCTCTGTATCTTCGGTATGAAGAGAGGTCAACTCGATGCTTCCAAAGAGGAATTTCTTTACCTCCATGGTCTCGTTCTCAGCCACTTTCTCGTCGATTATCTTCTTGACTTCTGCTGCTACTTCCTCGTCGTTGAGGTCGCAGTTATACTGTTTCAAAACTGACAAATACTTGTCGTCCATCTCGCTGTACTGCCCTTTTTTCTGGGCAATAACTTGTTCCTTGATACTGCTCATACTTAATGTTTTTTATTGTTGTTATTTATTGTTTGTCTTTTCCTTGTTCTGTGCTTAATTTAGGGTTGTTTTTATGTCTTTCTGCATCTCTTTGGGTTTTCTTGTTGAAGCTCTTTTGAAGTTCTTCTGTAAGGTCGATCCCCGTTTGATTTGCCAGACATATAAGTACCCAAAGAACATCGGCCATTTCTTCTCCAAGGTTGGGTTTTTCTCCCTTTTTGAAGCTTTGGTCGCCATAGGTTCTTGCTATGACTCGAGCCAGTTCACCTACCTCTTCAGTCAGGCAAGCCATATTGGTTAGTTCGCTGAAATAGCGTACTCCATATTGCTTAATCCACTTATCTACAGCATCTTGTGCTTCTTTTATAGTCATAACAGATGATCTTTAATAATCAAATAGGTCGAACTTAGCCATAATCCAGTGAAGAATAACGCGGCAATGGTGTTGTAGATACCAATCTTTCCGTCCTCTCTTTTGTCATATAAGAAATCCAGGTTCAGACCCATGATGATGAGTGTTTGACCTGCGTATACAGCCCATTCGTTGTCTAATAGCCTTTGTGAAAAGACGATAAACAGAATTAATCCTATGGTCGTCAACCAATCTTTATACTTTAATATCCTTTTCATTTTTCAGTTCTATAGAATAGTCTGTATCTACTCCTTATTATGGGTGTCCATCATGATGGTAACAGGGCCGTCGTTCAGCAGATCTACCTTCATATCTGCGCCAAATTCCCCTGTCCCTACAGGCTTTCCGAGTGACTCAGAAAGCTTTTTGCAGAACTCTTCGTAGAGCGGAACGCTTATCTCGTGTTTGGCAGCTCTTAACCAGCTGGGGCGATTTCCTTTCTTGTAGCTGGCGAATAGGGTAAACTGGCTGATGACCAATATCTCGCCCTTTATATCCATAATAGAGCGATTCATCACATGATTCTCGTCGTCGAAAACACGGAGTCCAATTACTTTTCTTACTAACCAGTCTATGTCTTCAGAAGTGTCGCTTTCCTCTATGCCGAGAAGGATGAGATAGCCCTGCTGGATAGCAGATTTTACTTCTCCCTCGATGGCGACAGATGCGTGTGCGACGCGTTGTATTACAATTCTCATATTTTTTAATTATATCTTCTGCAAATATACATTATTTTTGCCGAATTGCCATCATTTAGGCTGATTATTTTCAAAATAATCCCTTAATATGCTTGCCTTATGCTGGCCCACAATCTCTGTTAGGGCTTCCTGGCTTGCTTCTTTTATCTTTTTGACGCTTTTAAAATGGCTCAGAAGTGCCTCTTTTGCCTTAGGGCCGATGCCTTTAATATCGTCGAGTTCGGAGTGTAAAGCATGCTTGGACCGCTTGTCTCGGTGGAATGTGATGGCGTATCGGTGTACTTCGTCCTGAATCTGTGTGAGGACTTTGAATAGCTCACTCTCAGTCGGTATGGCAACCGTTTGAGGAGGAAAGCCAAAGAGTAGCTCGTTGGTGCGGTGTCGGTCGTCTTTTGCGAGTCCAGCTATGCTTATATGAAGCCTGAGCTCGTCTTCTATTACGGCTCTTACAACCTCCATCTGGCCTTTACCACCATCGGTAATAATAAGGTCGGGTAGCGGTGTGCCTTCTTCTATCATACGGCTGTATCTGCGCCTTACCACCTCCTGCATTGATGCGTAATCGTCGGGACCTACAACGGTTTTTATGTTGTATTTTCTATAGTCTTTACGACTTGGCTTCATACCTTTATATACGATACAGCCTGCCACGGCATCTGTGCCGGAGATGTTGGAGTTGTCGAAGCATTCTATCTGATAAGGCAGTTTTGGCAACTTTAATTTGGATTGCAATTCCTTCATCAGTCGAGTTTGTTTTTGTTCTGGATTGAGCTTTTCTGCCTGCTTAAGACGATCGAATTTGTACTGTTTGCAGTTCATTTCCGACAATTCCAAAAGATGTTTTTTGTCGCCTCTTTGTGGTACGAAGAAAGTGGCGTCTTTTAATTTCCATTCCATCTCGAAAGGCACAATAATCTCTTTGGAAGCAGAGTGGAAACGTTCTCTTATCTCAGGTATGGCTGTTATCAAAAGCTCTTCGTCGCTTTCCTCTAACTTGCGTTTATATTCGTAGGTAAAGCTTTGGTTGATGGTGCCATTTTTGACGTGGATATAGTTGATAAATGCGTTCTTGTTGCTGTCGTCGTTCACGATAGTAAATACATCTACATCGGTAATGGTGTGGCTTACAACCTCGCTTTTTGCCTCAAATTCGTCGAGCAAAATATACTTTCTCTTGTATTCTTCGGCCACCTCGAACTTAAGAATCTCAGCATTTTTCATCATCATATCGTAGAGATATTTGCTTACTTCCCGTGTGTTTCCCTTCAGAATCTCACGAGCCTGGCGCATGTTTTCCTGATATTCTTCGTAGCTTTGCTTGTTGATGCAAGGCGCTCCGCAGTTGTGTATGTGATAGTCGAGACAGGGCTTGTATTTCCCGTCTCTGATGCCTTCTCTTGTCAAAGGAAAGCGACAAGTGCGGGGTTTGTAGAGCTTTTTGATGATTTCAAGTACTGCATACATGCTTCCTATGTGAGGATAAGGTCCGTAGAATGTTCCTACGCGCTTGTTGATGTTTCTTGTTTTGAAAATT
>ENA-UEQX01000691-UEQX01000691.1-human-gut-metagenome-genome-assembly--contig:-NODE-691-length-22285-cov-23.259456_pt1 | contig 22285 bp, 14 predicted proteins | sample MGYA00242952_ERZ507952 | MGnify/ENA primary metagenome ERZ507952 (study PRJEB26167, sample SAMN06115425) | human gut metagenome | host: Homo sapiens | place: China:Sichuan | collected 2015-04-07... | reverse complement strand
CCGTGGGAGAGTAGGTAGCCGCCACTTTTAAATGATGAATCCCTTCAGAGAGCAATCTCCGGAGGGATTCTTTTTTTTGTATCTATTTTCTCATTATTTGTCAATAAACCCTACAAAAAGATATTTTTTCTCGTTCTTCTTTCTTGTAAGTGTTAGAAAGGCATTATTTTTGTGGAAAATTATACTGTAAATGAAAAAATCTTGGCTTATACTGTTTTGTTTTATTTCTTTGAATTCCGGCATAAAAGCACAAGAGACCTATACTACGAAAAAATTGAAGTCAGAAAAAGAAACGAAAATCTCTTTCTCTGACCGTTGGAGTATACGGACTAATGCGATAGACTGGGTTACAACCGTACCTAATGTTGCCGTTGAATTTGATGTGTCTAACTCTGTTTATAACCGTTGGGCGCTGGGAGCGGGCTTTAAGTTTAATTATATTCCCCGTTCCACGGATTTCTCTTCTCGTTTTACTTATAAAATCGGAGATGCCAGATTAGAGGCCAGAAGATACTTCCGTTCTTATCAGATGTTTCCTTATCGTTCCGGAAATACCAGAAGAAGCAATAAAGGATGGTGGAGAGCATATTATATGGGTCCTTATGTAAGTTATACCCGATATGCGGTGCAGTTGGCTGATCCAACCTATAAAGGAAAGGCGCTTAGTGTGGGTCTTACCGGAGGATACAATATTCCTTTGTATGAAACACGTCATGGCGGTTCCGTGGATTTGGATTTGGGATTAAGCGTGGGGGCTCTTTATTTGGACCATCTGAAGAAAAAGGATGGCGTGTATGAAGTTGAATCCCGTGTGTTACCCTATCCGATGCTCACCGATTTGCGTGTAGGTTTTGTGTACCGTTGGCGTTCTGTACGTAAAAAGTATGTTTCTCTGAATGAAGAGAAGATTTTTCAGCGCCATACGGAACGTATGATGAAAGAGAAGCAACGCTTGGAGAAAAAGTATCAGGACAGTTTGCGTCTGGATTCCGTGCAGCGTGTAAAACAAGAGATTCGTATCAAGAAACAGAAGAAATAATCAGAATATAATGAAAAAGAGATTGTTCGGTTTCGCCCTCCTGATTCTGGTCTTTGCCATCAAAATGCAAGGCCAGTTGCTGTCGGTGAAAACCAACTTATTGAATTGGGGTTTATGTGCTCCCAACTTGTCTTTGGAACTGGTTACCGGAGAGCGGCATTCGTTTGTTGTATCCGGTTCCTATATGTCGAAGTTGTACCAGAAATCTTTCAGAGGCTGGATGTTGATGCCAGAGTACCGTTTCTGGCTCAGTGGAAGACCCATGGCACGTACTTACTTGGGTGTAGCTGCTTTTGGAGGTAATTATAATGACCAAAGCGCTTTGATTCTGAAAGGAAAGAATCAGGAGGGAAGCTATGCCGGTGTGGCAGCTACCGGAGGTTATTCTTTTTATTTTGGCAAACGATGGAATCTGGAACTGACGGCCGGTGTTGGAGTTGCCATGGCCCATCGCAGAGTCTATACTTCGGGGGAACCGAAACCAGAGTCTTTTGAACCGTTGAATTTTAGTGTCATTCCTGTGAATCTGGGTGTGACGTTGGGATATATTTTAAAATGACACGATGAGAAAAATTTTAGTTCTACTCTTTTTGTTTGTAGCCTGTGGCAGTGTGCTGCGGGCGCAAAATCAGATAACCGTATCGGGTAAGATCCTGAATATGGAAGCCAATAAGGAAGGTAAGCGTAATCTTCCTTTTACGGACGAGCTGGTTGAGGTCTTTTCTTATGCCACCAAGGCAGATGCCGAAGAGGCCCTGAAACTGATGGAGCAGCAGTTCAAGAAAGGTCTGCCCTATCATGGCCTTAAGGAAATTGATATAACCGAGGCCGATCCCTATACCGGATATTATGAGTTGAAAACCTACTCCAACGGATGGCTGCTGGTGCGTGTTGGTCTGTCTTCGGAGCTTCATCCGGTAGAGAACAAGCTACAGATGGATTTTAAGATTCGCGGTGCCGTTGCTTTAGATCAGGTTGTGGTGCAGGCCAAGAATACGACACCCAATGAACTGCAAGTGATTCCTGTGGCCACGGCGCGTTTCGGAAACGTGCTACCCTTGAATCTGACACTGCCTATCGGAGAGCATTATGGACAAACCAATGCACGTTTTGTTTATCAGCCATTTGTGGTAGACTGTACCACTGATAAAATAGAAGCCTACGGTCGTCCTTATGTTCTGGAAGGAAAGGAATATCATGCCACGCAGGAGCGGAGAATGGGCTATGACCTTACCCGCGACACACTGCAAATGTTTGTAGATCCCGAAAGACAATTGTCAAAAGATGCTTTTGTATTGAATTATGCCGATACGGTTTATTTGTCACATACAGACCGGAACTATGCCGTGTTCGGCTCATTCTCTTTCATGGATTATAATAATACCTATTATTCCAAAACTTCAATGGTAAACACTTGTCGGAACATTCTGCTGATGGATTTCATGGAAGTGCCCAAGTTCAAGCCATTTTATCTGGATTTTGAGGATTACAAGAAAATCGCCGAGCGCAAGGAACGTCCTGTACCCGGAGAGATACAGATTAACTTCTTGATTAATGAGGCAAAGCCCGATCTTACCGATTCAGCAACGGTGGCCCAGTTGAACAGTCTGGTAGCCTTGTTGAACGACATTTCCTCGGGAGCTGTCTTGCGGTCCTTGTCTATTGAGGGAGTGGCTTCTCCAGACGGTATCTATGCTTCTAACCTGAATCTGGCCCGTAGGAGAACGGAGTTCTTGCAGGATTTTATCAGCCAACGGCTTCACGTGAGCGGTTATGAAAGAAAATCCGATGCCAAGGTCACTTCCTGGAAGGAACTGGCCGATACGGTTATGGCCTACGACACCTTGTTGGCCCAGCAACTGATCAAGATTGTTTCGGTGGAAAAAGACCATGACCGGACCTCTGTTGCCGTCAAGCGTAGCGGGCTGATGGAAAAACTGGCGCCTTATCTGGAAAAGATGCGAAAGGTGACCTATACGTGCGTTTATGTGGTGAACCGTCCTTTGACTCCGGCAGAAATTCTGCAGAAGTATCGTAACAATCCCGATGATTCGTTCTTGCCATACGAATACTGGCATCTGTATCAGATGGTGAAAGATACGGCAGAGCTGGAGGCGCTGTATAAGAAAGGAGCGTCTGTAGCCAAGGCCTACGAATACGGGCGTCCGTGGGTACTTCCGGAGTGTTTGCTGGCTGCTTCCTATATTAACCGAGATACCAGCGACTTGAGTCTCCTGAAACCGTTGGTAGATCGAACTCCGATTTCAGAATCAGACAAGCGTCCGAAGCTGAATTACATCCAGAAAGATATAAACGGATATGAAACCGTGGTTAATCCGGAGGCTGTAGTTGCCAATTATCTGATAATGTGTATGAAAGAGCATGATTATGAAACCGCCAGCATTTTGGCCCAGATTCTGGGACAGGCACATCAGGAAAAGTATGAAGACCTGATTGCCTTTGCCTTGTGCATGCGTGGAGCGTTTTATCATAATCCTGATGTCTTTAAGAGAGTTGCTGCCACCTCTCCGGTGAATGAAGTGATTCTGAATCTGATGATGGGCACCAACCGGAATAATACTTACGCTTTGAAGGCTCTGGAAAAACTTTCCGATGAGACTCCGTTGTACTGGTATTTGAAGGCCGTTCTGGCAGATCGTATGGATCAGGGACAAGGCTTGTCCTTGGATTTGCCGGAAGCGGTGAAGTGTCTGGTCAAGTGCTTCCAGTTGGATGAGTCCTTCATGGACAAGGCACTGAAAGACGGTAGTTTGAAGGAGGCTACGGTGGATGATGCCATTGCGGAATATGAGATGCAGAAACAATAACCAGAAAGGAGCAGACAAAATGAAAAAGATACTGATCATAAATATATTGTTAGGCTGCTTCGTTCAGGAAGCTGCAGCGCAGAACACCGGTCTGTTTGACCAACGTCCGGATTATGGAAATGTTTTGGATTATGTGCGGGTGAAGCGTTATCGGCCGGCCGATTCGGCCTTTGTGGATACCACGGCTGCCAAGAACATTTATTTCTCTGTTTTTGGGTTGGGAGAGACCGCACGCCTGCAAAATCTTTCTTCCTATCGGAACATTTCTCCGGGTATAGGTGTCAGTCTCGGTAAACAGTTTGACAAGTTCAACTCCATGCGCTTGTCTTTCTCCTACCAGAAAGGACGACCACAGCTCGGGGCCAATATGATGGCTTACGACCGTTGGGATATGAAGGCTGATTATCTCTTCGATGCGACATCTTATCTGATGGGATACCGTCCGGGCCGTATCGGAAGCATTCATACCGTTGCCGGTCTGGGATTTACTTACGTGCCCGATGCGGCTCACCGTTATATGCCCCATTTCCAGACGGGACTGCATTTCCGCTATCATGCGGGCGACCATCTGTATTTGTATGCCGAACCAACCATGCAGCTGTATCCGTCGGCCGACAATGTCACCCCGATGAGAAACAGTATGCTGGCCTGGTCTCCTCGACTGGAGATCGGTGCTCTGTATAATTTCACCGCCCATCCGCTATATCGGGAAGGATACAGAAACCAAAGCTGGATGGATCAGGTATTTATCCAGGGTGGTGCCGGATTCGCATTTATGGCTTCGGCATTGAAGGGACACGGTTCTCCGGCAAAAGGCGGTGATGCCTTTGTGAATTTAGGTAAATGGTATGGTATTCTCGGAGGCCGTTTAGGTCTGTTTACGCAGGCATGGCACAATATGGAGACCAGATACGACCGTGTGTATGGTTATCTCGGCGGTCGTGCCGAGGTGCTTTTGAATCTGAACCGTCTGTTCAGACCTGCTGTCCATCAGCCCAAAGTCGAAGTGAACGGTTTCTTGGGATGGACGTTGGGAGCTGTGGGCTACCGTTACAACCCTTCGTATGCCGACCGCATCAATATTTTTCAGGGGCCGACAGCCGGAGGTAACCTGATTTACTATCCGGTGCCACAGGTCGGTCTGATGCTGGAGGCACGCTACCAGCGGCCCAAGTTTGAGCGTACGCTGCCTAGCGGTGCGGAAAGAATTGGAGCGCAGAACAATCTGTCTGTGTCCTTAGGTCTGGAAATCCGTCGCCGAGATACGGAATTCCAAGCATTGAAAGATGCCTACGGGTCTCAGTTCCGTCCTTACTGGTTCACCGAAATGAGTGGAGGCATCACCGAAGGTGTGCAGGCATTGACTCCTTCGGTCATCAAGGATAATATCGGCGGAAGCGGACGCTGGGCCTTCGGACGCATGTTTACCCCTTCGTCCGGTTTGCGCTTGTCTTTGGGAACAGCCAAACTGAAGACTTCCTACTCGGGAACGGCTTATCCGTTCTATCTGAATCTGGATTATCAGCTGGACATGCTGAATGTGCTGATGGGATATAATCCTGAGCGGAAGATGGATTTCAACCTGCTCGTGGGAGCCAATTATATACACAATGCGGTGCACGGAAACGATGCCGTCGGTGTGAATCTGGCTTTGCAGCCCGGTGTGAGAATGGGCCAGCACTGGAATCTGTTCCTGGAGCCCGGACTGAAACTGTACAGAAAGAAAGCCTTTGAGGGTGCCAAGCGGATAAGGAACCTGAATGCCATTGCCGATTTGCAGTTGGGACTCCGCTACCGCTTCCATGAGTTTAACGGAACTTTTGGTGACTCGGAGAGAAAAGACTTTACCGATGGCCTGTTTGTACAAATGGCCGCCGGAATGAACAAGATTGCTCCGGCTGACCATGTGGGTCCGGGCGGAACGGCTAGAGTGTCTTTGGGCAAGTGGTTTAACTTCCTCGGAGTGCGTCTTTCGGCGTTCGGTACCTATACCTTTGACGACCGCAGCTATGCCGCTTTGTCCGAATGGCAGAACGAGCATACACAATATGTGGGAGGCCGTTTGGAAGGAATGCTCGCTCTGGCAGACTTCTGGAAGAAGACAGACGTAGCGCCGGTGGATGTGAATCTGATCGGAGGTTGGGTCACCGGAGTGGCCCGCAACAACAGTTCCTATAACCTGAAGAAGATTTCCGGCATGAACGGTTACTCCTTCAGTACTCAGGTAAAATGGAACGTCACTCCTCATTGGGGCATCTTTGTAGAACCTCGTTTCCAACAGCTGTTCTACCGTTACGACAAGCAGTTTGCCGAGCGTTCTTATGCCGTGCAGTCCGTGCGCTATAAAACCAAGATGTTTGAACTGGAAGCCGGTGTGGAATTCCAGGGACGGGGCATTGAGCCGTATCGCACGTCGAAGGACAAGTTCCGCGGCGAAACCTTCGTGCAGGGAGAATACTCCGTGTCCTTGCCTTTCAAATTGCTGAACCGTGCCGGTCTGGACCATCGCGGCGGATTGGGTGTGGGACACCGCTTCACCCCGCTTTCCGGAGTCCGCTTTACTGTAGACTACGGACAATACGACGCTTTGGTGAAAACTCCGGTGACGACCTTGTCGGCCGACTATATGTTCTCGCTGATGAACTGGTTCTGCGGCTATGACCCGGCCAACAAGTGGCAGCTCGATGCCGTTGCCGGTTTCACCTATTCTTTCTCTAAGGATGCCTTGAACCGAGACTACAAGTCTGTGGCCGGAGTGCCTGGAATCAAGCTGGGAGTACGTGCCGCCTATCGCTTCCTGCCGCAGTGGGGCATTTATCTGGAACCGCAGAATCTGTTCCGTTTTGGCAGACTGAACGAGAATTTCTGGATGTATCACAATCGTTTCTCAGAGACTCTGGGACTGAACGTGGGAGTAGAGTATCGGTTCTGACACGATGTTCTGAAAAAATCATCCTGATGAAGTGAACAGATCATTTCGATGAAATGCGCACTTCATCAGGATGATTTTTTTTGTGCGCATACAGAAAAAGATCGAAACAGCTTTTGTGAAACAATAAAAGGGCCGTATCTTCGTTAGAAAAATAAAAATGAATTGGATAAATCAAATTTCACGAACTAAAATAGGCCTGATTTTGCTGGCCATTGCCATTTCATCGGTATTCCTGATTTCTTCGCAGACGCTGGTGCGGGACCTTTCCGAGCAGGAAAAGACCAACATGTCCATCTGGGCCGAGGCGATGCGAAGCCTGAATCATGCCGACGAAAACACGGACCTGTCGCTGGTGCTGAAAGTTATCAACAGCAACTCCTCCATACCCGTGATTGTGCTCGATTCCTACGGAAACGTGCAGACCAGCCGCAATCTTTCCCTGAAATCTTCCACCCGTCAGGACAGCATTACCGAGATCAAACTCCGGGCCGAAAGGATGAAGCAGCAGGGACATCTGATCCGGATTGATATGGATGCGGCTTCGCCCGAGGCGCGGGATGAGTTCATCGAAATCTGTTATGACGACTCCATCCTGCTCAAGCGCCTGGCAGCCTATCCCTACGTACAGCTGGCGGTGGTCTGTGTGTTCTTCTTTGTGGTGCTGATGGCGCTGCTCAGTTCTAAAAAGGCCGAGCAGAATAAAGTGTGGGTGGGACTGTCGAAGGAAACCGCCCATCAGCTGGGCACTCCGATCTCTTCGCTGATGGCCTGGGTGCAGATTCTGAAGGAGAACTATCCGCAGGACGACTTGATTCCCGAGATGGATAAGGATGTGAAGCGTCTGGAAATGATTGCCGAGCGTTTTTCGAAAGTGGGGTCCATACCCGAACTGAAGGAAGAAGACCTGACACGCATTGTCCGTAATGTAGAAGAATACATGAGTGTGCGCATCTCGTCAAAAATCGTGATGCACACTGAAATGCCTTCCGGTCCTTGTCCGGTAAAGCTGTGCGCCCCTCTGTTTGAGTGGGTGGTGGAAAATCTGTGTAAGAATGCCGTGGATGCCATTGCCCGCGAAGGAGAAATCCGCATACAGGTGACCTATGCCGAAGATACCTACTATATAGATGTATCCGACACCGGAAAAGGAATCCCCAAGAAAGACTTCAAGGCCGTGTTCCGCCCCGGATTCACAACCAAAAAGAGAGGCTGGGGACTGGGACTGTCGCTGGCCAAACGAATCGTGGAAGAGTACCACAAAGGGAAAATTTATGTGCGTAAATCCGAGTTGGGGCAGGGAACGACGTTCCGTATTGAGTTGAAAAAGTATTAAAATAATTTTTTTTGGTTCTTTTCTTTGTCTTTGTCCTTCATTTTTTATAAATTTGCAGCCCAAATGGATATATTAAACAGCTATAGGATTGATTTGAAGAACATGAAATCAGAAAAGGAAGAATTCTGGTTTCACCTTGATGATGTCTTTTTTCAGACTGTTGACGGTCCGGAAATCAAGAGCGGGGATTTGAAAGCCCATCTGCTCGTTCGCAGAACAAGCGGGGCCTTTGAGTTCCATATTGATGTGGAGGGCACGATACAGATACCGTGTGACCGCTGCCTGGATATGATGAGCCTGCCCGTAGAGACGGAAACCTTGATTAAGGTGCGTTTGGGAGAGGAATACGATGATGACGGCGAGTGGATCACCATTCCGGAAGAAGACGACGTGTTCGATGTTTCCTGGTTGCTTTATGAAATCATTGCCTTGGAGATACCCTTACAGCATGTGCACGAACCTGGAGCATGTAATGAGTCCATGATTAGCGCATTAGAGACTCACTGTGCAACGCTAGGGAATCCGGAAGCAGACGATTCGCCAGCCGAAGAAACAGACGCCGACAAGCCGATTGATCCTAGGTGGAATGAATTGAGAAAAATATTAGATAATAATTAAAGATTAAGTAAAATGGCACATCCTAAAAGAAGACAATCAAAAACGAGAACTCTTAAAAGAAGAACTCATGATAAGGCAGTAGCTCCTACTTTGGCCGTATGCCCAAATTGTGGTGAGTATTACATCTATCATACAGTATGCTCTGCCTGTGGTTATTACAGAGGCAAGTTAGCTGTTGAAAAAGAAGCAACTGTCTAATTAGCGAATAGAAGAGTAATAGCCAGAGAGTCAGCAGGCTCTCCGGCTACTTTTTTTTAGAAACTTCTGTGAAATGGAAAAGATAAATGCAATTATTACCGGTGTCGGTGGTTACGTTCCTGATTATGTGTTGAATAATGAGGAATTGTCGCGTATGGTGGATACCAACGACGAGTGGATCATGACACGTATCGGTATCAAGGAAAGAAGAATCTTGAACGAAGAGGGACTGGGTACCAGTTATCTGGCACGCAAGGCTGCCAAACAGCTGCTGCAGAAAACCGGTGTGAGCCCGCTGGATGTGGATTGCGTCATCGTGGCTACCACTACTCCCGACTACCACTTCCCTTCAACAGCTTCTATTGTGATCGGTAAACTGGGTATGGAGAATGCCTTTGCCTATGACCTGCAGGCTGCATGTAGCGGTTTCCTGTTTGCCATGGATACAGCATCAGCGCTCATCACCAGCGGACGTTACAAGAGAATCATGGTGATCGGTGCCGACAAGATGTCTTCTATGGTTGATTATACAGACCGCGCCACTTGTCCTATCTTTGGTGATGGTGCCGCAGCCGTATTCGTTGAGCCGACCACAGAAGATCTGGGATGGAAGGATTCTTACCTGCGCACCGACGGAAAGGGACTGCCTTTCCTGTGCATGAAGGCAGGTGGTTCTGTTTGCCCTCCTTCTTATTTCTCTTTGGACAACCGCATGCACTATCTGCATCAGGAAGGAAGAACCGTGTTCAAGTTCGCCGTGACCAACATGAGCGACACTTGCGCCCTGATTGCCGAGCGTAACGGACTGAACAAGGATAACATCGCATGGGTAATTCCTCATCAGGCCAATGTGCGTATCATCGAAGCTGTGGCCAACCGTCTGGAGCTCCCGATGGACAAGATGATGATGAACATCCAGCGCTATGGAAATACCAGTGCGGCAACACTTCCGCTGGCTCTTTGGGATTACGAAAAGCAGTTGAAGAAGGGAGACAACCTGATCCTCACAGCTTTCGGAGCAGGATTCACTTGGGGAGCAGCTTACATGAAGTGGGGATATGACAGTTCCAAATAAAGACTGTTCGATATAATTTTAAATAACAGAAAAACGCATCGTTTTCAAGGTGCGTTTTTTTATTCAATAAAATCATGACTATGACACATAAAGCCGGATTTGTGAATATTGTGGGAAATCCGAATGTCGGAAAATCCACACTGATGAACCTGCTGGTGGGCGAGCGTATTTCCATTGCCACCTTCAAGGCTCAGACCACGCGTCATCGCATTATGGGTATCCTCAACACCGAGGACATGCAGATCTGTTTCTCTGATACTCCCGGAGTGCTGAAACCGAATTACAAGTTGCAGGAGTCTATGTTGAACTTCTCGGAGTCTGCCTTGCAGGATGCCGATGTCTTGCTTTATGTGACCGACATGGTGGAGACTCCGGACAAGAACGAATCCTTTTTGGAGCAGGTTTCCAAGATGAATGTGCCGGTATTGGTGCTGATCAACAAGATTGACCTGGCCGACCAGAATTCGTTGGGCGACAAGGTGGCCGTATGGCACGAGGTGTTGCCGCAGGCCGAAATCATCCCGATTTCCGCCAAATGCAAGTTCAATGTGGATGTGGTTCTGAAGCGAATCAAGGAACTGCTTCCCGACTCTCCGCCTTATTTCGGTAAAGACCAGTGGACCGACAAGCCGGCCCGCTTCTTTGTCACGGAAATCATCCGCGAAAAGATTCTGCTGTATTATGACAAGGAAATCCCTTATTCGGTAGAGGTTGTGGTAGAATCCTTCAAGGAAGACAAAAAATCCATTCATATTCACGCCGTCATCTATGTGGAGCGTGAGTCACAGAAAGGAATCATTATCGGCCATCAGGGTGTGGCCTTGAAGAAAGTGGCTTCGGAGGCCCGTAAGGAACTGGAACGCTTCTTTGGCAAGAGCATCTATCTGGAGACTTTTGTCAAGGTGGACAAGGACTGGAGAAGTTCCGACAAGGCCCTGAAGAACTTTGGTTATAACTTAGATTGATTAATAGGCTGTGAAGCCAAAACAGAACAAAATATGGGAAATTTAGTTGCTATTGTAGGACGCCCCAATGTCGGGAAATCTACTTTGTTCAATCGTCTGACCAAGACGCGCCATGCGATAGTCAGCGATGAGGCCGGAACGACACGCGACCGCCAGTATGGCAAGTCGGAGTGGATCGGCCGTGAGTTCTCAGTGGTAGACACCGGAGGATGGGTTGTCAATTCAGATGATATCTTTGAAGAAGAAATTAGAAAGCAGGTTACTTTGGCCACCGAAGAGGCTGATGTGATTCTGTTTGTAGTTGATGTGCATAATGGCGTGACCGATTTGGATGAGGCTGTTGCCGGCATCCTGCGTCGCACCAAGAAACCGGTAATCCTGGTTGCCAATAAAACTGATACCAACGACTTGATTTATAGCGCCGCCGAATTCTATGCCTTGGGATTGGGCGATCCGTACTGTATTTCTGCCGCTACCGGTAGCGGTACGGGAGACTTGCTGGACTATGTGGTTTCCAAGTTTCCGAAAGAGGCAAAGGAAGAGGCCGATGAAAACATTCCCCGTTTTGCCGTTGTCGGCCGTCCGAATGCCGGCAAGTCAAGTCTGGTCAATGCCTTTATCGGCGAGGAACGCAATATCGTGACCGATATCGCCGGAACAACCCGTGATTCCATCTATACCCGTTACGACAAGTTCGGCTTTGATTTCTATCTGGTGGATACAGCCGGTATCCGTCGTAAGAATAAGGTGACTGAGGATTTGGAATACTATTCGGTGATGCGTTCTATCCGTTCCATCGAAAACTCCGATGTGTGTATCCTGATGATTGATGCCACCCGTGGTATCGAGGCGCAGGACCTGAATATCTTCCAGCTCATTCAGCGTAACAACAAGAGTCTGGTGGTTGTGGTCAACAAATGGGATTTGGTAGAAGAAAAGACTACTGCGGTGATGAAAGAGTTCGAACTGGCTATCCGCAACCGCATGGCTCCGTTTGACGATTTCCCGATTATCTTTGCTTCAGCTTTGACCAAGCAGCGCATCTTCAAGGTGCTCGAAACTGCCAAGGATGTGTTCTTGAGCCGAAAGACCCGCGTGTCAACAGCCAAACTGAACGAAGAGATGCTTCCGTTGATTGAGGCCTATCCGCCACCATCCATCAAGGGTAAGTATATCAAGATCAAATACTGCATGCAGTTGCCGAACACACAGATTCCTTCTTTTGTGTTCTATGCCAACCTGCCTCAGTATGTCAAGGAACCGTATAAGCGTTTCCTGGAGAACAAGATCCGCGAACGTTGGAACTTCTCCGGAACACCGATAAATATATTTATTAGACAGAAATAATGAGATTCAGCCGGTCGTTTGTTGCAATATCCATTGTGCTGTGCGTGCTTTTGAGTGTCTTGTCCTGCAAAAAAGAGTCGCGGGAAGATGCTGCGGCGCAAATGGCTTTAACCTGCTATCAGCATTTGATAGCCGAGGAATATGATGCTTATCTTCAGGCAATGGTGGATTATGAACACATGCCTGCATCATATCGTGAGGAACTGAAAGCCCTGTTGGCTCAGTATGTCCGGAAAGAAATGACTGAGCGCGGAGGGTTCTCCAACGTAACGGTCAATTCCGATACGATTATAGGAGCGCGTGCCAATGTGTTCTTGCAGGTAAAGTTCAAGGATGGCTCGACGGAAGAAATTTCAGTTCCCATGATTTATGTTGGGAATGCCTGGAAGTTGCAATGACCGGAGCCGATACGGATTTTTTGAATTATATTCATGATCGCGGGTGTGTCCTCAGACACATCCGCGATTGCGTTTATATATGCAAGATTTTTCTGTTTCGGACGTTGCGGGACAGTACCGACAATCTGAAATTTGTCCGGTTTGTGTAGAATTGTAATATGTTTGTAAGAACTTAATTTTTAATAATGGGTTAATCTTCTATAAACTGTATTCTTATACTATTGTTATTATTGTGTATTCATTTCATTTTTGTATCTTTGTAAGCAAATTGTGTGATACAATTATTACTAACTGCAAGAATAAACTAAACTGAACTAAATGTAATCTAATGATGTGTAAGAGAAAAATCATGTCTTTTGAAGAATAGCTTGTTTTGACCAGCTAGGGCAACTTGATACCTTGAGTTGCTGAAAAATTACCAAATCTTTGTGTGACTGCGTGTATGCTGAGTCTGTTACGAAACAGTTTTAGCATACTATAAACGTGTGTGTTCATTTCTTTCATGTCGTGCATTGCGGCATACAGGATAGGTAGCGACAAACAATTACTTAACTTTTTAGTGATTAAAAAACTGGCTCTCGCCGATTAATTTGTTTAACTTTTATTTTTCGGTAAGAACTTACCGGAGCATCGGACAACAAAAGTAATGAGAAAAAGAACTATACCTTTATTTTTATTGGTGCCGGCAGTTGCATGGTCTATAGCTGGAAATTTGAGTGATGACCACCTTACTGCCATTAAAAACAAACTGAACTCCATTCCGGATTCCATGTTTTCATCTGTGAAGAAAGAGGATTTGCTGAAGGATGAAGTCTATATGAAATTGGCGCGCGACGGATGGAGTCAGGATGAAATCAAGTCAATCTTCGGGGATTATCTGAAGCGTAACAAAAGCAAAGTAAGAGGTTCGCTGGAATATGGCAGATACGCGAAGCAATGGCTTCCGACTTATGGCTATACTCCAGGCGGAGATACGATATATCAATTTGCAGACACTGCCTATAACGAAAATATGATGCGGGCCGTGAAATCTTATGCCCGGACAAAAGAAGGCAATGATTTTAATGGCTATTATTTGTCGGAAGAGTATTCTCCGGAACCAAGATTACGTGGAGAGCGTCAGCCGGGAGTGTTCAGACCGGCAAAACCAAAACCGTCATCCGGTAGAATCCATTGGATTCAGGTGCATCCGACAGATCCGGACAAACTTATGGTAATCCCCGACGGTTCCGGTATATGCCGTACTGACGATGGCGGAAAGCATTGGGAACTGATCACCGACCGCATTCCGGAAAGATATCATCGGAACACGGCGACTCATTCGGCCATACCGGTTGATCCGGATGATTGGGATCATCTGTTTGCCTTCATGTCCAATGGAAACCCGGTTTATGAAACCATGGATGGCGGTAAGACATGGACAAGAGTAGAAGGAGCTACCCATAAGGGCTTTAAACGTGGTCATGCTTTCAGAGACAGTGAGGGTACGCTTAAGTTCATCGGTGCTGTGCAGAATGGCGGAAACAATTACTGGTCAAGTGAATTGTGGATCAGTGAAAATAAGGGAGTAACATGGAATCGAGTACAGATTCCGGACTCTTTGATTGATGTCCGCCCGGAGAATAACGTAAAAGGTGCCTGGTTCCAGGAAACGGCTTTTCATCCTAAAAACCGTGACCTGATCTTCTTCCCGACTTCCAGAGCTATTTATTACTTTGACAATGGTGGCAGACCTGAGGTTGTTAATGGAGTAAAGAAATATGTTCTGAAGAAGCTGCACTTCAAGGTGTATAATGCCGACAGTACACAATTGCGTTGTGAGGGATACAACTTCCCGTTTGAGGCAACCACTCAGGCTTTCCTGAATATCAATCCGAACAATCCGAACGAAATGTGGTTTGCTACTGGTTCGCGTAACGTAAGTTTTGGCAGTTATTCGGCTTTATACCGTTCAAGAGACGGAGGTAAGACCTGGATTACTTTGCAGGAGCCTTATCATGGAATCGGTAGTGGAAGAATCTACGGAAATGAATGTCCTTGGGGATGGCTTGGAGGCTTTGGTGTAAACTATGCAGATACAAGATATCTTTATGGATGTTCCATGAGTTCGGGATATAGCGAGGACGGCGGTGTGAACTTTAGAGAGTATGCATGGGGTAACCGTCTTAAGTCATTGCAGGCTGACGGCAATTATTATCATGTAACCAATTCACGCCATAATGCGGACAATCATGCTATTGTATCTCATGCGTCCGGAAGAGTGTTCAGAGCCTCGGACAGCGGTATCCTGATGAAGGACAAGAACATCAATAATCACGAGTGGACCAATATCGGAGGTGATATGGGACAGATGCTGTTTTACTGTATCCGTGTGAATGAATTCGGTGACCAGATGATGCACGGAAACACTCAGGATATTGATGTGCAGACTTATCGTGAAGGAAGATGGGGAAATTGGCGAGGATATGAAGGAAGCACTGCCTTTATTAATCCTTACAGTAACATGGGCTATTACCCGTCAGGTGGTGGAGGAATTGATGGTCTCGACTATGGCAGCTGGGTCGGTCATGATGTTAAAGCCGATGTTTGTACCGGCAACTGGTATGTGCAGCAGAATGAAAAATTGTTTATCATAGAGGATTTCGGAAAGAAGTCACGCCGAGTGAAGATTCAGAGTGCAACCGGTGAGGACCAGAACGTGAACTCATATGTGCTTTCCCGAAACAACCCTTCTAATGATGGCTCTACAGTATGGGTAAGAACCGGAGGCAGCTGGTTCAGATATTCGCACGACAACGGCAATACCTTTACTTATGCCTATCAGGTAGCTAACTTGAATAGCGTACAGACATTTGCCGCTGATCCGAATGATTGGACGAAACTGTATATTGTGGCGAAGTCTGGTTCTGATTCAAAGATATATTTGTGTGATATGGTGAAGAAAACCATATTGCAGGACCTGACATACAATCTGCCTAAGAATATGACTTGTAACTCTCTCTTCTTGCATGAAGGTAGCGGAGATTTGTATTTCTACAATAGCTCAACCGGTATCTTTATTCTGGAGAACGGCTCTACGGAGTGGAAGTTCTGGATGAAGGGATATAATGCGGCAAAATCAGGAAGTGTGATCATCAATTATACAACACAGGAGATGGTGCTTCATGATTATGGTCGTGGCATTTATGTGGCAGACTTGGAGAACCCGTCTGACCGTTATTTTGATGATGGATTTCAGCTGAAGGCATTGTCTTGCAATTCCGGCAGACTTACTTTGGGAATCAATACTCACTGGACCATACCGTTCTACTATAATTATGTATGGACGGTAAATGGAGTGGATGTGAACAATCCTTATCAGTACCTGACGCATTCTCTGAAGGCAGGAGACAAGGTGCAGCTTAAGCTGACTCTTAGAGAGTCGCCGGATGTATCGACACTGTCTGAAGTTTATGTAGTGAAAGATTCAGATTTAAATGGATCGGTTGCGACAAGACAGAGTAAAACGGCAGACAGTCGTCCGAAGGCATTGTATTCTGATGGAAACGGACGCGTGGATCTGGGTTATGTGGATTTGTTCCTGAACGACTTCAGTATAGATTTGTGGGTTTGTCCGGAATCATCAACGGGAGTTATATTGGCCAATGGTCAGAAAGTACAGACCAGAGACGGTAGAGGCTGGTGGTTGGGTCTGGATAATGGTATCCTGAAGTTTAATTACGTACCGACCAACAGATTTGATCAGCCGACTTACGAAACCAGAGCAGATCAGGAAAGAACGCTTCAGGCAGGCACCTTACCGTTGAAGAAATGGAGTCATGTCGTACTGACTCAGGAAAGAAACGGTTCTATCTCCATCTATGTAAACGGAGTCAAGAAGGTAACCGGCGAAAGAATACTTCCAAAGCATTCTTTGAACAATGCCCTGTATCTTTCTTTGTTTGCAGACGGATATGAGCAGGCTCCTCTTACCGGAACTGTTGATGAACTCAAGATCTGGAAATATTCGATGAATGAAGTTGATGTAAGAAAGGCTATGAATTCGCAGATTACTTCGAATACGGATGCCCTGGTATATTATAACTCTTTCGATGCGGACAAACTGGAAGACAATAAGGAAGCATTCTCTCAAGTGGCTCCACATTCCAGAATTTTGGCACGCACAAAAGCGATGCTGTCTCCTGTGGCTGGTAAGGCAGAAACGGTAGAACGTGGAATTCCTGCTTCTGGAGGATGGATCGGAGATGAGGCTGTGGCTAAGGTATCTCTGAAGGGTGCAAATGATCAGGCTTTCGCAAGTTCTGATTTATATGCCTATTCATTCCGACATAACTTCCTGGAGGATACATTGTCGAATCTGAATTCGAAATATTACACCGTTGCGCCGTATGCTTATATCTTAAGAGATTTTGCAGCAACAGACTTGACTCAAAAGGTTAATATCATTTTCAGAAAGAATGATAATATGAAGTCAACAGAATATCGTTTGTATTCGGCTGCTGCAGATGCTCCGTCATCTTATTGGACTGAGATTGCCAAATTGCAGATCAATAGTGATGGAAACTATGAGGCAGAAGGACTGACTCTGCAACAGATTCTGAATAACAAGCTGATTATTGTCAGTCTGGACAACGGTATTGAGATTATTCCGGATGAAGGAAGCAATATGAAGGCCGGTAAGGTAACCGTAACCGAAAGCGGATATACGGAAGTGCCGTTTACCGCTTATCTCCGTGGTGGAAATGAACCGGAAGACGAATGCAGACTGAAGGCTTCTTCTGCGGCAGTAAGATTTGATGGTCCGTTGAACTTTGTTCAGGGAAAGGCTACTGGCAAGATCATTATTGATTCTGACAAACTGGATGATTTGACTTCCAATATTGTTAGTATATCGTCAGATGATGCACCGGTTGTTCCGTTCTCATTTGCGATCAGCGATCAGCGCATATCAAATTATGAGCGAAATGCTGTAAGAGGCAATTGGGGAGGATTCTATGTCGGTGACGCTTCTACGTTCAGTTCATTGAATTCATCGAATACGATGACATTTATGACTTGGATACGTATAGAGGATAAATCAGTTTTAGAGAAGCTGGTTGGTCTGATGATGTTCCGCAGCAGTAGCGGTGCAACAGGTTTACATATTGACAGAGGAAACGTACGCTGTCACTGGAATGAGGAGTCCTGGAGCTGGAGTACGGCATCAGACCTTAACATTACGGCGTCAGACCTGGGTAGATGGATACATATTGCGATGGTGGCACGCCCGGATGGTATGGATTACTATCTCAATGGTCGTAAGTTTACGATTGCCCGTGGCATGAGCCGAACCAGAATCGCTTCTGAAATGATGTTGGGTATGACAGTCTCTGGTGAGAAGTATTTTAAAGGCTCTTTTGATCAGTTGATGGTTTGGAACCGTTCTCTGACTCAGGATGAGGTATTGCATTATATGCATCACCCGGTTGAGTTGGGCAATAACGGACTGATTGCTTATGCCAATATGGATGCGAAGGATTCCAATGGAATGCCTGTTGAGTTGGTTTCCGGTAAATCATTCAGAACAAATGGTGGAACGGAATTAACGGTTTTATCAGAGATTCCATATAATCCGGCTTATTCAGTAGCACATACATCGGTTGATGATAAGGCATGCATACATGTTTCTTCGAATGGCACTCCTGTGGACTATGCGTTGAATGTATTTAAGGACTATTCTTACAATTACATTCAGAATGCACGGTCTTTGGAACTTCCGTTAACAAAGGAAAGTTATTCTTTGGTTCCATTGAACAGTGTTGTCTATGGAGAATCGGATGTCTTGAAGTTAGACTATACCAGTGCCATTCTGGTTTCCGGTGATCCGGTTAGACTGGCCATACGTCCGTTGGGTTCTTTAGAGCCTTATACTATGTTCTATGAGAGTGTAGCAGATACTGATGGCCATGTGTCTTTCGAGATTCCGGCTCAAAGCATACAAGGAGCGGTAGAAGTGATGTTCTTCTCTACCCAAAGTGTTTCTGAGCGTCCGATGAAGGCGAGCTTGTCTTTATACGATAAGGAACAGCGTCCGGCAAATGCTTTTGTGCTTCATGATGAGGAGAAGGAGATTCATTTTGATGTAACGTTGCGTTCCGGAAATCCGTCGGTAAAGGTACCGGTATACATCAAGGAAACCTCTTATGCGAAGGCTCTCACAGATTCGGTAGACCTTTCATTGAAGAATCCTAGAGTAACTGTGGTTTTGGACTACGATCAGCTGAATAAGCTGGCATGGAATCCGGTTACCGTAAATCTTCTCGGTGTAGATTCCGAGCCGGTAGAGTTGAATGTTGCTTTGGAACCTAAAGTCCGTCTCTCCGTTGCTGGCACAGAAAAAACGTTGCACAATGCATCATCTTCGGTACCGACATATCCGGTAAAGGTTGAGCTGGTACAAGGTATTCTGGATGAAGATGTGAAGTTGGAAGTTGTATCCGATGTGCCGGGAGTAGTGAATGGAATGGCTGGTGTGATGTTTAACAATACCAATGTCAAGTATTCCGATTTGAAGTTCTTTGGTGTAGAGAATCATTTGGATGATGGATGGAACCTTGTGGGTAATCCTTATCTGGCTTCAATTAATGTCACCAAGAATCAGAATTACAATGCTACGAACATAGCGCGGTATGTATACCACTATGATAACATTACGCGCAACTATGTTGTTTCAGACATGGTGACATTTGAGTCGGAAAAGCTGATCAATCCATTCTCGGCATATTTCGTTCAGGCGATGGCTTCGGATACTCATTTTGAGCTGACTCCGATATCCAAGTCGAGAGCAATCAACCGAAAAGTGCTGGATTATGATGTCGCTGCGGAACAAGTTGCTCTGACAATGCAGTTATGCGAGGATGGTCAGCCTCTTGATGAACTCAAATTCATGTGGGAGAACGGAGCCTCGGCTGATTGTGTCTTCAATGAGGATGCTTTGAAAATGTGGAGTCTGTCTGAGGATGCCATGCAGATATATTCTTATGACAAGATAAAGAAAGCGATGGCTGTAACCACATTACCGCTCTCAAGCATTGAGGCACCGTTGGCGATATCTGCCGGTCATACAGGCAAGATGACCTTGAAGGTAAAGAGAAAGACCGGTTTTACCGGATCTGATCGTGTTTTGCTTGTCGACAGGCTCAAAGGCAACAGTATTGAACTTGGTGATGGCACAGAATATGAATTCGATGTGGATAAGAAGGGTGCGATAACTTCTCGTTTCAGCATACGTTTCGTAAAAGGAACTACCGGTATTGCAGAAAATACAGTCGGCTATCCGGTAACCGTGCGTAATGGTGAGTGTATCATTTCTGGATTGAAGGGAAATGCTGATATTAGAATCTTTGATATGGCCGGCCGTATGGTTGTGTCAGAGCACACTTCGGATGCTGAATATTCCGTTCGCTTGAATGCCGGATACTATCTGGTCAAAATTAAAGAGAACGGTAAAGAGTTTGTAACTAAGATTTCTATGAAATGAAAAAAATATCTTTTGTTTTAATTTTTATATTTACTATTCTGGGTTTCCTTAAAATGGAAGCCCAGAATGTAAACGTAACTTCAAAGGCGCAGTCTGCTTGGTTTACCGAGGCCAGATTGAAACTTTTGGGAGGAGAGAAGTCTGCTGACGGCAAGTATTATGCTTATATATCCGTCAATACTGCCAACAAGGAAATCAAGTCTCTGTCCATAACAGGGTATGACAATGTTTTGACTCTGAATAAAAAAGAAACCGTTGAACTGACGGATATGCTTCTTTTGAGCTCTTCTTCAGAAACAGGTATTTCCATTTATGCCGCTCCGGTAGCAGAATCTTCTGTGTATCGTATAAATGGAGAACTGGCTAATGATGATGCTTCGTCTGAGGTATTGAAGTCGTATTATTATGAAATAGATGAGGGTACGGGGCATGCTTTTGAATATGTTTCTGATTTGCCTTATGAAGGAAAAGCAGGTTGGGGGGATATCAAAATAGACCGTTCTCCAGATAATCTGGTGATTAACTTGTTGGGGCAGACTTATGCAAAGGGAATTGGTTTGCATTCTCAGGGATGGATTATGTTTGCTTTTGATACGGGTAAATATCATCGTTTTGTAGCTGACGCAGCCATCCAGAAGAATTATGGTGGACGCGCTGACGCCCAATTGAAATTTAGTATAGAAGGGGCCGCAAAAGACGAGGTTATCAACTATTTTACTGAAGTCACCCAGAATAAGAAAGTAAGTTGGGATTATGAGTTGCCAGTTAACATTAAGGCTGTAGTCGTAGACTTTTTCAAGGCCAGTTATGGTAATGGCGAAGCCCACTCATGTCTGGGAGGAGCAAGACTTTATCTGACTCCCCATACAAGAAATGCGCAGAGTATTAATTGGAACCAAAGTCAGGACATCTATGCTTACCGTCCGGTTACGATAAACCTTAATGCAACTTCTTCTTCTGGTTTGCCGGTGTACTACCGAATCGTGAAGGGAAACGCGAATGCCGAGATTCTTGATGGCTCGGTATTGAGAATCAATAAATTCAGTTCGGATATTGTTGTTGAGGCTTATCAGCCCGGAAATGAAGAGTGGGAGTCTGCCTCATTCAAAACCTCTGTTTTCAAAATTAACAGCGGTTCTAAGGTAGAGGTAGGAAGTACGGTTGATTTGTCTACCGGCGATGAATTGGATGAGTTGATTGTATACGGTAACGGAGTGAAGACTGGTGAAGTGAATGTAAATGGACTGCCTCAGGTTAAGAAGTTAATCTATAAATGCAAGTTCCGCCCCTCTGCATGGAATTTTGTTTCCTTCCCTTCAAATGTAAATATTGACGAGATCAGTAATTTGCGCGAACTGGGTTATGAACTGAATGCTCCACAGGGTAAGCCGGCATACTATATTCTGGAATACGACGCGCAGAAGAGAGCTGAAAATCCATCGGAGTCTAGTTGGAAAAAACTCAATACCCCCAATCTTGAGGCCAGAAAGGGATATATTATGGGTATCAATAATGTAGCTACAACAGACTCCGTTGAAGTGACTTTTCATATTGATAACACAGCTATGGCTCTTTCTGGAAGTTCTACAGAGTTTAATGTCAGTGTAGATCTTTCCCAGTGTGAACCTCAATCGGTACAAACATTTTATGTAAGACCGACGAATATCAAAGGCAATACTTTAAAAATGGATGTTGAGTTTAATCCGACAGACTATTCAGAATTGCCGGTAAACCACGAGGTAGCATTAAGAAATGCCAGAGTGACTCATACTCCAGGTTACGAAGGCATCCGCATAACGCTGCCTGATGCTACACCTGCTAAGGTTGCTATTTTTGACAAAAAAGGCAAAAAACTTATCAAGGCTGTACGTTATGTGTCTCCTATGATGATAGATGTTTCTGATTTGAAACCTGGTGATTATAAGGTATTCATATCTTACGGTAATGCTTATGCCGAAAAATCTTTTGCAATGCCTAAGAGATAAGGAATAACAGGAAAAAATTTTATTCTCATCCTTAATAATAGAAGGGCT